>Ga0187892_10000917_pt1 | contig 72952 bp, 67 predicted proteins | sample MA1701073metaG_FD_139345 | JGI IMG/M metagenome (GOLD analysis project Ga0187892, IMG submission 139345) | Bio-ooze microbial communities from a basaltic lava cave in the Kipuka Kanohina Cave System on the Island of Hawaii, USA - MA170107-3 metaG ...
CGGCAACTGGAACGCATCAACCCCAGCGCCGCGCGCAGCCTGGAGGAAGGCAGGGAAGAGACGCTCACGCTGCACCGGCTGGGCGTGGGGACGCTGCTGCGCCGCAGCCTATCGAGCACCAACTTCATCGAGTCCTGCCTGTCGACGGTGCGGCAGGTGGCCCGCAACGTCAAACGCTGGCAGGGCGGCGACCACCTCGCCCGCTGGACCGCCGCCGGGTTGCTCGAAGCCGAGAAGAAATTCCGCAAGGTGAAGGGCTATCGCGAAATCGGCGCCGTGCACCGCAGGCTGAATCCAGGCTGCCGCTGCCAGGCCTGTCAGGAGCATCGGCAGCAGGAAGCGCTGTTGCACTCCCGGGCGCAGGTGGCCTAAAGGCCGCTGCGCGCGTCGTACCAGTAGCGGCCGGGCGGCGGCACCGCGCCGTAGGTCTGCTTCAATTGGTGGAGCTGCTGCGGCGTGGCCTGCCGCTGATTGATGAAGACCGCGGCAGCAGGCTGCCGGGCCGTTGCAGGCGCCGCGGTGGCGCCGCCGGCGGTGGTGGCCGCCGCAGGAGCATTGGCCGCCCCGCCGGGTGGGGTCGCGGCAGGAGCAGTCTGTTGGGGGCGCAGTAGCAGCGTCCCGGCCGCACCCAGGCCGAGCCCAGCGAAAAAAGCGAAGACCACGAGGAGCAGGTTCGAGGACTTGTCGCCCATGCGGGGTATATACCACTTGCCACAGGCGGCGAGAAGAGCGGCACAGAGTCGGGTAAGATGCGCGATGCGCGGGTGGGCCTCCGGGTGAGGAGTTGTAGTTCGTAGTTGAGGCGTTGGCGGAGGGGGAGTGGACAGGCCTGGAGGCCTGTCCTGCAGCGAGCGATGCGGCGGCGGTTCTTTGTCCAGCGGTTCGAGGGAGGGCGGGCGTCGTTGCGTGGAGCAGCGGCGGAGCACCTGGGCCGCGTGCTGCGCGCGCAGGCCGGGCAGGAGTATGAGCTGAGCGATGGGCGTGCTTTGTGGCTCGGGCGAATTGAACGGGTGACGGAACGAGCGGTTGAGTTTGTGCTGGTAGAGGAGTTGCCGGCACACGACCCTGCGCTGCGGACCACACTGCTTCTGAGCATTGTCAAGTTCGACCGCTTCGAGTGGTGCCTGGAGAAGGCCACCGAACTGGGCATTACGGAAATCGTGCCGGTGGCGGCGGAGCGCAGCGACGCGGGGCTGGTGCGCGCCGCCCCCAAGCGCGCAGCGCGTTGGAACAAGATCCTGGCGCAGTCCGCGCAACAGGCGCGGCGGTTGCGGCCGGCGGCATTGGGGGAAGCCGCAGAGGCCAGCAAGGCGTTCGAGTTGTTCGCAGGAACCGGGGCGCAGCAAGCGGCGCCCCTGCGGTTGCTGCTGTCGGAGCGCAGGGAGGCCCCGGTCCTTCGCGCGACGCTGGATGGAGCCAGGGCGGAGGTTGTGGTTCTGGCTATCGGCCCGGAGGGCGGATGGACGGAAAGGGAATTTGCCGCAGCAGCGGCCAACGGATTCATTGAGGTTTCGCTGGGCGGGAACATCCTGCGGACGGAGACGGCAGTGATTGCCGCGCTGGCATGCGTGAACTATGCATTCGGGGAGGGATAGAGCGGAGGCGGAAAAGAAAGCACGGGGCAAGGGACAAAAAGTCAGGAGGTCGAGAGGTCAGGAAGTCCGGAGGACATTCTCGACATTTGATATAGTGTGGTCCCGTGACTGGCCGCCCAGTCCGAGCCGCCCGCCCCGCGCGTCCTTGGCTTGTTTTCCTGGCCTCCTTACTTCCTAGTCTCCTGACTTCTGAAGTCTATGCGCAGCAGCGGCCGTTGCGTACCCCAGACGCCGAGATTCTGCCGCCGGGTACGGTGCGCTCGACGGTGGGCTTCGACTTTCTCCAGGATGTGACTTTTCCGCTGAGCGGGCTCTCCGGCGATTTGACGTCCGTGGGGGTGCTGCAAACGCGCGTGTCCGTGGGCAAGATGATCGAGATCCAGATCGAGCAGGCGGTCCACCATTTCCTCACGGTGAAGCAGCAGGCCGGGGGCGCGATTGTGCCCGCGCTCACCGGTCCCAACACTACACACGACTGGGGCGACCTGAGCCTGTTCACCAAAGTGCGCTTCATCAGCGAAGCCAGGGGCCGTCCCGCGCTGGCCTTCCGCTTCGGTTTCTCCATGCCCAACGCCAACCAGGCCCGCGGCGTCGGCACGAACACTTTGAACCTGTTCGCGGGTCTCATCCTGCAGAAGCACGTGGGGCGGCTAAACCTGTACGGCACCCTGGGCATGGCGATTTTGGAATCGCCCACGGCCAACTTCACGCAGAACGACGTGCTTACCTACGGTGGGGCGGCCATCTTCAAGGTGAATGAGCGGCTTAGCCTGGCCGGGGAAATCGCCGGGCGCTACTCTTCACGCGCGATTGGCGCGGGGCTGGTGGGTACCGAGAGCCGGTCGGAGGCGCGTTTCGGCGTGCAGATTTTCGCCGGGGGCTTCCAGTGGGATGTGGCCGGCATCGCCGGGCTGACCCGGCGCGATGCGAACACCGGATTCACCTTCGGCATCAGCAAGGACCTGCGGCTGTTTGACTACGGGAAGGTGAAGTAGGGGGGGAGTCAGAAGTTAGGTGTTGGGAGTATCCGCCGGAGCAAACCCGCGAAACCCTTAGCCGGGAAACTGCCATCATATAAGGGGTTGATTGCGCTTTGGGTTGTTTGCGCGCCTCCGCCCAGGTCAGAAATCCGACGCAGGAACTTGGAGCGGCGGGGCGGGCTGTGCTATAAACTTACGGTGGCGGACCATGACGGAGAACGCGCCCGAACTGACGCCAAACCCGGAACCTGCGGCTCCGCCTCGCCCGCGGTCCCTGGCCGGCTGGAACGAGTTGCGGAGCTGGGCGCGGGACCTGCTGGTGGCCGTGGGCCTGGCGCTGGTCATCATCGTTTTCCTCTATCAGCCGGTCAAGGTGGAAGGCACCAGCATGACCCCGCTGCTGAACGACCAGGAGCGGATCTTCATCAACAAGTTTGTCTATCGCATCGAGGATATCCAGCGCGGGGACGTGGTGGTGTTCTGGTACCCGATGGACAACTCCAAGTCGTTCATCAAGCGGGTGGTGGGCCTGCCGGGGGAGAACATCGAGATCCGCCAGGGGCGCGTGTACGTCAACGGGCGGGTGCTCGACGAGCCGTATGTGCCCGCGCAGTACTCCGACGCGGGATCGTTCGGGCCGCTGCGGGTGCCTTCCGACCAGTATTTCGTGATGGGCGACCATCGGTCGAGCTCCAACGATTCCCGCGTGTTCGGGCCGGTGCCGGGGTCGCACATATACGGCAAGGCGGTGTTCGCCTACTGGCCGGTGGAACGGATTGGATCGATTCCGGCCTATGCCAGCGAGCCGCGGGACTGAAGTTAAAAGGCGGAAGAATGGGGCTGGAGCTGCCGGTTCCACTTCAAAGGATGCAAGGTCAGGCTCGAATCAGGGGAGAAAGCGCTGAACGAAGCACCTGTACGCCCAGCGACGCTGGCGCTCGAGGACGGGCGCGTATTTGAAGGGCGCGCCGCCGGCGCCCGCGGGCGCCGTGGCGGCGAAGTCGTTTTCAATACTTCCCTCACCGGCTACCAGGAAGTCTTCACCGACCCCAGCTACGCCGGGCAGATTGTCTGCCTCACCTACCCGCACATCGGCAACGTGGGCGCCAACAACGACGACCAGGAGTCCGCGCGGCCGTACATCGAATCGCTGATCGTGCGCGAGTTTTCGCCGCTGGCGTCCAACTGGCGCTCTACGGAAACGGCGCAGGCCTACCTCGAACGGCACCACATCCCCGTCATCTGGGACCTGGACACGCGCGCCTTGGTGCGCCATTTGCGCAATGTCGGCGCGCTGCGCGGCGTGGTCTCTACCGACGGCACGGCCCCGGAACAGTTGGTGCGCGAGGCGCGCGCGCTGCCCGCCATGGCGGGCCTGGAACTGGCCAGCCGCGTCACTTCCGCGAAGTCGTACGCCTGGGACAAAGGGTTGGTGTCGCTGGACCCGGCCGATGCAGGGGCGAGCTTCAGCCCGCCCACCGTAGAGCCAACGGGCCAGCTAAAGCTGGCCCCTGCACCACAGGCCCGCGAATCACGAGTCACCAATCACGAATCACGGTTCAAGGTCGTGGCCTACGACTTCGGCATCAAGCAGAACATCCTGCGGCTGCTGGTGGACCACCGCTGCGAGGTAACCGTGGTGCCCGCGCAGACCTCCGCCGACGATGTGCTGGCGTTGAAGCCGCACGGCGTGTTTTTGTCGAACGGGCCGGGGGACCCCGAGCCGATCACCTATGCCGTTGCGAACATCCGCAAGCTGCTGGGGCGCCTGCCGATCTTCGGGATTTGCCTGGGGCACCAGTTGTGCGGGCTGGCGCTCGGCGGGCGCACCTACAAACTGAAGTTCGGGCACCACGGGTCGAACCACCCGGTGAAGAACCTGCTCACCGGGAAGATCGAGATTACCGCGCAGAACCACGGCTTCGTGGTGGACCCGGAGTCGCTGCCCGCGAGCGACGTGGAAATTACCCACGTCAACCTGAACGACGGGACCAACGAGGGCATGCGCCACAGGTCCCTGCCGCTCTTCAGCGTGCAGTACCACCCAGAGGCCTCCCCCGGCCCCCATGATTCGCGGTACTTATTTGACCGTTTTGTCGGGATGATGCAGGAGAGCGCCCGATAATGCCGAAGCGGACGGACATTAAGAAGATTCTGATTGTTGGCTCGGGGCCGATTGTCATCGGCCAGGCCTGCGAGTTCGACTACTCGGGGACGCAGGCGTGCAAGGCGCTGCGCGACGAGGGCTACCAGGTGGTGTTGGTGAACTCGAACCCAGCCACGATCATGACCGACCCGGAGTTCGCGGACCGCACCTACATCGAGCCCCTCACGCGGGATTATCTCGAAGCCATTATTGCCCGCGAAAAACCGGATGCGTTGTTGCCCACCGTCGGCGGCCAGACCGGGTTGAACCTGAGCGTCGAGCTGGCCGAGCGTGGGGTGCTGGACAAGTACGGCGTGAGGCTCATCGGCGCGTCGCTGCGGGCCATCAAAGTGGCCGAAGACCGCCTGTGGTTCAAGGACGCCTGCCGCAAAGCGGGGCTGGATTTGCCGGAGTCGGCGCTGGTGAACAGCCTGAAGGACGCGCACGCCGCGGCCGAAAAGCTGGGCTACCCCATTGTGATCCGCCCGTCGTTCACCCTCGGCGGCACCGGCGGCGGCATCGTCTATAACCGCGAAGAGTTCACCGAGGCGGTGGCCCGCGCGCTCGATGCCAGCCCGGTGCACGAGACGCTGCTGGAAGAATCGGTGGAGGGCTGGAAAGAGTTCGAGCTCGAAGTGATGCGCGATGTGCGTGACAACTTCGTGGTCATCTGCTCCATCGAAAACGTGGACCCCATGGGCGTGCACACCGGGGACTCCATCACCGTGGCCCCGGCGCAGACTCTCACCGACAAGGAATACCAGCGCATGCGCGACGCGGCCGCCGCGGTGATCCGCGAGGTGGGCGTCGAGACCGGCGGGTCGAACATCCAGTTCGCCGTTCACCCGGAGACCGGCCGGATGGTGGTGATTGAGATGAACCCGCGCGTCTCGCGCAGCTCGGCGCTGGCCAGCAAGGCCACCGGGTTCCCCATCGCCAAGATCGCGGCCAAGCTGGCGGTGGGCTACACGCTCGACGAAATCCCCAACGACATCACGAAGAAGACCCCGTCGTGCTTCGAACCCACTATCGACTACGTGGTGGCGAAAATCCCCAAGTGGCAATTCGAGAAGTTCCCCGGCGCCGACGCCACGCTGGGGACGCAGATGAAGTCGGTGGGCGAAGTGATGGCCATCGGGCGCACGTTCAAGGAGGCGCTGCAGAAGGGGGTGCGCTCGCTCGAACGGCACGCACCTTGGGCCGAGGACGTGAGCGCCGCGCGCTTGCAGGAGATGCTGGTGCGGCCGCGGCCGGACCGCATCCACTGGCTGTTCGCGGCGCTGGAATCGGGCATGGGCGCGGAGGAAGTGACGCGCATCACCAGGATTGACCCGTGGTTCACCCGGCAGATGGAAGAAATCGTCGCGCTGGGGCGGCAACTGCGCGAAGTGACCCTGGAGAGGGTGCCGCGCGGGATGCTGCGCGAGGCCAAGCGCGCCGGCTTCAGCGACGATCAGCTTGCGGAAATCTGGAAGACCACGCCGGGCGAGGTGCGCACGCAGCGCCAAGCCTTCAGCGTAACTCCGGTGTTCAAGCGCGTGGACACTTGCGCGGCGGAGTTCGAATCGTTCACACCGTATCTCTATTCGACGTACGAAGATGAAGACGAGGCCGACCCCGGGTTCCGTCCGAAGATCGCCATTCTGGGCAGCGGGCCCAACCGCATCGGGCAGGGCATCGAGTTCGACTATTGCTGCTGCCACGCGGCGTTCGCGCTGCGCGAAGACGGCTTCGAGACCATCATGGTGAACTGCAACCCGGAGACAGTCTCGACCGACTATGACACCAGCGACCGGCTGTACTTCGAGCCGCTGACGCTCGAAGACGTGCTGGCCATCATGGACCGCGAGCAGCCCCAGGGAGTGATCGTGCAGTTCGGCGGGCAGACGCCGCTGAACCTGGCGCTGGACCTGAAACGCAACGGCGTGAACATCATCGGCACCGCGCCGGAGTCCATTGACCTGGCGGAAGACCGCAAGCGCTTCGGCCTGCTGCTCGAAGAGCTGGAGATTTCCCAGCCGCGCAACGGCACGGCGCTCACCGTGGAAGAAGCGGTGCGCGTGGCCGGCGAAATCGGCTTCCCGGTGCTGGTGCGGCCGAGCTACGTGCTGGGCGGACGCGCCATGGTGATTGCTTACGACAAGGAAACAGTGCAGGAGTATGCCGCCCAGGCCGCGCGCATGGGCCCGGGGCGGCCGGTGTTGATTGACCAGTTCCTGGAAGACGCCGTGGAAGTGGACGTGGACGCCCTGGCCGACGGCACGGATGTGGTGATCGGCGGCATCATGGAGCACATCGAACGCGCCGGAGTGCACAGCGGGGATTCGTCGTGCGTGCTGCCCTCGGTGTCGCTGAAGCCGAAAGTGCTGGCGCGTATCCGCGAATACACCAGGAAGCTGGCCCTGCAATTGAAAGTCGTGGGGTTGATGAACGTGCAGTACGCCGTGCAGCGCGACAAGGTCTTTGTGCTGGAGGTGAACCCGCGGGCCTCACGCACCGTGCCCTACGTGAGCAAGGCCACCCACGTGCCCCTGGCCAAAGCCGCTGCGCGGTTGATGGCCGGCCGCAGGCTGCGGGAGATGAACCTGCCGGTGACGGTGCGGGACGGCGTGGCCGAGATCACCGTGGACGGCCGCGGCTTCTACGCGGTGAAGTCGCCGGTTTTCCCCTTCAACAAGTTCCGCGGCGTGGACACCATCCTCGGCCCGGAGATGCGCTCCACCGGGGAAGTGATGGGGGTGGCCGCGGACTTCGGCGGGGCCTTTGCCAAGGCCCAACTGGCCGCCCTGCCGCTCTCCGGAGGGCTGCCGCGCTCGGGCACGGCGTTCATCAGCGTGTGCGACCGCGACAAGCAGGAGGCGATCCCCCTGGCGCGCGAGCTGGCCGCCGCCGGGTTCAGACTGCTGGCCACGCGCGGCACCGCCGCGGCCCTGGCCTACCACGGCATCGAGGCCGAGCCGGTGTACAAGGTGAACGAAGGGCAGCCCAATATCGTGGACCGCGTGAAGAGCGGCCAGGTGCATCTGATCATTAATTCCCCGTTGGGCCGCGAGTCGCAGTACGATGAAAAGTCCATCCGGCGGGCGGCCATTCGCTACAACGTGCCCAGCCTGACCACGCTGGCCGCGGCGCGCGCGGCGGTGGAAGGCATCCGCGCGCTGCAACAGCACGACCTGGTGGTGACGTCCCTCCAGGACCTGCACGCGGGGAAAAGCGCGGGAAGCGGACGCTAGGAGATTGGCGATTGTGGATTGTTGATTTGTGTTTGTTGATTGACGCTTGGCAATGACGGGCCGGCTCTTTGGTTCGTGCAATCAACAATCAAGAATCATTAATTCAACTAAGCCTTAGCCTCGGCCGGTTGAGGCACGCAACGTAGAAGAGGGAAAGGGACCCTGAGATGAAGCTGCAAGGGGTATTCGCGCCGGCAACGACGCCGTTCAGCGCAAGCGGCGGGCTGGCGCTCGAGCATCTGCGCGCCAACCTGGAAACCTACAACGGCACGGGATTGGCTGGCTACGTGGTGCTGGGCTCGACCGGCGAAGCGGTGATGCTGGCCGAAGCGGAGTCCGACCGGGTGCTGGCCGCGGCGCCGGGGGCCGCCGGGGCAGGGAAGACGCTCATCGCCGGCACCGGGGCGGAGTCCACGGGGGAGACCATTGAGCGCACGAACCGCGCCGCGGACCTGGGGTACCACGCCGCACTGGTGCGCACCCCGCATTACTACAAAGCGCGCATGACCCCGGATGCGCAGGCCGAGCACTTCCAGCGCGTGGCCGACGCAGCCCGGATCCCCATCCTGATTTACTCGGCGCCGCAGTTCACCGGCATTCCGGTGGAAGCGCCGCTGGTGGCGATTCTCTCGAAGCATCAGAACATAGCCGGAATCAAGGAGAGCTCCGGCGAAGTGCGGCGCGTCGCGGACATTATCGGAGCGGGGCAGCCGCCGTTCCAGACGCTGGTGGGATCTGCGGGGACGGTGTATGCGTCATTGCAAGCGGGCGCCGCCGGAGCGGTGCTGGCCGCGGCATGCGCCTTTCCCGAGCTGTGCGTGGAGCTCTACCACGCCGCGCGCAAGGCCGAAGCCGTTCGCGCGCAGGTGCTGCAAGAGAAGCTGATGGGCGCCTCCAGGCTGGTGGCCGCGCTGGGCGCTGCGGGAGTGAAGTACGCCATGGATCTGCTCGGCTACTACGGCGGCCCCGCGCGCCGGCCGCTGCTGCCCCTGAGCGAGCCCGAGCAGGCCGAAGTGCGGCGGGTGGTGGAAGAGGTGGCCGGGGGCCGGGCAGCGGCGCGCTAGCGCCGGGGCGCTCCCACGCGATTCACTCCGTTTTCCCCGCGGCCGGGAACACGTTGCCGAGCGGGACGATGACGGAGCCGAGCAGTGCGGTGGAATTGTCGCGGACGACGATGCGCAGCTCGGTGGCTTCCGGAGCGACGGGCAGATGCTTGCTGGCGACGATGCCGTCGCGGGCCAGTTGCGGGCGAGCGGCGTCCGCCACGTTGAGGTTCAGCGTGTGATGCCAGAAGCCGGCCACGCGGCCGTCGGCAATGCGCTGGAGGATGTAGAGGTCCACGGAGCCGCGCCAAGTCCCGTCCGTATTCTGCAGCGATACGTCCTTTGACTCCAGTCGCAACTCGATCAAGGCGGTGCGCACGCCGGCCGCGATCACCGGCTCGACGCGCGCGGTGAGCCCGATGCTGCCCGCCTCGAGGGGCGAAACGGCGGCCTCGGCCAGGGCGGCCTTGCGCTGCTCGGGACCGAAAGGCGCTTCCGTTGTGGCGTAGTAGCCCCGGCGATGGCGCACGCGCGTTTCACCCTTCCGGTTCACCCGCACCTTCAGGGCGCGGTACCTGCCATCCCATTTTTCGTGCCTGGGATAGAAGCCCAGCACGTAGGTCACACGGGAATCGTCCACGGCCTTGCGGATGGAACCCTTGATGTCGTTGGTGTTGCGGAAGGCGCGCCCGCCGGTGTTCTCCGCCAGCAGGATCATGGTGCTCTGGGTGTAGTAGAGCGAGTTGGCGGCCATGGCGCCCGGTCCGGCGATGGGCCGGCCGCTGGGGTTCATCCGGATCAACGGGCCGCTCCAACTCACCAGGCCGCGTGCGTCCACGGGGTAAATGGCAATGTTGGCCTCGTTTAGGGCCCGGGAAGCTTTGCTCACCTCGCTCTGGAAACTCTCGGTGTTGGGCGACATGTTGCCCGGCCCGCGTTCGCGCTCCAGGCCGATATTGATGGGGAAGCTGCTGGAGACCCACACCAGGTTCTTGCGGCCCGGGATGCGCGCCAGGTGCCGGGCGATGCCCTGCATGGCGGCCACGGTGATGTTGACGCGGTTGCGCGTAAAGAAGTCGCTCATGCGCTCGTTAGCGGTATTCAGCCAGTTGTCGATCTGCTGGTCGCCAGTGTCGGCCGGTTCAGGCTCGGAGGCCTCCAGCTTCGAAGAGTGCCCGCTGCGGTGGCGCTCGAGCGCTTTCAGCAGGCGCGTGGCGTCGCTGGTGAACTCGTGCAGCACGCGGATATCGTTCCGCAGCACATAGAGCGCGATGCGGTCGTTGGGCTGCACCTGCTGGAGGAACTTCACCACCTGGTCCTTCGCATACACCTTGTCGTTGAACTGAGTATTCAGCTCGTCCATGAGGATCACCGTGACGGTGGGCGGGGCGCCGGTGCGCTGCTCCACGCGGTTGGAGAAAAGGTTGGTGGCGGCCGGGGCCGTCTCCGCCGTCGCGGCAGCCGGCCGGCGCGCCTCGCTGGACTCCTCGGAAAACTGGGCGATCTCTTGCGGCTGGCCTTCGTCGAATACGACGAAGTCTTCCTTCTTGAGCCCGCGGACAGGCTCCTCGCGGTAGGTGTGGACCACCACATGCAATTGAACCAGTCGCGTGGTGACGCGGACCGCTGGCCGCTGTTCTGCTTCGAGGGGCTTCTGCGCAGGAACGGATTTGCCGGGCTGCTGCGTGGAGACAGTGAACGGCGCAACTAGGGCAGCCGCCAGCGCGACGGCGCGGCCTCCATGCGAGACGCGTAGTGGCAAGGCCCGGGCTCCTGATCGCGAATTATCTCACGGGGAAAAGAGATACGCGATGCAAGCCGCAAGATTCAGGAGTGGCGCAGCGTCCAAGCTAGGCCATGGCGCTGGCAACGGCGAGCGCGGCGGTTGTATCATCCGAAGCGGCGATGGAGTGTCACTGTATCCCCTGGACGGAACTGCCGCAGACCAGCCGCCTCTTTTCCACTTTTCTCGGCAACTTTGAAAGGGTAAAGGCGTTCTACGCGCACGCGCCGACGATGGAGGGCGCGCGCGCTTCGGCGCGGGCAGCGCGCATGGACGCGGCGCAGCGCGCGGCGGTGGCGGAGATCCTGCGCGAGCAGAACCGCGGCATTGGCGGTGACGCGAGCGTGGAGCGCAATCTCGGCCGGCTGGGGGGTGGCGCGGCGGCGGTGGTGAGCGGCCAGCAGGTGGGACTGTTTGGCGGGCCGGCGTACAGCTTCTACAAGGCGCTGACGGCGATCCGCCTAGCGCGGGACTTGACCGCGGGCGGGATCGAGGCCGTGCCGGTCTTCTGGATGGCAACCGAGGATCATGACCTGGCGGAAGTGGACCATTGCTACTGGCTCGGCCGCGGCGGGCTGGCGCGCTGCGAAATTGCCGGGGACGCGACGGCGGGCCGGTGCGTGGGCGAAGTGCCGCTCGGTCCGGACGTGGATGCCGTGGCGCGGGCCGCCGCGGAATCGCTGGAAGGCGAGGCGGCGGCGGAAGTGGCCGCAGCGCTGCGCGATTCCTACCGCGCGGGGGAAACACTTGGCACGGCGTTTGCAAAGTTGTTCGCGCGATTGTTCGCGGAGCGCGGGCTGATCCTGCTCGACCCGCTGGACGCGCGGCTGCACGCGCTGGCGGCGCCGCTCTTTGCGCGGGTGGCGCGAGGGCAGGCGGAATTGACGGGCGCCCTGGTGGCTCGCGGCAAGGCCCTCGAACGCGCCGGCTTTCACGCGCAGGTGAAAGTCACCGAGCGCAACACGCCGCTTTTTGTGAAGCGCAACGGGCAGCGCCTGTCCGTGCGGGCTGCGAAAGACGGATTCAGCGCCGGCGAGGAATCGTGGCCGCCCGAGGAACTGGCGGCGCTGGCGGAGTCCAGCGCCGAGGCGTTCTCCGGCAACGCGCTGCTGCGGCCGTTGGTGCAGGACACACTGTTGCCCACCGCTGCCTACATCGCGGGGCCGGCGGAGATTGCGTACTTCGCGCAGTCGCAGGCGCTGTACGCGGCGCTGGGTGCGCGCATGCCGTGCGTGCTGCCGCGCGCCGGGTTCACGCTGGTGCAGCAGCCTGTGGCCCGGCTGATGAAGAAGTATGGAATCGAATTGCAAGACGCGTTCGCGGGCCGCGAGCGCTTGCGCCACAAAATGGAGCGCGGGTCGCTGACGCCGGGCCTCCAGCGGCAATTCGCCAGTGGGGAGAAAAGCGTGCGCGCGCTGCTGAAGAAGCTGCGCGGAGCGCTGGGGAAGCTGGACAAGACGTTGGCAGGCGCGCTGGACACTGCGGAGCGCAAGATGCTCTTTCAGTTTTTGAAGGTGCAAGCCAAGGCCGGGCGGGCGCAGAACTTCCGCACGGGCGTGCTCGACCGGCACGAGCAGCAGTTGACGGAGGCGCTCTTCCCGCACCACGGACCGCAGGAGCGGTCGCTCAGCCTGCTGCCGTTCCTGGCGCGGCACGGATTGGCGTTGCTGGATGGGCTGGAGAAACAGGTTCGCCCCGGAAAATCAGGGCACGTCATCGTCCACCTGTGAGTCAGTCTATTCCTATTCTCTGTGCACTCCGTGCCGCCGTAGCCTTTTCTTCGTGGTAGAATCGCGAATCCGCCGAAAGACACGGCTGGAGGGAGGCAGGCATGAAGATCACTCCGGGGAAGCAGAAGGGCATGCAGGCGGTGTCCGATTCACGCGGCGTGATTGCCGCGGCGGCCATGGACCAGCGCGGGTCGCTGAAGAAGGCCATCGCGGAAGGGCGCGGGGTGGACAAGAAGGAAGTCACGCCGCAGATGATGGCGGAGTTCAAGGAAGCGGTGGTGCGCGTGCTGACGCCGCACGCCAGCGCCATCCTGCTCGACCCGGAGTACGGCCTGAGCGCGGCCAAACAGCGTGCCAAGAACGCCGGCCTGTTGCTGGCGTACGAGAACAGCGGTTACGACAACACGCAGCCGGGGCGGCTGCCCGATTTGCTGGACCACTGGTCGGTGCGGCGCCTGGTGGCCGCCGGCGCGGACTGCATCAAGATCCTGCTGTACTACACGCCGTTTGACCCGCCGAAGATCAACGAGACCAAACACGCCTGGGTGGAGCGCATCGGCGCGGAATGCCAGGCCGCCGACGCGCCTTTCTTCCTCGAGTTCGTCGGCTATGACGACAGCATGGATGAGAAGGGCATCGAGTTCGCCAAGAAGAAGCCGGAGATTGTCACCAAGAGCATGGAAGAGTTTTCCAAGCCCCAGTACGGCGTGGACGTGATGAAGGTGGAAGTGCCGGTGAACATGGCGTTCGTCGGCGGGACGAAGGCCTGCAAGGGGCCGTCGGCGTACAGCCGCGACGAGGCCAAGGACCTCTTCCGCAAGGCCGCCGGCGTGGCCAAGAAGCCGTTCATCTATCTGTCCGCGGGGGTGAGCAACGAGGTGTTCAGCGAAACGCTGGAGCTGTGCGCGGAATCCGGCACCAACTTCAGCGGCGTGCTGTGCGGCCGCGCCACGTGGAAGGACGGCATGCCGGTGTACGCCAAGCAGGGCGTGAAAGCCCTGGAGGACTGGCTGAATGATCAGGGCGTGAAGAACATCAAGAACGTCAACGATCGGCTGAAGGCCGCCAAGCCGTGGTTCGCGTTTTACGGGGCCAGTTCGGCGGCGGCCCTGAGCTGAACATCAGGAAGTCGGGAGGTCAGGACATAAGGAGGTCAGGAAAGAATCCCATCGCAAAGTATGTTTTCGGCTCCCCGTCTTCTTGGACCTCCTGACTTCCTTACCCCCTTCCCATGAGGAAACCCGAGCCTTCTTCAAGTACCACCTCTCTTGCCAGAGTCCTGCCGGTCAAGACCGCCCAGCGGACGCATCTGGTGAACATCACGGCGGAAGTGGAGCGGGTGGTAGCGGAAGCGCGCGTCGCGAGCGGCGTGTGTCATCTCTACGTGGCCCATACCACGGCGGGGATCACCATCAATGAGGGCGATGACCCGGACGTGGCGCGGGATATTGAAGCGACGCTCGACCGGCTGGTCCCGAAAGACGCGGGCTACAAGCATTACGAGGGCAACGCCGATTCGCACGTGAAGGCCACGCTGGTGGGATCGTCGGTGAGCGTGCCCGTCGAAGGGGGCCGGCTGGCATTGGGACGGTGGCAGGCGGTTTTCTTCTGCGAGTTCGACGGCCCGCGCGCGAGGGAAGTGCTCTTGAGGATCATCCCCGATCCCACGTCTTAGACTTGGGTTGAACTAACCGCAAAGGCGCAAGAACGCAAATCCCAAAGGGTTGTCGCTATTTCGCGTCTTCGCGGCTTGGCTTCTTTGCGGTATCCTTTTCTCACGATGAACCTCGGCGTGTACATCCAAGCGCCCTTCTGCCAGACGAAGTGCACATACTGCAATTTTCGCACCGGCGTGTTTTCGAGCGGCCTGTATGAGCCGTATGTGGAAGCCGTGTGCCGCGAGATTCAGGAGGTCGGGAGGTCAAGAGGTCAGGAAGTCAGGAAGGAAGGAATCGACGAGGTTAAGACAAACGCGGTCGCCGATTGGTTAAGCGATGCAGTGGATACCGTGTATGTGGGCGGGGGCACGCCGAGCCTGCTGGCCCCGGCGGGGCTGGCGCGGATGCTGGCTGCGCTGCGCGAGGCGTTTCGCTGCGAGTGGCGCGAAGTGACGCTGGAGGCCGACCCGGAGACGATTACGCGCGAAAAAGCAGAGGCGTGGCGGGCGGCCGGGTTCGACCGGATCAGTCTGGGGGCGCAGTCGTTCAACGATGCGGAACTGAAGGCCGCGGGCAGGATGCATCGCCGCGCAGACACCCACGCGGCGGCGCGCATCCTGCGCGACGCCGGCTTCGTGAGTCTGAGTTTCGACCTAATCGCCGGGCTGCCGCACCAAACCGCCGAGTCGTGGGAAGCGTCGCTCGAAGGGTTGTTGAGGCTCGCGCCGGAGCACATTTCGATCTACATGATGGAGATTGACGAGGGCAGCCGGCTGGGGCGCGAGGTGATTTCGCTGGGGACGCGCTACGGCGCACCGGCGCTGCCGAGCGACGACCAGATGGCCGCGTTCTACGAACGCGCGCGCGAGCGGCTGGCCGCGGCGGGTTACGAGCACTACGAAATCTCCAACTGGGCGCTGCCGGGGCGGCGTTCGCAGCACAACTCGAAGTACTGGCGGCGCAAACCGTACCTGGGATTGGGCGCGGGGGCGCACTCGTTCGATGGACGGACGCGTTGGGCCAACGCGCATGATCCGGCGGCGTACGTTGCCGCCATTCAGGCGGGACGCCTGCCGCGCGAGCAACGGGATGATGTGACGACGCAGCAGGCGCTGGAGGAGGAACTGTTCCTCGGCTTGCGCCAGCTCGAGGGGATAGACTTCGCGCGCCTGGAGCGGCAGTACAATGTGGACTTGCGCGAGCGGCTGGCGGCGCTGCGCAACGACGGCTTGGTGGAAATCGAAGGCCAAATTGTGCGGCTGGCGCCGGGGCGGCTGACCGTGTCGAATGAAGTCTTCGTCGAGTTGCTGGGGTAGGATGGCCGATAGCTGGAAGAGGCAAGTTTCGAAGTGCAAGATTGAGGAAAAGGAAGCAAAGACCAACGCTGAGACGCGGAGTACGCAGAGGGGCACGGAGGGCAGTTGGAAGGATGGGTGGAACCATGACGGCAGCGAAAGTGCAAAGCCTGGAAGACCGGCCGGTGGCGCCGGGCGTGGCGGCAGCGATTGACTTGCGCAGCGACACGGTGACCAAACCGACGGCGGCCATGCGGCGGGCCATGTTCGAAGCGGAAGTGGGCGACGACGTCTATGGCGAAGATCCCACGGTGAACCGCCTGCAAGCGCGCGCCGCGGAGATTTTCGGGCGCGAGGCGGCGCTCTTTGTGCCCACCGGCTCGATGGGCAATCTGGTGGCTATCAAGACATGGACGCAGCCCGGGCACGAAGTCATCTGCGACAACGGCGCGCACATCAACCAGTACGAGTTATCGGCCATGTCCTATGTGGCGGGGTGCCTGCCGCGCACCGTAGCGGCGCCGGACGGCCTGCTGACGTGGGGGCTGATCGAGCCGCTGCTGCAAATCAAGCACCCGCACAAGGCGGACACGGGGTTGATCGCACTGGAAAACACGCACAACGTGGCGGGCGGCTCGGTGTATCCGACGGCGCAGCTCGAGGAGATTTGTGACCGGGCGCACACGGCGGGCCTGCCGGTGCATCTCGATGGGGCGCGCATTTTCAACGCCGCGGCGCATCTCGGCAAGGGCGTGGCGGAGATTACGCGCAAGTGCGATTCGGTGATGTTTTGCCTGTCCAAGGGGCTGGGCGCGCCGGTGGGGTCCATGCTGGTGGGTTCGAGCGAGTTCATGCAGAAGGCGCACCGCCACCGCAAGACCTTCGGCGGCGGAATGCGCCAGGCGGGCGTGCTGGCCGCGGCCGGGCTGGTGGCGCTCGAAGAGTCGCCGAAAGGTTTGAAGCGCGACCACGAGAACGCGCGCTGCCTGGCCGAAGGGCTGGCGCAAATTCCCGGCATCACGCTCGACCCGAAAACAGTGGTCACCAACATCGTGCGCTTCGAGGTGGCCGGCACCGGGCACACCGCCGCCGACATCTGCGCGGAATTGAAGAAGCGCGGCATCCTGGCCGGCCCGTTCGCCAAGCACGCCATCCGCATGGTGACCCACTACGATGTGGACCGCACCGGGATTGAGGCCGCGCTGGCGGCGCTGCGCGAAATCCTCGGCAGATGACCGTCTTCGCGAGAGCATGCGATGCGCATCCTGGCCGCGGCTGACATTCACGGGGTCCTTCCCGTTTATGACTGGCTGATGGAGCAAGCCCGGCGCCGGCGCGCCGATCTGGTCCTGCTTGCCGGAGATTTGTTCAGCGCGGACTGGGACGGCCAGCACCGGCAGGTCGCTCCCATTGCCGAACGCCTGCGGAAGTCACCGGCCCCGATCCTCTACCTGATGGGCAATGATGATGAGATGGAACTGGGTCTGAACGAAGACCGCATCCAGCCTTTGCACGGCCGCATGGTCGAGGCCGGCGGATTCCGCTTCGCGGGCTACCAGTACACGCCGCCATTCTTCGGGGTCCGCTTTGTCAAGACAGAAGAGGAGATGGCGCAGGACATGCCGCTGATGGGATCGCTGGTCGATGAGCGCACGGTGCTGCTGACCCATGCGCCGGCGCGGGGAACGCTGGACCAGGTGCGCGGCGAACACGTGGGTAGCCGGGCGCTCGAACGGCTGGTGGCCGCCCGGCGGCCGCTGGCGCACGTTCACGGGCACATTCATGAGTGCTACGGGCGGGAGGGGCAGAGCTTCAACGTGGCTGCCGCAGGAAAGCGGCGAGCCATGTTGATCGAACTGCCCGCTCTGAATCACGAGCAGCTTTAGGCCGGCTCAAGCGTCGAGGTACTTCACCAGGACCACTTCGTTGCGGGCCTCGTTGTAGAGCAGTTCATCCACCATAGACTGAGCCAGCAGGATGCCGAAGCCGCCGGGGCGCAGGCCGCGTTCCTCGCGGACCATGGTGTGGCGGAAGGGCTCGTCCTCGGGGTTGTTGACGGCGGAGTGTTGCAGGCCTTCAATCTGGAAGCCGCTGCCAGGGTCGGCGATGCGGTAGAGCAGCATCTTGCGCAGGCGCAGGTAGGAGATGCGCACTTTGCGGCGCGGGTCCAGGCCGCCGCCCCACTCGACGGCGTTGAGCAGCATTTCGCGGAAGGCGGTGCCCACGTTGCGGCGGGTCTCGACGGGGATTTGCGTATCGAGCTTGTCGAGGAAGCCCTGGATGCGGTCGGCAATGGATTTTTCGCAGGGCACGGCCAGCTCGACCCAATGAGGCAGGGCGGAGATGACGTCGATGCTGGCGCTGGCGGCCGGCGCGGCGAGCACGTCGGCGACCATGTCCAGCAACTCGGCGGGCGGGAAGGGCTTCATGATGTACTGGTAGGCCTGTTCGCGGACGGCGCTCAGCAAAGTTTCGGGTTGATTGTCACCGCTCATGACGATGACCTTGGGCAGCAGCCACCTGGCGCGCAACTCGGTGAGCATTTCCAGGCCGTTCATGCGCGGCATCCAGATGTCGAGGAGAATGACGTCGAACGATTCGCGGTCGAGGACTTCGAGGGCTTCCTTGCCGTCGGCGGCCACTCCGGTGCGATAGCCCGCGTTGGCGAGCATGCTGCGCAACATGTCGCGGAATTCGGCTTCGTCGTCCACAATGAGGACCGAAGAGGGCGCGGGCATGGCGGTGGCGGACATTGGCCGAAGAATGTCGCGGGCCATCGTAAAACGCGGGGGCGAGAGGGTCAAGCGAAGTCGGCGGCGGGGGGATACGGCGCACAGGCTGAAAGCCTGTGCTACGCACCTATGGTATAAGTCTAAAGATTGATTGCAGCTATTTCCTGCGCCGGGGTGTCGTTTGGACTTTTCGCTGACGGAAGAGCAACAGCAGTTGCGCCGTTCGATTCGTGAATTCGCCGAGGGCGAAATCGCGCCGCACGTGATGGAGTGGGATGAGGCCTCGAAGTTCCCTGCGGAATTGATCCCCAAGCTGGCGGGCATGGGCCTGATGGGGGTGATCTTCCCGGAGAAGTACGGCGGGGCCGGGCTGGGCTATGTGGAGTACGCCATCGCCATCGAAGAGCTCTCCCGGGTGGACGGATCGGTGGGCATCATCATGGCCGCCCACAATTCGCTGTGCACCAACCACATCTACAAGTTCGGCAGTGAAGAGCAAAGGCAGAAGCACGTGGTGCCGCTGGCGCAGGGGAAAAAACTGGGCTGCTGGTCGCTGACGGAGCCGGAGGCCGGGTCGGACGCCGGGGGCACGCGCACCCTGGCGGTGCGAAGCGCCGGCGGCTGGGTGCTGAACGGGGCCAAGACCTTCACCACCAACGGCCATTACGCCGACGTGTGCGTGGCCATGGCGGTGACGGACAAGACCAAAGGATCGAACGGCATCTCCGCGTTTGTCCTGGAGAAGGGCACGCCGGGATTCAAGCCCGGGAAAAAGGAGAACAAGCTGGGCCTTCGCGCCAGCGACACGTCCGAAGTGCTCTTCAACGATTGCCACCTGCCCGCGGGCAGCCTGCTCGGCAACGAAGGCGAAGGCTTCAAGAATAGCCTGGCCATTCTCGATGGCGGGCGCATCTCGATTGCCGCGCTGGGGCTCGGCATGGCCCAGGGCGCCTACGAAGCAGCCCTGAAGTACGCCAAGCAGCGCAAGCAGTTCGGGAAGGCTATCAGCGAATTCCAGGCCATCCAGTTCAAGCTGGCCGACATGGCCATGCAGATTGAGGCGGCCCGGCTGCTCACCTACCGCGCGGCGTGGCTGGCCGACCTGGGCGAAGCGCGCCTGACGAAGGAGTCGAGCATGGCCAAGCTCTACGCCGGCGAAGTGGCGGTGCGCGTGGCCAACGAAGCGGTGCAGATCTTCGGCGGCTACGGCTTCGTGAAGGATTATCCCGCGGAGAAGTTCTACCGGGACGTGAAACTGTGCACCATCGGCGAAGGCACCAGCGAGATTCAGCGGATGGTGATCGCGCGGCAGTTGCTGGGGAAGAAGTGAGTAGTGTGGTGTTAGGGGTGGGAGTGGGGGGATTGACGATTGCCGGTTGACGATTTTTGATTGCAACGCGTCAATCAAGAAGCATAAATCTCGAATCGCCCGTCTCATTCGTCCGTGCTTAGCTGTGTTCATTTGTTATCCAGAAGGGGCGCATTGCCGGTAGCGGCGGATCATCTAGCGGAGCAGGTGCTGGCGGGAGATGTGCGCGCGATCTCGCGGGCCATCACGCTGATTGAGAACCACGCGCCGGAGGCGGAAGGGATCCTGCGGGAAGTGTTTCCGCGGACGGGCAAGGCCTACCGCTTGGGGGTGACCGGCGCGCCGGGGACAGGGAAAAGTTCGCTGGTGGACCGGCTGGCGGCGCACTACCGCGCGGCGAAAGAGACCGTGGGCATCATCGCCGTGGACCCCTCCAGCCCATACACCGGCGGCGCCATCCTCGGCGACCGCATCCGCATGCAGGGTCACGCGGGGGACGGGGGCATCTTCATCCGCTCGATGGCCACGCGCGGATTCCTGGGCGGGCTGGCCCGCGCCACCGCCGACGTGGCCCTGGTGCTGGACGCCGCGGGCAAACAGATCGTGCTGGTGGAGACTGTCGGCGTAGGGCAGGACGAAGTGGACATCGTGCAATTGGCGGACTGCACGTTGGTGGTGCTGGTCCCCGGGCTGGGCGACGAGGTGCAGCACATCAAAGCCGGGCTGATGGAGATCGCCGACATTTTCGTGCTCAACAAAGCGGACCGCGAAGGGGCGGACCGCTTCGAGCAGCAGTTGGTGGCCATGCTCTCGCTGGCCCCGGAGCGCGACGGCCGGCGTCCCCCGGTGGTGCGCACCGTCGCCACCGAGAACAAGGGCATCGCCGATCTGGCCGCGAAGGTGGCCGAGTTCCGCCAGCACTGCGAGCGCCGCGGGGACGCGGGCCGGAGGCTGGAGCGGTGGCGCAAGCGACTGGTGGAGTTGCTCCAGGCGCGGCTGCTCGAACGGGTGCTGGAACACGGCGCAGGGCGCGGCGCGCTCGAAGAATTGGCGGCACAGGTGGCCGAGCGGAAGAAAGACCCGTACGCGGCGGTGAATGAGATCATGGCGCGAACGGGGATGGGATAGCGGCAAAACGAGATCACGCAGAGGCTCGCAGGGCAAGCATGAAATTCGGCGACCTGGAAATCTTCATTCTCAATGACGGGTATTTTCGCCTCGACGGCGGGGCCATGTTCGGCGTGGTGCCGCGGCCGCTGTGGGAGAAAAAGTGTCCCCCGGACGCCCGCAACCGAATCCGGCTGGCCATGAATTGCGTTTTGGTGCGCACGGCGGGGAAGTGGGTGCTGGTCGAAACCGGGGCAGGGGACAAGCTCGAGCCGAAGCTGCGGGACATTTACGACCTGCACGGGCAGCCTCGGCTGCTGGAACAACTGGCGGCTCGCGGGGTACAGCCCGCGGACGTGGACCTGGTGATCGACACGCACCTGCATTTCGACCACTGCGGCTGGAATACGCGGCTGATGGATGATAAGGCCGCGCCGACCTTTCCCAACGCGCGCTACGTGCTGCAACGCGGTGAGCTGGAACACGCCAAGCAGCCCAATGAGCGCGACCGCGCCAGCTATTTCCCGGAGAACTACCTTCCGGTGGAGCAGGCCGGGCAATTCTGGCTGGTGGAGGGCGAGTGCGAGGTGGCCCCGGGAATCCGCGTGGTGTGCGTGCCGGGGCACAACCGCGATATGCAGTGCGTGAGGCTGTCCAGTGGCGGGCAGACGGCGTTCTGTTTCGTGGACTTGGTACCCACCACCGCGCACGTGCCCTTCCCGTGGATTATGGGCTACGATCTGTTCCCCCTGACCACCCTGGAGAACAAGAAGCGGTGGATTCCGCAGGCGGCCCGGGAAGGCTGGCTGTGCATTTTCTCGCACGACCCGCAGACGCCGGCGGGGTACTTGCGGGAGAAGGAAGGGAAGTATGAGGTCGAGCCGGTGATGGTGGAGTAGAGGGGGCAGGGGAGAGGGAGTCCATCGCACACATGGCGAAGAAGACCAGGGTAAGAACCGCAGGGGGAAGGCGCCAAACTGGTGGGGACGGGGCGGTGCGGCTGGGGATAATTGGCGGCAGCGGGCTGTATTCCATGGCGGGATTGACCGCTACCCGTGAAGTGAGAGTGAAGACGCCGTTTGGCGCGCCATCGGATGCGCTGGTGGTGGGCACGCTGGAGGGGCGCCGCGTGGCCTTCCTGGCGCGGCACGGGCGCGGGCACCGCATCCTGCCGTCGGAGATCAACTATCGCGCCAACATCTACGCCATGAAACGTCTGGGCGTGGAGCGCATCGTTTCGGTGAGCGCGGTGGGGTCGTTGCGCGAAGACCTGCCGCCCGGGGACTTCCTGCTGCCGGACCAGTTCTATGACCGAACAGTGCGGCGCAGTTCGACCTTTTTCGGGGAAGGGCTAGTGGCGCACGTGTCGTTCGACAAGCCCACCTGCGGCCATCTGGCCGGGCAACTGGCGGAGGCCTGCGCGCGCGCGGGAGTAACGGCCCAGCGGGGCGGCACGTATGTGTGCATGGAGGGGCCGCAGTTTTCCACGCTGGCGGAATCGAAAAACAACCGGCAGATGGGGTTCGATGTGATCGGCATGACCAACGTGACCGAAGCCAAGCTGGCCCGCGAAGCGGAGATCTGCTACGCCACCGTGGCTATGAGCACCGACTACGACTGCTGGCACCCGGGGCACGACGCGGTGAGCGGCGCGGAGATTGTCCGCGTGCTGACGCAAAACGCGGAGAAGGTGCAGCGGGTGCTCCGCGAAGCTGTGCGGGTCGGACTGGAAGCAGCGCCGGGCGCGTGCAAGTGCCGGTCGGCGCTGGCCCACGCCCTGATCACCGACAGGAAGCTGATTCCCCGGGCGACGAAACGGCGGCTGGCGGCCATCATCGGTCGGCGCATGGTCCAGTAGAGCTGGTCAGGGACGTTCCACCGGGGTGCTTGTTGTCAAAGTGCGTCGGACGGAGGTACGTTTTCTCCAACCCATCCTACCGAGGATTTTGGCTGCGCTCAAGGTGATTCAGCCGGGAGAGTTGGTCTTGGCGGTGGAGCCGGAGGCCGGCAACTAGAGGGGGCAATTGGAATGTCCTTATTGGTAGTGGGGTCTGTAGCGTTCGATGCTTTGGAGACGCCGCACGGACGAACAGAGCGGACCCTGGGCGGCGCGGCAACGTATTTTTCGGTGGCGGCCAGCTTTTTTGCCCCGGTGAGCCTGGTGGGGGTAGTGGGCGACGACTTCACGGCGCGCGATGAAGCCATCTTCCGCGGGCGCCGGATTGACCTTGCGGGCCTCGAACGCGCCCCCGGGAAGACCTTTTTCTGGTCGGGGCGCTACAGCGGCGACTTCCGCTTGCGCACCACGCTGGCCACCGAGCTCAACGTTTTCGCGCATTTCGATCCCCAGCTCCCGCCCAAGTACCGCCGGCTGCCCTACGTTTTCCTGGGGAACATCCATCCATCGCTCCAGCTCTCCGTGGTGAAGCAGGTGGACGAGCGGCCCAAGCTGGTAGCGCTCGACACTATGAACTATTGGATCGAGCGCACGCCGGTGGAGCTGCGCGACATCCTCAAGCACACCCAAGTGCTGTTGATCAACGATGAAGAGACCTGCCAACTAGCGGGGGACCATCACCTGATGCGGGCGGCGCGGCGCGTGTTGCACATGGGGCCGCGGACGCTAGTGATCAAGCGCGGCGAGTTCGGCGCGATGCTGGTAACCGAAGATTCCGTGTTCAGCCTTGCGGGGTATCCCCAGGCGGACGTGCGCGACCCCACCGGCGCAGGAGACGCCTTTGCCGGCGGCTTCCTGGGCTGGCTGGCCGGGGTGGGCCGGGTGAATGACGCGACCTTGCGTCAGGCCATGGTGTATGGTTCGGTGCTTGGCAGCTTCACCGTGGAGGGGATGGGCATGGAGCGCCTCCGCAAGCTGAAGCGCGCCGAGATCGGGCGGCGGGCTCGGGAGTTCGCCCGCCTGACGCAATTCAAGCTGTGACGCGGAGGGACGGAGGCGCCGTGCAAGGACAGACTTGGCAAAGCGGAGGAAGCCGCCGATGCTGCCGCCCAATGATCTGAGCGGGGCTATTCTGGCGCGTCTGCTGGTGGCGGCCATTCTGGGCGGGGTGATCGGCCTCGAACGGCAGATCCGCGGCAAGCCCGCGGGGCTGCGCACCAACTTGTTCATCTGCCTGGGGTCGGCGCTCTTCACCATTCTCTCCGAGCACGTGGCGGGAGCCACCGGGGGAGACCACGGCCGGATCGCGGCACAGATTATCACCGGCATCGGCTTCATCGGCGCGGGCGCCATCATCCGCGACCGCGGCAACGTGCTGGGCCTGACCACGGCCGCCACCATCTTCGTCGTGGCCAGCGTGGGCATGGCCGCGGGCCTGGGGCTCTTCGTCACCGCGTCGGCGACGGCGCTGGTGATTCTCGTCTCGCTTTCAGGGCTGGGGTGGCTGGAGGACCGCCTGAGCCTGAAGACACGCCTGCTGACCTTCCGGCTGACCACCAGCAACCTGGAAGGGGCCATGGCCGGGGCCAACCAAGCGTTGCGGGAAATGAACCTGCAGATGAAGCACTTCAAGGTGTACCGAATCGGGGTGGACTTCGTGATGGAGTTCGACGCCGACGTGAGCCACACGCAGCAGCATAGCCTGCTGCCGCGGCTGAGCGCGGTGGAACCGCGGTGCGAAGTAGTTTCGCGCGATGCCGCGCGGACGGAGTAGCGCGTGGCCGGTCGCCGCATCCCCTTCGTGAAAGCGCACGGGGCGGGAAACGACTTCCTGGTGTTGGACCAACCCCTGGGCGCGTTGGACCACGCCGCCTTGGCGCGGCGCATGTGCGACCGGCACGCCGGCGTGGGCGCGGATGGCATCGTCGTGCTTGAAGCAGGCGGCGCGGAGGGTCTCTTCCGCATTTACAATTCCGACGGCAGTGAAGCGACGCTGAGCGGGAATGGTCTGCGGTGCGCGGCGGCTCACTTGCTGGCCCGGCGGGCGGAGAGCGGCGCAGTAGCCGCGGCCGGCGCCCGTGTGGCGCTGGAGACCCGCGTGGGCCTGCGCGAGCTTTTTTTCCTCGAGCGCCGGGGAAGGGAATGGTGGTTCCGCGCGGAGATGGGCCGGCCGTCGTTTGCCGCGGCAGACGTGCCGTTCCGCCCACCCGGCCGGCCGGAGGAGCCGATCGTGGGCCTCAGCCTTCCGGTGGGCGATGCGCAGGTGCGCGCCACGATTCTCTCCACCGGTAACGCACAGTGCATCGTGCTGGTGGAGGATTGGGCCACTGTGGACTGGCGCGGGCTGGGCCAGGAGTTGGAGCGGCATCCGTGGTTTCCGGATCGGGCCAATATCGGTTTTGTGCGCGTCGTTTCCACGGAGGAGATCGAGGCGCGCTTCTGGGAGCGCGGCGCGGGTCCCACGCTGGCGTCGGGGTCTGGTTCGTGCGGCTGCGCGGTGGCCGCGCATTTGAACGGCAAGACGGGGCGGCGGGTCCGCGTGCGCCTCGAGCGTGGCGCGATGGACGTGCATTGGCGCGACGATGGGATCGTGGACTTGACCGGGCCGGCGGAGATCGTCTGCCAGGGAGTGTTCGACCTTGACTGAGAAAGCGATGGCCCGGAGACGCGGAGCGCGCAGCGGCTGGCCGGGAACAACCGCGAGGGGCCTGCGGGCCGCGCTCCTCCTGGCCCTTCTCGGGCTGGCCGAACCGGCGTGGGGGACCATTTCCTATCGCGTTTCGGTGGAGAGGCCCGAGGAGCACTTCTTCCGCGTGACCATGACGGTGCCGGCCGTGGAGGACGAATTGATCCTGCAAATGCCGGCGTGGAACGCGCTCTACCAGATCCGCGACTTCGCCGCCCGCGTGCAGAACGTGCGGGCGTACTACGGCGATGACCAGGCCCTCGAGGTGCGCAAGCTGGACAAACTCACCTGGCGGATGCGCCTGCCGCGGAGCGTGCACCGGGTCCGCGTGGAGTATTCGTCGTATTGGGACGATGCCGGGCCGTTCAGCGCGCAGCTCGATGCGCAGCACGGGTTCGCTAATCTGGCGCTGATTCTGATGTATGTGCCGTCGCGCCGCGGGGAAGACACGCGGATCGAGTTCACCGGGCTGCCTGCCGGCTGGAGAACGGCCGTGGCGCTCCAAGGGCACGGGGCCGGCTTCCGCGCCGCCAGCTACGACGCCCTGGTGGACGCCCCCGTGGAGATGGGGCAATTCGAGGAGTGGCGCTTCGAGGCCAACGGGGCGCGCATCCGCGTGGCCGCGCACGGCGCCGGGTATGACCGGGCCACGCTCACGGACATGCTGAAGCGCGTGGTGACCTACCAAACGAAGCTAATGCGGGAAGTGCCCTTCGAGGAGTACCTCTTCATTTATCACTTCGGCGCTGGCGGCGGCGGGATGGAGCACGCCAATTCGACCGCCATTTCCACGGGCGGGTCGCCCGAGAGCGTGACGGCCCATGAGTTCTTTCACCTGTGGAACGTGAAGCGCATCCGCCCGCAGAGCCTGGAGCCGCTGGATCACACGCGGGAAATGTGGACGCGCTCGCTGTGGTTCGCGGAAGGCGTCACCAGTACCTACGGGGACTTCACCCTGGTGCGCTCTGGACTCATCACTGCGGAGCGGTACTGGGAAGGGGTGGCCCGGGGGATTACCCAGTTGCAGTCGCGGCCGGCGCGGCTGTGGCAGAGCGTGGAGCAATCCAGCTTGGACGCCTGGCACGAGCGTTACCGCGAATACCGCGGCACGGCCTTCAGCATCTCCTACTACAACAAGGGCGAAATCCTCGGCCTGCTGCTGGACATCCTGATTCGCGACGCCACCGACAACAAGAAGAGCCTGGACGACGTGCTCCGCGACTTGAACGAGACCTACGCGCGGCAGGGGAAGTTCTATCCGGAGTCGGCGGGCATCCGCGCCGCGGCGGAAAGGGTGGCCCAGCGGAGCTTCGTCGAGTTCTTTGACAAGTACGTGGCGGGGACCGAGGAACTGCCTTACGTGGAAACGTTCAAGCTGGCCGGCCTAACATTTGGACAAGGCGGGACGGGGCGCGACACCCGCTATGAACTGGTGGCAGATGCCCAGGCCACGGCCAAGGCCCGGCGCATCCGCGACGGCATCGTCCAGGGGACGAATGAGTAGGTGATCCGCACGTTCATCGTCGTGGTCTTTCTCGCGCTGTACATCGTGCTGCTGGGTCCGCCGTTCATCCTGCATTGCATCCTTACCGGTTCGCCGGAGCTGTTGTACGCCGTGGGCATTCGCGCCGCGCGCTGGGCGCTGCGGCTGGGCGGGGTGCGCGTGCGCGCGCGAGGGCTGGAGAACATTCCCGCGGGCGTGTGCGTCTTCGTGGCCAACCACATCAGCAACATAGATCCGCCGGCGGTGGCTGGGGCGATTCCGCGGCGCGTGGCCCTGCTGGCCAAGAAGGAAGTGTTCCGCGTACCGGTGCTGGCGCAGGCGTTGCGCCGGGCGCACTTCGTTCCGGTGGACCGGGGGCAGCGCGAGGCCGCGCAGGCCAGCGTAGACGAAGCGCTGGCCCACCTGCGCGCGGGGGTTTCGTACCTGGTGTTTCCCGAGGGGACGCGCAGCCCGGATGGCCGGCTGCGGCCCTTCAAGAAGGGAAGCTTCCTGATGGCCATTCGGGGGGGCGTGCCCGTGGTGCCCGTGGCGGTGATTGGCGCGCACCGGCTGATGGGCAAGGGCAGCGCCGCGCTGCGGGCGGGAGACGTGGAGGTACGCTTCGGTCCCGCGGTGGACGGGAGCAAGTACAGCGAAGAGCGACGCGGGGAGCTGGCCGCGGCGATCCAGGACGCCGTGGCCGCCATGCTGCCGGACGACCAACGGCCCGCAAAGTGAGGCCGCTCCTGCCGAAGCACGCTACGTGGAATGAGGTTGCAGGGCGGCGACCCGGGACTTGAGTTCGCGCACCGTGGCTTGCAGTTCGGCCAGGTGGTTGAAGACAGCGACGGACTTGAGCCAGTCCTTGTTGGGGATGGCGGGGTAGCCGGAGTAGGTCGCGCCGGCGGGGACGTCGCCGGGCACGCCGCTCTGCGCGGTGAGCACGGCGCCATCGCCTATGGTCAGGTGACCCGCGGCGCCGGCCTGCCCCGCCAGAATGCACTTGGCGCCCACGGTGGTGGAGCCTGCCAGTCCGACTTGCGCGCATAGCAGCGTGTCTTCGCCGACGCTGCTGGCGTGACCTACCTGGACCAAGTTGTCAATTTTTGCGCCGCGGCGGACGCGGGTCTCGCCCACGGTGGCGCGGTCCACGCAGGCGGCCGCCTGGATCTCCACGTCGTCCTCAATCACGGCGGGGCCGGACTGGGCCATTTTGTGCCAGCTCCCGTCATTGCGGCGCGCGAAGCCAAAGCCGTCTGCGCCCACGATGGCGCCGTTCTGGAGAATCACGCGGTGGCCGATGCGGCAGTGCTCGCGCACCACGGCGTGGGAGTGGGCGAAGAAGTTGTCGCCAATCTGGGCGCCGCGGTAAACGCTGACGAAGCTGTGCAACACCGCGTTGCGGCCGAGCGCGGCCCCGGCGTCCAGGAAGCAGTAAGGGCCGATGTGCGCGCCTTCGCCGATGCGGGCCGTAGGAGCGATTACCGCCGTGGGATGAACGCCCGGGGCGTAGGCGGGCGGTTGGTAGAAGAGTTCGATGGCGCGCGCGAAGTCCAGGTATGGATTGGCTGAGCGCAGCGCAGCGCAAGGAGGGGCAGGCTCGTCCCGCGCCAGTAGAATGGCGCCGGCGCGCGTGGTCCTGGCTGCCTTGCGATACTTGGGGTTTGAGAGGAAGGTGAGGTGGCCCGGGCCCGCCTCGTGCAGGCCGGCGACGCCGGTAATCTCCAGGACCTTATCGCCTTCCAGGACGCACCCCAGCCGCTGCGCAAGTTCCGAGAGCTTCATGGTGATCCGCCTCTCCAATCTTGATTGCGGAGTCACTTTACAACAGGCGGAAGGAAAAGATAACGCGGAAGCGCAGAAAACGCGGAGGCACGCTTACTCGTTGAAGAGGCGGGGTTGCGCGGCGGCTTCGGCAGACTTGGGAGCGCGGCGGGCGATGCCCACCACTCCGAGCACGATCAGCTCGGTAAGGGCGGCGCGGGGAATGAAAATGCGCAGCGTGGGGCCGTGCAAGTCCGGCGGCGTAATCTGCACGCCGCGGTCGAGCATTTCCAGAAGATTGTTGGGGACGATTCCTTCCAGCGTATCGCCATCGCGGAACTTCAAGCGCAGCCACAGGCCGTCGAGCTTGGGCCGGCTGAGGAAAGCCTTGCGCTCGGGTTCGAAATGGTCCACAAAGTCGGAAACGAAATAGACGCACTTCACGCCTTTGAGCGGTACGGCTTCATGCGCCCCTTCCGGGGTGAGCAGGTCGAGGGTTTCCATCTGGCCGAGCATGGCCGGGTTCAGGTAGCCGCGCAGGTTCTTGTGATCCAGCGTCTGGATGACCACTTTCTTGTGCGTGGAGGAGGGCGTGCCCCCCTTGCGCACCTGCCGGAAGGTGCGGCCACGCGCCGGCGGGGCTACCGGAAAAGAAAGCGGGCGTCCACTCATGACCACACCAGCATGGCCCCCGGAGAAGTGAATTGCAAGAACGATGCGGCGGGGAATTGCCGCCCAGGCAACAAGGAACCGAAGGGGACAACGCCCGCCCGGGTAGTGTCCTAGTTTCAGACAAGCAGGGCCTCTAAGAAGCCCCAAACCTCGCTGGTCAAGCCCAGCGCCATTGCGGGGTTAGGACACTACCCCCGCCTGGAAGCGATTTGCAAAGGGCTATAGGGTGTGCTAAGATAGGACCTAAACAAACGGTTAAATGCTTATATATGAGCCTGTTAGGTTGGGGGTTTTTCCCGATTGACCGAAAAGAAGCAAATCCTCAAGTCAGCCTCGGTCATCACCCTCGTCACCATTGCCAGCCGCATTCTCGGGTACTTCCGGGACCAGCGCATTACCCTGCTGCTGGGCACCACGCTGGCCGCCGATTCCTTCTACCTGGCCTACCGCATTCCCAACCTGTTGCGCCGCCTGGTGGCGGAAGGCTCGATGACCGCGTCGTTCATTCCCGTCTTCACCAAGTACCTGGCCGAGAAGCCCCGGGAAGAGGTGTGGGACTTTGCCAACCGGATGTTCTGGACGCTGGCGCTGATCGTCGCGGTCATGACGGTGCTGGGCATGTACTTTTCCGAGGAAGTCGTCAACGTGTTCACGCTGCTGGACCCGGTAGAGGACCACTGGGAACCGGCGGTACGGCTCAACCGGGTGATGTTCCCGTACATTCTGTTCATCAGCCTGGCGGCGCTGGGCATGGCCATTCTGAATTGCTTCAAGGTATTCGCGCTTCCGGCCTCCACGCCGATCCTGCTGAACCTGATCATCATCGGCGCGTCGGTGTGGGTGGTGTGGAGCAAGTTCCCGAACCCGGCGTTCGCGCTGGCGGTGGGCGTGCTGATCGGAGGCGCGCTGCAATTCCTGGTGCTGGTGCCGGAGCTGGTCCGCAAGGGAATGCACTTCCGCCCGGCGATTTCGTTTTCGCATCCGGGGGTGCGATCGGTGGGGCGGTTGATGCTGCCGGGCTTCTTCGGCATCGGCATCTACCAGGTGAACCTGGTAGTGAGTTCCGTGTTCGCCACGTCGGCGAAGATGCCGCCGGGGAGCCTGACGGCGCTGTACGTGGCCGACCGGGTGATGGAGCTGGTGCTGGGCGGGTACGCCATTGCGGTGGCCACGGCCATCCTGCCAATGATGGCGCAGCAGGCCGCGGCGCACGACTTCGAGAACTTGAAGAAGACCTTCGTGTTCTCGCTGCGCATCGTGACGTTCATCACCGTGCCGGCGGCCGTAGGGCTGATCGTGCTGCGCGAGCCGATCATCAACGTACTCTTCCAGTACGGCGCATTTGGAGAGACCTCTACGGTGCTCACGGCGCGGGCCCTGCTGTATTCGGCGGTGGGCCTGCCGGCCTTCGCGGCCGTGAAACTGATCGTGCCGGCGTTTTACTCCACGCACGACACGCGTACGCCAGTGAAGATGGCCTTCTACGCCTTCGCCGTGAACGTGCTGCTGAACTTCCTGTTCATGAAGACCTTCTTCCAGACGTTCCTGAACGGCGGGCCCGCGCTGGCCACGTCGCTGGCGGCGTATTTCAACTTTCTGGCGCTGTTCTGGGTTTTCCGGCAGCGTTTCGGGCGGCTGGGGACGCTGACGGCGCTGGTGTCGGTGCTGAAGGTGTGCGTGTGCTCGGCGCTGATGGGCGGGTTGTGCTACGCCATGCTGCGGTTCTCGGGATTCGCCGGCATGGAGAGCGTGCTGGGACGCGTGGGCGTGTTCACGCTGATCCTGGTGGTGGCCACGGCGGCCTACATCTGGATGGCCTGGCTCTTCAAGTGCGAAGAGGTGCATGAAGTGTACGGCATCGTGCAGCGCGGCGAGCGGCAGAGCAGCGAGCCCGGCGGGGGCGGCGTGGGGTTGGAGGCGTAGTTTGGAAGCATCGATCCATTCTTTCTTGAGTTACCTGCGGGTGGAGAAGGGGCTGGCGCCGAACACGCTTTCGGCCTATGGCCGCGACCTGGGGAAGTTCGCGGCCTTTGCTGCGGCGCGCAAGCGCCGGCTGGGTCAGATGGAACGGGACGACGTGGTGGACTTCCTCGGCCACCTGTACCGGAGCAAGCTGGACAGCCGCTCGGTGGCCCGGCACCTGGTGGCGCTGCGGACGTTTTTTCGTTTTGCCGTGTCGGAGAAGAGGCTGAAGGCCGACCCTACGTTGAACCTGGAGTCGCCCAAGTGCTGGAAGAAGCTGCCGGCGTTTTTCTCCATTGAAGAGGTGGAGCGGCTGCTGGCCCAGCCGGTTGCCTCCACGCCGATGGGCTTGCGCGACAAGGCCATGCTGGAACTGTTGTACAGCACCGGCCTGCGCGTCTCCGAGTTGAGCAGTCTGCGGGTGGGTGACCTGCAATTGGAGATGGGCTGGGTGCGCTGCACCGGCAAGGGCGACAAGGAACGCATCGTCCCGCTGGGGAAACAGGCGCTGACCGTGGTGCGGGTGTACCTGCGCGACGCGCGTCCGCGGCTGCTGCGGGGCGGCGCGGCGCCGTATCTCTTCTTGAACCGCTTCGGCCGGCGCATCAGCCGCGTGAGTCTGTGGAAAATTCTGGCGGCGTACGGAAGGCGCGCGGGGCTGCGGCGTAAGCTTTCGCCGCACAAGCTGCGCCACAGCTTTGCCACGCACCTGCTGGAGCGCGGCGCGGACCTGCGCTCGGTGCAATTGATGCTGGGCCACGCGGACATCGCCACCACGCAGATTTACACGCACGTGGTGCAGGAGCGGCTGAAACACATCTATAAGGCGCACCATCCGCGGGCCTGAGGGCGGAGAAGGGCGCATGGATTGTGGATTCCAGATCCGGGTCCGCGATGGGCGGACCTCAGGGCTCAGAACCCGGATGTGCGGACTTCTCGGGTTCCGGTTCAAGTTTCGCGTTACCGAAGCTGTGAGATTGAGGACACCCTATGCCTGATTACATGTTCCTGTTGGAGAGCCGGATTACCCCGGAGCAGAAGGCCGCGCTGGCGCGCATGCCGGAGATTGCGCGCGCCCACGATCTGAATCTCTATCTCGCCGGGGGCGCCGTCCGCGACCTGATCAGCGGGATGGGGATCAAGGACCTGGACTTCGTGGTCGAGGGACAGCCGCAGCGGTTGCTGCGCGACCTGGAGAAGGCCGGCGCGCGCGTCCTGCACGACAGCGAGAAGCTGCGGCACATCGAACTGGTCCTGCCCGGCGGCGTCGAAGCCAGTGTCGCCGCGGCACGCGACGACGTGTATGACCAGCCCGGCGCGCGCCCCGAAACCCGCTGGAGCACCATCACCGACGACCTGCGCCGCCGGGACTTCTCCATCAACGCCATCGCCATTTCCCTCATCCCGGCTTCGCGCGGGCTGGTGCTCGACCCCACCAACGGCCTGGCCGACCTGGAAACCAACCATGAGGTGCGCGCGCTGAGCATCCACAGCTTTACCAACCAGCCGGTGCGTTTGTTGCGCATCCTGCGCTATTGCGCGCGCATGAGCTTCAAAATGGAGCCACGCACCGAAGACTGGTTCCAGCTGGCGCTGGAACGCAAGCTGCACGAGAACATTCCGGGCGAGGCGGTGGGCGACGAAGTCCGGCAACTGGCCCATGAGGATAGAGCTGCGGCCATCCTCAAGGCCTGGGAGGCCCACAACCTGATGGGCGCGGTGCATGAACAACTGGCGCGGCGCCGCCCGGACTATGACGGGTTCGGCGGCCTGGCGCGGGTCCGAGAAAACATGATGGCCGCGGGGATGCGCATCGCCAGCGAGGAGGCCCTGGCCCCCACCATGTTCTACCTGCTGCGCAGGCTGAAGTCCCGCGAACAGAGTTTTGCGCTGAACCGCATGGACTTGCGCAAGGCGGAAACAGAGGCCGTGCACTCGCTGGAAGCCAGCGCCGGGAAAGTAATCAAAGCCCTGCGCGGCCCGGGACGCAACCTGTTGCCCAAAGGATTGAAGAAGAGGGGCAAGGTGGCCGAGGCGCGCGCCCTGTACGATTACTTGAATCAGGTTCCCCCGGGCCTCCTGATGTTCATCCAGGCGGAGTACTCCCAACCCAAAGCGCTCAGCGCGATCCGCACGTTCATCAACAAATGGAAGCCGCTGCGCGCGGAGCTGCCCGCCGTGGAGTTGGAGACGCTGGGCCTCCCGCGCGGGCCGAAGTTCGACCAGGTGCTGGAAGACCTGTTCGACCTGCAACTCACCGGCAAGGGGCGCAACCCGCAGGACCGCACCAAACTCCTGCGCAAATTGGCCGGCATCAAGCCCGAGCCTCCCAAGAAGGAAAAGAAGGAAGAGAAGAAGGCGAAAACCGCCAAGGAGAAGAAGGTCCCGGCCGAGAAGGAGAAGGCCGCTCCCGCAACGGCCGCGCCAGCGCCCGCGGGGAAGGGGAAAGCTGCGCCGCCCGCTCCACCTCCGCCGCCACCGGCAAAGGCTCCTGCGAAGAAACCGGAGCCGCCAAAGAAAGCACCCCCCAAGGCAGCGAAGAGTTCCCAGCCGAAGAAAGCCGCCGCCGGGCGGGCGAAGAAGTCGAAAAATAGGAAGAATAAATAAGGGGTACGCGAGACTCTTGGGCTTTCGTCCGGATGCGCCTGCCGTGTTGCGCTGGCAGCCTGCGCAACTTGGGGTAGAATGGAAAGGACATGGGCGGCCAGAATTTCGTTCACCTGCACCTGCACACCGACTACAGCCTTCTCGACGGCGCCTGTGAACTCGGTGAGCTGTGCGATGAAACCGCCCGGCGCAAGATGCCCGCCGTGGCGGTGACCGACCATGGGAACCTTTTCGCCGCCGCCAATTTCCACGAACAGGCCACCAAGCGCGGCGTGAAGCCGATCATCGGCTGCGAAGTGTATGTGGCCCGTGGCTCGCGCCTGGAAAAAAACGCCGACCCGGAATCCCCCGGCGCGGGCCGCGCCAACCATCTGTTGCTGCTGTGCGAAACCAACGAAGGCTACCGCAACCTGATCAAACTGGTCAGCGCCGGGTTCCTCGAAGGGTTCTACTACAAGCCGCGCATCGACCACGACCTGCTGGCCAAACACAGCCGCGGGATCATCGCGCTTTCGAGCTGCCTGCGCGGGGAAGTAGCCGAAGCGGTGGCCGAATCGCGCTACGACGACGCGCGTAACTCCGCCTACCGGCTGCGCGACATCTTCGGCAAGGGCAACTTCTTCCTCGAAGTGCAAGACCAGGGCCTGGAGATTGAAAAGCGCGTGAATCCGGACCTGGTGCGCCTCTCCAAGGAAACCGGCATCCCACTGGTAGCCACCAACGACTGCCACTACCTGACGCGCGCGGACGCCCGCGCCCAGGAAGTGCTGCTGTGCATCCAGACGGGCAAAACCATGTCCGAGCCCAGCCGCATGAAGTTCGCCACCGACCAGTTCTACTTCAAGACCGCGGAGGAAATGGCGGAAGTCTTCCGCGAGTTGCCGGATGCCCTGGACCGCACGCTGGCCATCGCCGAGCGCTGCCACGTCAAAATTGAACCGGTCAAGAACCCTTTCCCGGAGTTCCGGGTTCCCGAGGGGCACACGCTGGACAGCTATTTCGAAAAAGTAGTGCGCGACGGTTTTGCCGGGCGGATGCCCCACCTCGAGATGAAGCAAAAAGCGGGGCGGCTGCGCAGGCCGCCGGCCGATTACGAGTCCCGGCTGACCCAGGAAATTGAAATGATCCGCAAGATGCGCTACGCGGGTTATTTCCTGGTGGTGTGGGATTTCATCCACTACGCGCGGGCGCAGGGCGTGCCGGTGGGCCCGGGCCGCGGCTCGGCCGCGGGAAGCCTGGTGAGCTACTCGCTGCGCATCACGGATGTGGACCCGCTCGAGTATGACCTGCTGTTCGAGCGTTTTTTGAACCCCGAGCGCGTCTCCATGCCGGACATCGACATCGACTTCTGCATGCTGCGGCGAGGGGAAGTGATTGACTATGTGACGCAGAAGTACGGGCGGGAGAACGTGGCCCAGATCATTACCTTCGGCACCATGGCCGCCAAGGCGGCCATCAAGGACGTGGGCCGCGCGCTGGACCTGCCCTACGGGGAAGTGGACCGGCTGGCCAAGATGGTGCCGAACCAGTTGAACATCGAGCTGGAAGAGGCGCTGAAGCAGTCCCCGCAATTGCGCAGCGCCGGGGAAAAAGACGAGCGCGTAGCCGATCTACTGGAAATTGCCCAGCGGCTGGAAGGCCTGGCGCGCCACGCCTCAACGCACGCGGCGGGCGTGGTGATTGCGCCGCAGCCGCTCACGGAGTTCGTCCCGCTGTACAAGGGCAACCGGGAAGAAATCACCACGCAGTACGACATGAACGCGCTCGAGCGCATCGGCCTGCTGAAGATGGACTTTCTGGGTCTGACCACGCTGACCGTGCTGCACGACACGGTGAAGTTGGTGCAGCAGAACCGCGGCGTCGCGCTGGACCTGGAGAACCTGCCGCTGGACGATGCGCCCACCTACCAGCTTTTTGCGCGCGCCGACACCACGGGCATTTTTCAGTTTGAGTCGCACGGCATGCGCGACATCCTGCGGCGCTACCAGCCTACGCGTTTGGAAGACCTCACCGCCCTCAACGCCCTTTACCGTCCCGGCCCCATCCAGGGCGGCATGATCGACGACTTTATCGCCCGCAAGCACGGCAAGCGCAAAGTGGTGTATGAGCTGCCCGAGCTGAAAGAGATCCTGGAAGAGACCTTCGGCGTCATGGTGTATCAGGAACAAGTGATGCAAATCGCCAACCGCCTGGCAGGCTTCTCCCTGGGCGATGCCGACATCCTCCGACGGGCCATGGGCAAGAAGAAGCCTGCGGAGATGGCGCAGCAGAAAGAGAAGTTCCTGGCCGGATGCGCCGCGCGCGGCGTTCCGGCGGCCAAGGCCGAGAAGATTTTTGACCTGATGGCGGAGTTCGCCGGCTACGGCTTCAATAAGTCGCACTCCTGCGCCTACGCGTTGCTGGCCTACCAGACGGCTTACCTGAAGACGCACTATGCGGTGGAGTTCACCGCCGCGCTGCTGACTTCGGAAACCGGGAACACCGAGAAGGTGGTGAAGTACATCAACGAAGCGCGCAGCATGGGCATCACCGTCCTGCCGCCGGACGCCAACACCAGCGGCATGGACTTCACCCCGGTGGGCCAAGCCATCCGCTTCGGCCTGCGGGCCATCAAGAACGTCGGCGAGAACACGGTGAAGGGCATCCTCGAAGCGCGCGAGCAGCTCGGCCGTTTCGCGTCGGTCTTCCAGTTCTGCGAGGCGATTGACCCGCGCCTGCTCAACAAGCGCGTGCTGGAGAGCCTGATCAAGGCGGGAGCGCTTGATTCGCTGGGGGCGCGGCGGCGGCAACTCTTCGAGGCGATTGACCGCGCCATGGAGCGCGGGCAGAAACTGCACCGGGACAAGTCCTCGGGGCAATCCGGCCTGTTCATGGCGCCCGCGCCGCAATCACCCTTCGAGACGGTCGCCGCGGAAACGCCCCTGCCCGAAGTGGAAGAGTGGCCGGAGGATGAGCTTCTGGCCGGCGAGTTCGCTACGCTGGGCTTCTATGTTTCCAGCCACCCGCTGGCAAAATATGCCGGCCGGTTGAACGAACTGGGTGTGACCGACCTGGCGGCGCTCGAACCGCGCGGCGACGAGAACGTGAACGTGGCCGGCCTGCCGGTGAGCCTGCGCCCGCTGCGCACCAAGCGCGGCGAGCGTTGGGGCATCCTCACGCTTCAGGACATGACCGGCGTGATGGAGCTGCTGGTGTTCTCCAAGGTCTTCGCGGAGAAGGAGCACGTGTTGAAGGGCGCCGGGCCGTTGCTGGTGCGCGGGCGGGTCTCGGCGGAAGATTCCGGGCTGCGGCTGATCGTTTCCGATGTGCGGCCCCTGGATGCGGCGGTGGACCCGCCCCGGCCGTTGTGCCTGCGCATTGACTCGGCGGCGCTGGACAACGGCACGATGGAAGAGTTGGACCGGCTGTTCCAGTCCAGGCGCGGCTCATCGAGCGTGGCCTTCGAGATCGTGACTGCCGAGGGCGCGGTGGCGTGGATCGATTCGAACCGCCGCGTGCGCGACGACCAGGAACTGCGCGAACGCGTCCGCAGCATCTGCGGCCCGGAGCACGTGCGCATCCTCAGCGCGTGAGCCGCGGCGCTTTCCCTGTACAATACACACCGCATGGACCCCATCCGCAAGCAACGCGAGCTGGAAGCGCTGGAACAGAACGTGGCCGACCTGAGCCGCCTGGCCGGCGAGGATGCGGAGACCGAGCTCCAGCGCCTGCGCACGCAGGTGGCGGAGTTGAAGCGCGAGTTCTACGCCAACCTCGGCGCCTGGCAGCGCACGCACCTGGCGCGGCACGCGCAGCGTCCTTACACCCTTGATTATGTCCGCTTGCTCTTTGAGGGCTTCACCGAGGTGCAGGGCGACCGCGCCTTTGCCGACGACCCGGCCATCGTTTGCGGCATGGCGCGCTTCCACGGCCGCCCGGTGATGGTGGTGGGCCACCAGAAAGGCCGCGACACCAAGCAAAAGGTGGCCCGCAACTTCGGCATGCCCAAGCCGGAGGGGTATCGCAAGGCCTTGCGCGTGATGCAACTGGCGGCCAAGTTCAACCGGCCGGTGCTCACTTTTGTGGACACGCCTGGCGCCTACCCCGGCATCGGCGCGGAAGAGCGCGGGCAGGCGGAAGCCATCGCGCGGAACCTACGGGAATTGGCGGTGCTGCCGGTGCCGATCGTCGTCACCATCACCGGCGAGGGCGGCTCCGGCGGCGCGCTGGCCATCGCAGTGGGCGACCGCGTGAACATGATGGAGAACTCGGTGTACTCGGTGATCTCCCCCGAGGGCTGCGCCTCCATCATGTGGCGCGACGCCGGCAAAGCCGAGATTGCCGCGGCGGCGCTGAAGATCACCGCGCGCGACATGCTGGGCCTGGGCCTGGTGGACGAAGTGGTGCCCGAGCCGGAGGCCGGTGCTCACCATGACCATGAGGAAAGCGCCCGGATGCTCGCGCCCGTGCTGGAGCGTGCCCTCGCCGCCCTTTCGTCGATTCCCACCGCCACCCTGCTCGAGCAGCGCTACCAGAAGTTCCGCCGCATGGGCCAGTTCTTCGCGGTGGTGTAGGGCGCACTCGGCGCCTGCAACATTCCCGGCTGTTTTTCGTACTCCTAAGCGGGGGGGAACCGCCATGTACTGCCAGAACTGCGGGACACAGGTGCAGGAAGCGCAGAGGTTCTGCGGCCAGTGCGGGCTGGCCGTGGCCATTGCGCCGCTGCCGCCCGCGGATAACCGCGTGGCCCGGCACATCCGGCTGATGGCCATTCTGTGGATGGCCCGCGGGGCCTTGAACGCCTTGGGCGGCTTCGGCATCCTGGTCTTCGGGCATGTGTTCATGCCTTCCCTGCTGGAACGCACTGAACGGGGTGCCGTTGGCCGGCCTGGTGCTGGCCGCCATCAGCGCCTCCGGCTGGATCACCCTGGCGCTGGCCGCCGCCAACGTTGCCGTGGGGCGTGGGCCTGTTGAATTACGAGAGCTGGGGTCGCCCGCTGGCGCTGGTGATGGCCTTCCTGGCCCTGCTGCATCCGCCGCTGGGCACGGCGCTGGGCATCTATACGCTGTGGGTGCTGCTGCCTTCGCGCTCCGAACAGGAGTACCGCAAGATGGCGCGAGCCGCTTAGGCCCTGTCGTGTTGCCGGGCTGGAAACGCGCGCCGTCGCGCCATTGCGCGCAGCGGGATTCTGACCTACCCTCGCATTCCATGTCGGAAGTCTTCCGCCACTACGAGAAGCTGGTGGAAATCACCGTGATGGGCAAGACCTTTCAGGTGCCGGAGAAGAACTCCGTCCTCCGGTGCTTCCAGTTCATCAGCCCGGAAACCATCCCCTACGGCCGCTTCTGCTGGAACCAGGAGTGCCAGTATTGCCGGGTGATGTGCCAGTTGCCCGACGAAAACCAGCCCTCGCCCATGCTGAGCTGCAAGTTCCTCGTGGTGCCCGGCATGAACATCACCGAGCTGGCGCCTGAGCTGAACTGGTGCCTCAGCGCCAAGCTCAAGTCATCCTGATTTCCCGGCCGCTGTGCGGGCCAAGGTCACGGCGCAGGGGGCCCAGTTTCAACCTGATGCGCGGCCGAACCAGTAGGCGGGAATGGCCGGGCTAGCCGCGCAGCGTGCTTGGCGGCGGCGTAAGTGGCCACGGAGAAAGGCACCAGGTAGGTAATGGCGATCTTCATTTTCTGAAGCGGGGTGAACTGCCGGGTGAGGATGGCCTCGAAGTGGTTGATCAGCGCCAGGACGCTGCCCACCACCAGCGCGGTCTTCACTGATGTAAACAGGATGTGCGGGTTGGCGCAGTGCCGCCAGAAGGACATAGCCAGAAGCCTCCTCTCTGAGGGTGCGTGTCACGCGCCGGTGCGCAAGGAATCGGCTCAAGGGGCGCGACCGTGACTCGTGATTCGCGACTTGTGCGACGGCCTTCATAGGTAGCAGCCGCACGTGCGGCCCGGCCGGCGCGACTGCATCGTCATCAACCCATGGGCGCCGGAGCAACCTGCCTGGCCACAACCCGGCCGAGCCCCGCGTGCTAGGATTCTAGCGTGAATCGGCGGCGGTCATGACGCACGTGTGCGACGGTTGCGGCGCGACGGTGGACGCGGCGCACCTGCAGGAACGCATCCGGCGCCTCGAACGCGCAACGCGCTTCCGCCCATTGCATATCCACACTCTCTTGCTCCTGGAAACGCCGCCGCCTGAACCCGCAAGCGACTTCTACGCGGTTGCGGGTCAAGCGGAAGAGCAGGGGCAGGAGTGTCAATCCTTCACAGAGGCCTCCGCCGGGGGAGATTTGACCAGCGTGGTGGCGCGAGCCATCCACGTTTCGCGGGAAGGGAAGCCGCGGGACGAAGTCCTCGCGGCGATCCAGCGCGCGGGCATGTTTGTCGCGTATGCCCGCGAGTGCCCGCAGTCCGATGCAGGCGCGAGTTCGCCGCCGAGCGCCGGCGAAGTCCAGAAGCTCCTCCTGCGGGCGCGCTTTTCATACAAGCCGAAGCATGTCGTCGCTCTGGGCGCGCGCCTCCGCGCCACGGTGGAAGCGCTGAAGCAAGCAGGTTTCGCGGCAGAGAACTGCGCGGGGCCCGACGAGGGATCGTTTGCGCAATCGTTGGGCGAGGCATTGCGCCGCACCGGGATTGCGTAGGGCGCCTTTATGCCGCCCCGCTCAGTTGGACGAGGGAACGGGGGGCAAACCAGAAGCTCCTGCAGCGGGCGCGGCTTTTCAATACAATGCCGCCCGCTGAGTTGGACGAGGAAACGGGCGGGGTAAACCCGCCCCTGCGGAGCGGAGCAAAAAACCGTGTGATAGAATCGGCCATGAAGTGATTGCGGGGGATTGCCGTGGCCAAGCAAGCGAAATTCGGCGTGGCAGCAGGGATCATCCTGGTGACCGTTGGCTGGCTGGGCTGGGTGGGCGTCACCGAGAGCAAGACCTACTACCACACCATTGCGGAATTGCAGACGCTTTCGCGTGACGCCGCGCAGCAGCGCATCCGCGTCGGCGGCGACATCCGCGCCGGGTCCATCGAGCGGCTGCGCGGGCGCGTGGACTTCGTCATCGAGCAGGAAGGCCAGGCGCTGACGGTCAGCTACGTGGGGCGCGATCCGCTGCCCGATTCCTTTGTGGATGGCGCGCAAGCGCTGGTCGAGGGGCGCATGATGCCCGACGGCCGCTTCCTGGCTGAGCACGTCCAGGCCAAGTGCGCCTCGAAGTACGAAGCCAAGCCCGGCCAGTCCACACCGGGTCGGCCCGGCTACGGCGCGCCGGGTGAGCCGAAGGCCGCACCTGCCGCGCCGGTCAAGCAGAGTTGAAGAGCTGATTCAAGATTCAAAATGTCCTGATTCAAGAGCACAAGAACAACGCGGAGACGCAGAGTTCGCTGAGTCGCGTAGAGGAGAAGCGTGAGCGGACGTTTCGGCTGCAGTACATTCGTGGACTGAATCGAACGAATTGAAAGAAGCCCAGTCTTGGCCCGTGCTCCGTGGATGCAACTGTGGACGTTTTTGGTTCATTTGCGTTGATACTTGCGCTTGTCTGCGCCGCTTACGCGGTGGCCGCGGGCATTGCCGGGATTCGCACGCGGCATCCGCTGCTGCTGCGCAGCGCGCTTAACGCGGGCGTCGCCATCTGCGTGCTGGTGAGCATCGCCACAGCCACGCTGGTCTATTTGCTCCTTGCCAACGACTACTCCATCGCGTATGTCGCCAGCCACAGCAACCGCGACCTGGAGACGTTCTACAAAGTCGCCGCGCTGTGGGCCGGGCAGCAGGGTTCGCTGCTCTTCTGGAGCTGGCTGCTTTCGCTCTACGTGCTGATCCTGCTGCTGGCCAACCGGCGCAAGCACCCCGAGCTTATGCCCTACGTGGTGGTGATCTGCGCGGCGGTGCAGGGTTTTTTCCTGATCCTGAACACGTTCGTGGCCAGCCCGTTTGAGGTGATCGGCGCGGCAGGCGCGGACGGCAGCGTGCAAGTGGTGGCGCCGGCCGACGGACGCGGCCTGAACCCGCTGCTCCAATACCCGGAGATGGTGATCCACCCGCCCATGCTGTACCTGGGCTACGTCGGCTTCACCATTCCGTTCGCCTTCGCTCTCGGAGCGCTCATCGGGCGTTACCCCGGGGAGAAGTGGATCCACCTGACGCGCAAATGGACCATGGTGGCCTGGGGCTTCCAGTCGCTGGGCATCCTGCTCGGGGCGCACTGGGCCTACGCGGTGCTGGGCTGGGGCGGCTACTGGGGCTGGGACCCGGTGGAGAACGCCTCGCTGATGCCGTGGATCAGCGGCACGGCGTTCCTGCACTCAGTGATGATGCAGGAGAAGCGCGGCATGATGAAGGTGTGGAACGTGTGGCTGGTGTTCATCACCTTCCTGCTGTGCATCCTGGGGACGCTGCTCACGCGCAGCGGCATCGTGAGTTCGGTGCACGCCTTCGCGCAGTCGAACATCGGGCCGTGGTTCACCGGCTTCCTGACGCTGTGCCTGGTGGCGTGCATCGTCGCTTACCTGAAGAACAGCGACTACCTGAAGAGCGAGACGCAGCTCGATTCGCTGGTGTCGCGCGAGTCCAGCTTCCTCTTCAACAACCTGATCCTGCTGGCCGCGTGCTTTGCTGTGCTGTGGGGCACGCTTTTCCCGGTGATCTCCGAAGCGGTGCAAGGCACCAAGGTCAGCGTGGGCCCGCCGTTCTTTAACAAGGTGAACATCCCCATCGGGCTCTTCCTGCTGTTCCTCACCGGCGTGGGGCCGCTGCTGGCGTGGCGGAAGAGCTCGCTCGACAGCCTGAAACGCAACTTCGCCTGGCCGCTGGGCGGCGGGCTGCTGTTCGGCGCGGCGGCGCTGCCGCTGGGCGTGCGCGACTTCTACGCACTGGTGTGTTTCATCCTGTGCGTGTTCGTCACCCTGACCATTCTGGGCGAGTTTGTGCGCGGCGCGCTGGTGCTGCGCGCGCGGCATGGCATTGGCTTTTTTCCCGCCGTCACCCAGCTCACCATGCGCAACACGCGGCGCTACGGCGGCTACGTGGTGCACTTCGGGATGGTGCTGATCTTCGTGGGGTTGGCCGGGGCGGCGTTCAACCAGGACAGGCAGATGGAGATGCTGCCGGGCTCGCGGATGGAGATCGGCCCGTACATGCTGGTGGCGCAAACCTTCAGCGCCATCCCGGCACGACGCTTTGGCCCGGATGGCCGCGAACTGCTGGAAGCGCGCCGGAACTACCAAGCCGAGCGCGTAACCATCGAAGTGCTGCGCGACGGCAAGTCGCAACTGATGCTCTTTCCCGAGCGGCGCTTCTACCCGGTGAACGAAGTCACCGGGACGATGGTTTCGATCCATTCGACGCTGCGGGAAGACTTGTACGTGGTGTACGCCGGGCGCGACCCGCAGTCGCAACAGCCGGTGATCCACGCTTATCTCAACCCGCTGGTGAAGTGGATCTGGCTGGGCGGAGTGGTGTTGGTGCTGGGCACGGGCCTGGCGTTGGTCCCCAATCGGCAGCCGGCACTGGCGTTGCAAGCTGCGCCGCAACCCTCGACCGGGCCGGGCGAATTGGCGCACGCCACGGCGCAGCCGGTGGGCGCGATGCGGAGGCAGTCGCATGAAGCGGGCGACTAAGTCGGCGATTGCAGTGGGGATTGTGGCGCTAGCCGGCGTTGCCGGGCTCGCCGCAGCGCAGAAGACCGAACGCGCCAAGCAGCTCAGCCAGCGCATGATGTGCCTGTGCGGGTGCAACCAAGTGCTGGGCGAGTGCAACCACGTGGGTTGCCAAATGTCCGCGGAGATGCTGGCCAAGCTGGATGAGCGCGTAGCGCGCAACGATCCCGAAGATCTTACGCTCCAGGCGTTCATCCAGGAGTACGGTGTTCACGTGCTGGCCGAACCGCCGCGGGAAGGGTTTACCCTGCTGGCGTGGCTGATGCCCATCCTGGCCACACTGGCCGGCCTGGGGGTGGTGTGGACGGTGCTGCATCGCCTGCGGCGCCCGGCGCTGGCGGCGGCCACGGGGCACACGCCGGATGCGGGGGTGTCGGCGGCGGACCTGGCGGCGCTGCGACGGCGTGCCGACGCGGAGAGCGAGGAATGAATGGCCATTGCGCTGGCTTGCGTGGCTCTGGCGGCGGCAACGGCCGTGTTCGTGTTTTTCATCGAGCACGACCCCCGCGAGGCCCAGCCCCAGCGCACGCGTCTGGACCAGTTGCTGGAGCGCCGCGAAGCCATCTACGAGAACCTGCGCGACCTTAAGTTCGAGCACCGGGCCGGCAAGTTCAGCCCCGGGGACTTCGAGGAGATGAAGGGCGCGCTCGAAACAGAAGCGGCGCTGGTGCTGGCGGAGATTGAGAAAGCCACCGGCGGCACACCTTCGCCGGGGTCACGGCAAATCATGCAAGGGGAGGGGAAAGGACATGCGTAACCGGATCTTGCTGGCAGCAGCGGCCGTGGCGATCGTGGCAGGGGTGGCGTGGCAGGCTGGCGCCCAGCAACCCCCGCCGCAAGCGGCTCCCGCGCAGCCGGCGGTTGCGCAGCCGCGTCCGCTGATCTTCGTGGCGCTCTACGAGCGCGGGCCGGCGTGGGACGACGCCAAGGGCGCCTTCCAGCAGACCGGCATCGTCGAGCACATGCAATTCCTGCGCGCCAGCGCTGAGAAACTGATGGGCGCGGCCCCTTTCCAGCAGGGCATCGCCCCCGGCGGCGCGGACCGCACCGTGGGCATGGTGGTGGTAATGGCGGCGACGCAGGAAGAGGCGGAAAGCTTGATTGCGGCCGATCCGGCGGTGGCCAACAAATTGATGAAGGCGACGGTGCGGCGCTGGCTGGCCGACCGCGTCCGGGGATACTGACTTGCGAAGAGTTTCACTCCTTGCTGCCCTGGTCTTGCTGGGAGGACCTGCGTCCGCGGACAAGCTCACCGGAGCGGTGCGCAACGGCACTACCGGGCAGCCAGCCGCGGGGGTCACCGTGGTATTGATCCACCTGCAAGGGGCCATGGACGAAGCCGGCAGCACGAAGACCGACGCGCAGGGCCGTTACCAGTTCGACCGGCCGGAGATCGGCCAGCAGCCGCTGCTGGTGCGCGTGAATTATCGCGGCGTGAACTACCATCAGAACGTTCCGCCGGGCCGTTCCACGGCGGACGTGGACATCTTCGAGCCCGGGGCGACGGACCGTGACTTGCAAGTGCGGCGCCGGGTGATCGTCTTCCACCCCAATGGCGGCCGCTTGCTGGTGGGCGAACAATATGACGTCGAGAACACTTCGCGCCCGCCGGTGAGCTACGCCAAAGAGTTCACGTTTGCCATTCCCGAGAGCGCCGAGTTTGGGGAGGCCTTCGCCTGGGGGGCCTCGGGCATGGCGGTATCCCAGGGAATCGTCCGCAAGGGGGGCGGGCAGTACGGCATAGCCTTTCCCCTGCGGCCGGGTGCGAGCGGCACGCGCTTCTCCTACACCATGTCCTATGCCGGGAACCGGGCTACGGTGCGCGTGAGCAGTCCGTTGGCCGCCGAGCGGGTGGAGGCCCTGGTGCCGGGCGCCGTTCAGATGACAGCCGCCGGCTTTGTGCTGCGTGGCAGCGAGCAGGGCTACCAGGTGTTTGTCCGCGAGATGGTCCCGGCCGCGGAGAACCTGGAGTTCGCCGTATCCGGGGAGGCTCCGCCGCCGGACACGCCTCCTTCCGGGGGCGGCGCTGCGGGCGCGGATGCCGGCGTGGGCCCGGCCCCAGCGGCGCAGGCCATGCCCCCGCGGCTGGACCAGCTTAAGTGGGTACTGGTGGCGGGCTTCACCGCTTTGTTCTTTCTTGGCGGGGTGTTCCTGTGGCGCAAACCGGCCCCGGCAAGCAACGGAGCTTCCCTCGGCGCAGGGGCGGCCCCGCCCGCGGGAGTTTCCGCCTCGGCGCAGGTGCGCGCGGAAGTGAACCGCGGCCTCGACGAAATGAAAGATGTGCTCTTCCGCCTGGAGCTGCGGCGCCAGGCCGGCGCCATCAGCGAAGAGGAGTACACGCGGGAGCGCGGGCGCATCGAACAAACTCTGCGCGAGCTTGTGCGGAGTTGAGCCGCATGAGCACTCTGGCTGCTCCTGACGCGCCCCACGCCGGCCCGCCCGCCGCCGCGGTCATCCCCCCCAGCATCCTCCTCCGGCAAGTCAGCAAGCGATACGGAGCGGTGACCGCCCTGCGGGGCGTCACGCTGAAGTTCGCGCCGGGAGAGTTCGTCCTTCTGCTGGGACCGAACGGCTCGGGGAAGAGCACGCTACTGCGCGTGGCGGCCCTGCTGGCGCGGCCCGACACCGGTCAGGTGGACTTCGCGGACGCCGGCGGCGTGGTTCTGCGCGACCCGAGGGAAGTGAAGCGGAGTATCGGCTTCGTAGGGCATAACAGCCTGCTTTACGACGACCTGACCGCGGAAGAGAACCTGCTGTTCTTTGCGCGATTGTACGGGCTCGAGCACGCCGCCGCGCGGGTGGCGGACTCCATTGGCGCCACGGGCCTGTGGAAGCGCCGCGGCGACCTGGTGCGGACGTTCTCCCGCGGGATGCGGCAGCGGGTTTCGATTACCCGGGCGCTGCTCCACCGGCCGGGAGTGCTGCTGCTGGACGAGCCCGCCGCCGCGCTGGACCGCGAAGCGGTGGGCTGGCTGGCACAAGCGCTGCGGGCGCTGCACGACTCCGGCTGCACGGTATTGATGAGCACGCACGGGCGCAGTGACCTGACCGCCCTGGCCACCCGCGCAGTGCGCCTCGAGACCGGGGAAGTGAAGTCCGACGTGGGCGGCCCCGCCGCGGAGGCCGAAGCATGAGCCTGCTGCGCGCCGCCGCCTGGGTGCTGCTGAAGGAGATGCGCACGGAGTGGCGCACCCGCGAGTTGCTGACCACTACGGTGGTATTCGTGCTGATGGTGGTGGTGCTGTTCAGCTTCACGTTCGACCCTACGCGGGAGGAATCGCGGCGCTTTTCGCCGGGACTGCTGTGGCTCTCGTTTCTTTTCGCGGGGTCGCTGATGCTGAACCCATCGTTCACGCGGGAGCAGGCCAACGACACCTGGCAGGCGCTGCGCCTGGCGCCGGTCGAGCCCTTCGCCGTGCTCCTGGGCAAGATCGGCGCGAACCTGCTGTTCCTGACGCTGGCGGAGTGGCTGCTGCTGCCGGTCTTCGGCGTGCTGTACGACGTGAGCCTGTTGCGCGTGCTGGGCAGCCTGGCGGGCGTGCTGCTTCTGGGCACGCTGGGGCTGTGCGTGGTGGGCACAGTGTTTGCGGCGATTTCCGCGCAGGCCCGCATGCGCGAGCTGCTGCTGCCGGTGCTGCTGTTACCGGCGCTCACGCCGGTGCTCATCGCCGGCGTGGAAGCCACGGCGGGGCTGCTGGAGCGCGAGCCGCGCCTGGACTGGACCTGGGTTAAGATTCTGGCGGGCTTTGACGTGGTCTTCCTGGCCGCGTCCTATCTCACGTCCGAGTATCTGGCGGAAGAGTAGCGATGCGTTCGCCATTCTTGTTACCGGTCGCGGGGCTGGCGCTGGTTGGCGCGGCGGCCTATGCCATTTTTTTCGTGGCGCCCGAGGAAGCCACCATGGGCGCCATCCAGCGGATTTTCTACTTCCACATCGCCAGCGGGTGGACCGCGGGCGTGGCCTTCCTGCTGGCGTTCGCGGCCAACATCGCGTACCTGGCGGGGCGCGCGCCGAAGTGGGACTGGCTGGGGGTCGCGTCCGTGGAAGTCGGGCTGGCCTTCTGCACCGTGGTGCTGATCACCGGGCCGATCTGGGCCAAGCCGGTGTGGGGCATCTGGTGGACGTGGGACGCGCGGCTGACTTCAACACTGGTGCTGTGGCTGCTGTACGTATCCTACCTGGCCCTGCGGTCGCTGGTGGAGGACCCCCGGCGGCGGGCGGTGGCCTGCGCCGTGTTCGGGGTTTTCGCGTTTTTGGATGTGCCGCTGGTGTACTTTTCGATTCGCATCTGGCGGACCCAGCATCCGCAACCGGTGATCGCGGGCGGGGAAGGCTCGGGCCTGGACCCGGTGATGTGGCAGGTGACGGTGCTGACCATGGCCGCGCTGATGGGAGTGATGGCGCTGCTGGTGTGGCAGCGTTACCGCCTGGAAGCCCTGCGGCAGCAGACCGCGGAACTGGCGCTCCCATAGCGGGCCGCCTTCGATGAGCCAAGCGAGGTCAAAGGAATGAGGGACGGGATGAAGAACTTCGAGAGCATTTTTGCGGCGTATATGCTGGGCTGGGGCGTGCTGTTCCTGTACCAGTTGAGCGTGGGCAAACGGCTCCGCGACGCCGAGAACGAGATCCAGCGCCTTAAAGAAGAAAAGAAGAAGGCGTGAGCATGGGCTTCGGGGATACTCAAGCACAGGCCACGGATGACCAGCCCGTGAGCGCAAGTCACGAGCAGCGGCCGCGCGTCGGTGTGGTGCTTTTCCAGTTGGGCGGCCCCGATTCGATGGCCGCGGTCAAGCCGTTCCTGTACAACCTGTTCTGCGACCCGGACATCCTGTACCTGCCGCTGGGGCCGCTGCTGCGCAAACCGCTGGCCAAGTACATTTCTGCCCGGCGTTGGCATCACGCAGCGCACGGGTACGCGGCGATTGGCCGGCGCTCGCCCATCCTGACGCTGACCATGCGGCAGGCGGCGGCTCTCGAGGTAGCCCTGCGGCCGCGGGTCGAACCGCGGATCACCGTGGCCATGCGCTACTGGCGGCCGTTCACGCCGGATGCCGTACGGGCCATCGAAGCGGAACGCCTGGACCAGCTGGTGCTTCTGCCGCTGTACCCGCAGTACTCAATGACCACCACGGGCAGCAGCTTGAACGAATGGAAGCGCTGCTACCGCTCGAACGGGCTGCCGGTGCGCGTGATTGAGAGCTACCACAAGGACCCGCTGCTGGTACAGGCCTTCGTGGAGAGGATCGAAACTTCGTTGCAGCATTTCCTGCGCCGCAAGGCCGTGGACGACGCGCGGCGCTCGGAGCGGCCCTTCAACCTGCTGGCGGAAATGCAAGCGGACTCCGCCCGGTCGCCGGACGCCGGCAGCGTTCATCTGATTTTCAGCGCGCACAGCGCGCCGCTGAGCTTCATCGAGCGCGGCGACCCCTATCAGCGGCAGGTGGAGGAGACCACGCGCCTGGTGATGGAGCGTGGCGCGGTCCGCGCCGCGCAGGCTGGGAATCCCCGCGCCTGGCCCCACGCGCACACCCTGTGCTACCAGAGCAAAGTGGGGCGGCAGCGCTGGCTCCAGCCCTCGCTGGTGGAGACTATTGACCGGCTGGCCGCCGAAGGCGTGAAGCGCATGCTAGTGGCGCCCATTTCGTTTGTCTCCGATCACGTGGAGACTCTCCACGAGGTGAACCACGAGGCGCGGCAACAAGCGTTGCGCCTGGGGGTGCGCCAGTTCGAGCTTGCTCCCGGCCTAGGCACCTCGCCCACCTTCATTGCCGCGCTGGCGGGGCAGGTGCTGGCTGCGGCGGGGGTGGCGGATGGGCGCGCCAGCGGCGAGGGAGGGCACTAAAGGTTGGGCGACCGTTAGGATGGCCGGCGCGGGCGAGTTTCTGGCTGCACGGGCCATGCGCCGGGGATACGCCAGTCCTTGACACGATTTGGGGCTTCATCATATAAGTGTTCCTTACCACCGCACGCGCGGATAACTTTGACAAGCAAGGGCCAGCCGTAGCCGGGAGAATACTGCGAGACGATGCCGGAGACGATGGACAACCAACCTGTTGCGCCGCTGGCCGCGGCCAGGCCCGCGCCACCCGCCGTGCAGAAGGAAGCCGCGGACCCCCTGGCGGAAATGGGCAAGCGCCGCCGCCGGCTCATCTGGGCGCTCATCTGGGGTTTCACCGGAGTTAACCTGCTGATGACCCTGCGGTTCTTTTTCCCGCGCGTGCTCTTCGAGCCCAAGACTATTTTTTCCATCGGCAGCCCCAACGACTTTGTCATCGGCGTGGACACCAAGTTCCAAAAGGACTACCGCATCTGGGTAGTGCGCAACCCTTCTCGCATTTTCATCATTTACGCGCGCTGTACCCACCTGGGGTGCATCCCGGACTGGAAGCAGTCGGAGCAGAAGTTCAAGTGCCCGTGCCACGGCAGCGGCTACGACCCCGAAGGGGTCAACTTCGAGGGGCCCGCGCCGCGGCCCATGGACCGGGCGCAGATTGCGCTGGACGCCACCGGCCAGATTATCGTGGACACCGGCAAGCTGTACGTGCAGGACCTGAAGGTCGGCAAGGACGAGTTCGAGAATCCCAGCGCCTTTCTGGCCGTTTAGCCGAGTCGCAGGAATCACGTGGCGGCGCGCGAACCGCCGCCAACCATGGGGTCGGGGATGCCTGAAGAAAACGGGGGAAACGGGCGCAAGACGGGCTTGCTCGAACGCGTGCAGGAAGACGTCAAGGCCCTGCCCCAGGTACTCAAGGAAAAGGGCAAGGAAGAGCTGGAGGCCCTTAAGGAGCCGGAAAAGACCCAGCTTTTCCGCTCGATCTTCCGCGTCAAGCACGACGACCAGCCACGCAACCGCGCCCTCAGCGTCCTCACCAACGTCTTCTTCCACCTGCACCCGGCCAAAGTGAACCGCGACGCGGTGCGCTACGGCTACACCTGGGGCATGGGCGGCATCACCTTTTACTTGTTCATAGTGCTGACCATCACCGGCGTGCTGCTGATGTTCTACTTCCATCCTACCAAGGTGCAGGCCTTCCGCGACATCCTGTATCTCGAGCACGACGTGCCCTTCGGGAAGCTGCTGCGCAACATGCACCGCTGGGCCGCGCACCTGATGATCATCGCTGTGTGGCTGCACATGTTCCGGGTGTTCATGACCGGGTCGTACAAGCGGCCGCGCGAGTTCAACTGGTGCGTGGGCGTCATTCTGATGGTACTCACCATGCTGCTGTCGTTCACCGGTTACCTGCTGCCGGACGACCAGTTGGGCTTCTGGGCGGTGACCGTGGGCACCAACATGGCGCGGGCCACGCCCGGGCTGGGCCACGAAGGGCCCTTCGGCCCCGAGCTGGGCATGACCGCGTTCAACGACGTGCGCTTCGCGCTGCTGGGCGGCTCCATCGTGGACGCCAACGCCCTGCTGCGCGCCTACATCTGGCATTGCATCGCCATCCCGCTCATCGCTGCCGTATTCATGGGCGTGCATTTCTGGCGGGTGCGCAAGGACGGAGGCATCTCCGGCCCCGCGCCGGTGATGCTCGAATCGGAAATGAAGGAAGAGGCTAAAGGGCCGCGGCGCGTGATTACGCGGCCGGCGGGCACCAAGGAACACGAAAAGTTGACGTGAGTCGCGATTCGTGAGTCGTGATTCGTGCCCTGGCCCGCTGGAGAGTGGCTAGTGTCTACTGGCTAGAACCTTACGTAAGATTCTTTCTAGCCACTAACCACGAGCCACTGTTCAGCAACGAATCACAAGTCACGAGTCACGCAGGAGAAGCTGAGGAACCATATGTGGGGTGACTGGCACCAGCTCTGGGTTATCACGTCCACGCCGGACAATGTGCCCATCGTGGCCATGCTGTTCCTGATGCCGTTCTACACCTGGTATGCCCTGAAGCAGGCGTTTGCGACCGACCGGCTGATTGCCCAACTGGAAGCCGACCCGGCCCTGGCCAAGACGCACCACCGCAAGGTGTTTCCGTGGAAGGCCGGGTGGGACCGCGAAGTGCACACCTGGCCGTACCTGATGCGCATGGAGTTCCTGGCGGCCATCATCGTGACGTTCATCCTGATGGTGTGGTCCATCACGCTGAACGCGCCGCTCGAGGAACCGGCCAATCCCAACCTGACCATGAACCCGGCCAAGGCCCCGTGGTACTTCCTGGGCTTGCAGGAGATGCTGGTGTACTTCGACCCGTGGATCGCCGGCGTGGTGATGCCCACGCTGATCATCCTCGGATTGATGGCCATCCCCTACATTGACGTGAACCCGCTGGGCAACGGCTACTACACCTACAGGCAGCGCAAGTTCGCCATTGGGGCGTTCATCTTCGGGTTCATCATTCTGTGGAGCGTGATGATCGTGGTGGGCACGTTCATCCGCGGGCCGGGGTGGATGTGGTTCTGGCCGACGCAGACGTGGGACCACAATCGCCTGGTGTTTGAAGTGAACCGCGACCTGCACCAGATTGCCCCGTTCTCCTGGGTGGTGCCGCAGAACACCTGGGCTATCGCGGCCTTCGGCGGCATCGTCACGCTGCTGTTCTTCGTGGTGTCGGGCTACCTGATGCACTGGCTGTGCATGTCCACCGAGTTCAGCCGCAAAATCTACCGGCGCATGACGCTGGTGCAGATCATCACCCTGCACGCGCTGATGATCCTGATGTTCAGCCTGCCGGTGAAAATGGTGGCGCGGCTGCTGTTCCGCATCAAGTACGTGTGGGTGACGCCGTGGTTCAACGTTTGAGACGGACAGGCGGAGGCGGGAGACTTCGTGGCTGATAACCCCCAGGCGCAGAATCACAACGACGACCCGGTGACCAGCAAGTCGCTGAGCATGCCCCTGCTGGTCTCCTCGGCGCTGCTCATGCTCTCGCTGGGGTGGGCGCTTTACGACGAGATGATCGGCCTGCGTCCCTGGCGCGCCTACCAGCTCCGCTTCGCCGCCCTGTACACCGCTTTTCTGAACCAAGAGGCTCCCAAGCAGGCGGAGGCCGAGAAGGCCATCCGCGAGTCCGCCGACTACAAGAAGCTCGAAGCACAGTGGCAGGCTGCGGTGGAGGCCGCCCGGCCGCGCAAGGAAGCGATTGCCCGGGAACGGGACTACGTCCGGCGGCGCCTGGCGGCCGTCACCCCCACCTACCAGGAAAAGCGCGCGCTGATCACCTCCTACATCTATCAATGGGAAATCGCGTCGGAGCGCTCCCGGGCCTCGTGGAAGGAGGACATTGACGAGGAGAAGAAGGGGCCGTACCGGCTGAACGTGCCCACTCCCGAGGGCAGCTCGGAACGCAAGGAGTACACCTACGACGAACTGGAACGTGAGTTCCTCGGCCTGAAGGAACGCCAGGCTACGCTGGGCGTGGAGGAAGCCGAAAACGACCGCGCCGCAGCCGAGTTGCAAAAGCAGTTGCAGACGTACTTCGCCGACCGGCTGGTGGGGCTGACCGAGGCGCAATTGACCACGCTGCGCACCGGCGTGGGCCGCATGCCCATCCAGTTGCGGCAGATCAACGTGGAGCGCGCCGGGCTGGTGGACCGCTGCCAGTCGTGTCACATCGCCACGGATACTTCCGTGGTGCCGTCGAACTTGGCGCTGACCACGGCGGCGCTGGGCGTCGAGGGGGAAGCCAACGTGCCCTTCGGCAGCCACCCGCGCTCGGAGCTGCTTCGGATCCATGACGTGGAGCGCTTCGGGTGCTCGCCATGCCACGGCGGGAACGGCCGCGCCGCCTCGAGCATCGTCAAGGGCCACGGGCGGCACAAGTACTGGCTGTGGCCGTTGTACTACCGGGAGAACTTCGAGAGCGGCTGCCAGCAGTGCCACGCCGGCGACATGGTCACGGAGCTGGCCCCGCGCCTTTCGCTGGGCCGCGAACTGTACCGCGAAAAGGGCTGCATCGGCTGCCACCGCTACGAAGGCTTCGACAACGAAGGGGAACAGCTCCTCAGCACGCGGCAGACGCTGCGGCAACTGGCTTTGCGCAAGAAGGAGTACGAGCTGGACATCCCCCGCATCATCCAGACAGCCGACCGCGCCGCCGACAACGCCACCGCCCAGCGGCTCTATGCCCAGGCCGACAATCTGCGCGTGACCATCAGCGACATGGACGCGCGCAGCGAGCAGCTCAACCTGAAAGCCGCCTCGCTGATGCGCGAGGAAAAGAAAGTCGGCCCCAGCCTCAAAGAAGTGCGGATGAAGATCAACCGGGACTGGCTGCCGATCTGGCTTAAGAACACGCACGACTTCCGCCCCACCACCAAGATGCCGCAGTTCCGCCTCGAGGACGAAGAAGTCCGCGCCATCGCCGCGTTCATCTGGCAGGCGGGCGTGCCGGGGCCGCCGCCGCCGAACCAGGCTATGGGCAACGCGGCGCGGGGCCGGGAGATGTTTGAGTCGCGCGGCTGTCTGGCCTGCCATTCGATGGGCGAGGGCGACAAGACGGTGGGCGGCGACTTCGCCGCCAACCTCTCCCGCGTGGGCGAGAAGAACAGTTACGACTACATTGTCCGCTGGATTCACAACCCCCGCGAGCGCACCCGGCCCTATTGTCCGCTGGAGAAGCGCGATCTCGGTCCCGACGACTACGCTAAGAAGGGCCTGCCTTTTGTCTTTGACCTGGAACACTCCCAGTGCCCCAACGACGGCGCGCAGCTCCAGGTGCAACAGCCTACGGTCATGCCCAGCCTGCGCCTGAGTTGGGCCGAGGCCCGCGACATCGCCGCCTACGTCATGCAACAGAAGCGCGGGAATGCCACCTATCCGCCGGCGCCCTACATGGACGACCCGAAGCTGCGCGAGCGCGGCCGCTTCCTGGTGAAAAACTACGGCTGTGCGGGCTGCCACGAAATCGCCACGCTCGAGGAGGAAGGGCGCGTCGGCACCGAGCTGACGACCGAAGGCAGCAAGCCCATCGAGCGCCTGGATTTTGCCCTTCTGACCCACGATGCCGAGCGCGGTCACGTGCCGGAGAAGCTCGCGGCCCTGGGCTTCGAGAGCCGGGGCAAGTGGTATAACCAGAAGGGCTTCTTCGAAGCGAAGCTGCGCGACCCGGCCATCTTCGATTCCGGCAAGTTGAAGGAGAACCCGCTCGACCGGCTGAAGATGCCCAAGCCCAACCTCAAGCCGGACGACATCCATGCCCTGACGTCGTTTCTGTTGGGCAGCGTGGACCCCACCCTGCCGCGTGATTATGTGTACCGCCCGGCCGACCAGCGCCGGGACGTGCAGGAAGGCTGGTGGCTGGTGACCAAGTACAACTGTTTGGGCTGCCACCAGATTCAAATCGGCCAGCGCTCCAAGCTGCAGGACCTGCCCATGTACCGCGGCGAGAACAAGGACAAGCTGCCGCCCCCGCTGCTGGGCGAGGGCGCGCGAGTGGACCCCAACTGGCTGGCGCGCTTCCTCGAGAACCCGGCCATGAGCAAGGCGCCCAACGAGCAGGACCGCAACGGCGTGCGTTCTTATCTCCAGGTGCGCATGCCCACGTTCAGCTTATCGGACCATGAGATTCGCAAGATGGTGCGCTTCTTCGAGGCGGTGTCGTCGCAGGCGCAGCCGTACCTGCCGCCAAAGCTCACGCCGCTGACTGACGCCGAGCGCACCCTGGCCCGGCAGCTCTTCACCCATCCGGCCGCGCCGTGCCTGAAGTGCCACGCCACGGGCGTGCCTTCGCACGACGCCAACGCCACCGCGCCGAATTTCCTGCTGGCGCGCGAGCGGCTGCGACCGGCCTGGACCAGCCGCTGGCTGGTGGACCCCGCCAAGATTGCGCCGGGCACGGCCATGCCCTCGGGGCTCTTCCGGCGCGAGGGCGAGCGATGGGTCTTCGCCGGGCCCATGCCCGCGGGGCTGCAAACCTACACGAAGGACCACGCCGATCTTCTGGTACGCTATATGTTCCAGTTGACCCCGGAGGAACAGCGCATGCTGGTGGGGCGTTCGCCCTCTGCGTCGAATCGTTCCGCGGGAGCCGGCGCCGCCGCCAACGGACCCGGCGGAAAGTAGCCGCAGTAGCGCATCTAGAGGCTGGCAGGCCTGGAGACCTGTCCTGCACAAAGGAGGAAGTACCCAGATGAAAGTTCGTGGATTGTATTTGCTTTTCGGCCTGGCTCTCACGATGGGGCTTGTTGCTTGTAGCGGCTCGGAGGCTCCTAAAGAGGCGGCCAAGGCGCCGGCCGCCGCCCCTGCGGCCGTGGTTGACCCGGCCACGGCCGGGGCGGTGATGGGCATGGTGAAGATGGATGGCGCCGCGCCCAAAGGCCGGGCGCTCAAGATGGACGCGGAGCCGAGCTGCGCGGCCAAGCACTCCACTAGGCCAGTGGACGAGACGTTTGTCACCGGCGATGGCGGCGCCCTGGCCAACGTGGTGGTGTATGTGAAAGACGGCCTGGGCAACAAGACCTTCCCCGTCTCCGGCGAAACCGTCAGCATCGACCAGAGCGGCTGCATCTACACGCCGCACGTGGTGGCGGTGCAGGCCGACCAGAACGTGGAGATCAAGAACAGCGACGCCACGACCCACAACATTCACCCTACTCCGACTTCGAACCGCGAGTGGAACGAATCCCAGCCGCAGGGGGCCCCGGCCCTGAAGAAGACCTTCGCCCGCGAAGAGCTGGCCATCCCGGTGAAGTGCAACGTCCATCCGTGGATGAAAATGTACATCGCCGTCTTCAAGCACCCCTACTTTAAGGTGACCGGCAAGGACGGTAAGTTCGAGATCAAGAACCTGCCTCCCGGCGACTACACCCTGTCGGCGTGGCACGAGAAGCTGGGCGAGTCGGAGCCGCAGAAGGTCACCATCGGCGCCAAGGAGTCCAAGACCGTGGACTTCGTCTTCAAGGCCGCGGCCGCCGGCGACTGAGAGCGTTTACGTTTCGTGTGATTCGCGAGTGGCTAGTGGCTAGTGACTGGCGGCTGGGGAAACCGGGAGTGCGTTCGAGCCGCTGCCCGCTAGTCACTAGCCACTTTCCCGTATAATGTGGCTTCGCGCATGGCCCAAACCTATAACCGCCGCCTGCACCGGTTCGCGGTGTTCACCGCGGGCTGGACGCTTTTCCTTCTGGCCGCCGGCGGGCTGGTCACCAGCAACGACGCGGGCCTGGCCGTGCCCGACTGGCCGCTTTCCTACGGCAGCGTAATGCCCCCGATGGTCGGCGGCGTGTTCTACGAGCACGGGCACCGCGTGGTGGCAACCATCGCTGGGATGCTCACCATGGCGCTGGCCGTATGGCTGTGGCGGGCGGAAGCGCGCGTCTGGATGCGCTGGCTGGGTTGGGCGGCGCTCGCCGCCGTGATCGTGCAGGGCCTGCTGGGTGGTCTGACGGTCATGATGAAGCTGCCGCCGGCCGTCTCCATCTCCCACGCCACGCTGGCGCAGCTTTTCTTCTGCGCCACGGTGGCGCTGGCGCTGTTCACTTCGCGCTGGTGGCGCGAAACGGCGCCGGTGGCCGCCGGGCGCGATGAGGCGATTCGCCTGCGTGGCTTCGCCGTGGCCACCGTGGCGGTCATGGTGGTGCAGTTGATTCTCGGCGCGGCTTTCCGCCACAAGGTGCTGGGCATCTTGCCGCACATCGCCTGGGCCGGCGTGGTGACCTTCCTGGGCGCGTGGACGGCCATCAACGCGCGGTGGACTCGTGACGCTGCTCCGCGGGTGGGTCGCGCGGCGGCATGGATGGGTTCGCTGCTCGGCTTGCAGCTCATCCTCGGCGTGGCCGCGTATCTTGCGCGCACCGCGGCCACGGCAGCCGGACAGCCGCTGGGCGTGATGGTGGGCTTCACGGTGGCGCACCTGGCTGTGGGTGCGGGTACGCTGGCTTCCGCCGTGGTGCTGGCGCTGTGCCTTTTCCGGCTGACGCTGCCCGCCGGGGCAGGGAAGCGCGCCCGCAGCGAAGCGGCAGCCATCCCCGTGCTGAAGGAGAGCGCGCTGTGAGCTCGACCACCGCGGCCGTGCTTCCGGCCGGTTACTCCCGCCCTTGGGGTTACGTGGCGCTCACCAAGCCCGACGTTACCTTCCTGGTGCTCATCACCACCTCCGCGGGCTATTACATGGGCGCGGCAGGGCCGCTCGACTGGCTGGGCATGCTCCACGCCGTGCTGGGCACGGCGCTCATCGGCGCGGGCACTTCCGCGCTGAACCATTACATGGAGCGCGACCAGGACGCGGTGATGCGCCGCACCGCCCAGCGCCCCTTGCCCGCCGCGGTGCTGCAACCGCGCGAGGCGCTGCTGTTCGGCGTGGCCCTGGCGCTGGCCGGGGCCGTGTACCTGGCTGTGGCCGCCAACTGGCTGGCGTGTCTGTTGGGCGTCTTCACCAGCGTCAGCTACCTCTGCTGTTATACGCCGCTCAAGAAGCGCACGTGGCTTGCGACGCTGGTGGGAGCGTTTCCCGGCGCCGTACCCCCGTTGATTGGCTGGGCCGCGGCGCGGGGGGCGCTCAACGTGGAGGCCTGGCTGCTCTACGCGGTGCTTTGGGTTTGGCAGTTCCCGCACTTCTACGCCATCGCCTGGATGTACCGCGAAGACTACGCGCGCGCCGGCATTCAGATGCTGCCGGTGGTGGACCGCTCCGGCGACCGCACCTTCCGGCAGATCCTCGTTTTCTCCGCCGTGCTGGTGCCGGTCAGCCTGCTGCCCGCGGCGGCTGGCGTGGCCGGGAAACAGTACTTTTTCGGCGCGCTGGTGCTGAGCATCGGGATGATGCTGGTCAGTTTCTGGGCGGCGCGCGCGCGCTCGAACCAGCGGGCCAAGTGGCTCATGCACGCCACAGTGCTCTATGTGCCGGTGCTGCTCGGCCTGATGGCCGCGGAGAAGGCCCTGCGGTAGGGGCGGGTCTTCAGACCCGCCCTGTTGGTTCCATGCAACGGGGGCGTTCGCAAGGCGGGCCGGTCGAAAGACCGGCCCCTACGGAGACATCATGGATGGAGAAACCATGCCGATGAATGCCAAGCAAGACAACCTGGTTCATGCCGGGATTTGCCTGGTGATGATTGTGCTTTCGGGCGCGGGCCTGGCGTACGGTTTTGTGGGGCGGCTGATCCTGGCCCCTGACGCGCCCTTCACCCTCGACGGCATCCTGCTGGCGCTCATCTGCCTGACCACGGGCGGCATCTTCACGCTGATGCTGGCGGTTCACGCCGTGAAGATGGGCTGGGTCAAACTGCCGGGCAAGAAAACCCCCGGCGGCGACGCGGCTGGCGGCGCCCCATAACCCCACGGAGCCGGATTGCTCTTTCATCCCGCGGTGAATGCCTCGCTGAACGCCACCTGCGCCGTCCTGCTGGTGTGCGGCTGGGTGTGCATCCGGAGGCGGCAGGTGCTGGCGCATCGCGTGTGCATGACCGCGGCGCTTGGCGTTTCCGCCGCGTTCCTCGCTTCCTACCTGGTGTATCACTTCCGCGTGGGATCGGTGCCTTTCCAGGGGCACGGCTGGATCCGCCCGGTGTACTTCACGCTGCTGCTGACGCACACGGTGCTGGCCGCGGCCGTGGTGCCGCTGGCGCTGGTCACCTTCATGCGCGCGCTGCGCGAGCAGTTTGACCGCCACCGCCGCATCGCCCGCTGGACGCTGCCCGTGTGGTTGTACGTCTCGGTCACCGGAGTCATCATCTACTGGCTGCTGTACCACGCTTACGCCCCGGTGCTGCTGGCGCCGGAAGCGCGTTGAAGGCGCACATGACCGCTCCCGATAATCCCCCGGCCGCGGCTCCGCCGCCGGCCCGCAAGTGGACGTACGCGGTGCTGGCGCTGGCCTTCCTCTTCGTCCTGATGCCGTTCCTCTTCTGGCAGCAGACCTGGTTCGGCAGGCCGCTCACCGACGCGGCGTTGGAAAAACACCTGGGCGACGAGGAGCACCCGCGCAAAATCCAGCACGCCCTGGCGCAACTCGCGGACCGCATGGTGCGCGGCGATGCGGCCGTCAAGCGCTGGTACCCGCGGGTGGCCGCGCTGGCCGCGCACCGCGTGGACGAAATCCGCATCACCGCCGCGTGGACCATGGGCCAGGATAATTCCGTCGCGCCGTTCCGGGAGACGCTGGCCGGGATGCTGCGCGACCCGCATCCGTTGGTGCGGCGCAACGCCGCGCTGGCGCTGGTGCGCTTTGGCGATCACGCGGGGCACGGTGAGATTGCTGCCATGTTGCGCTCCTACGCCATGCCCTCGCCGCGCGCGGGCGCGCTGGCGCAGCGGCTGAAGCCCGGCGACGCGGTCAACCCCGGCACGCTGCTCGGGCGAATCAAAGCCGGGGACGAGGAGCACGAAGTGCGCGCCACGGTGCCGGGCACGGTGGAACGGTGGCTCGCGAGCGACGGCGCGGCCGTCGCCGCGGAGCAGGAGTTGCTCTCCATCGCTCCCGATTCGGCGATGGTGTGGGAAGCGCTGCGCGCCCTGGTCTTCGTGGGCCGCGTGGAAGACCTCTCCGCCATCGAGCGCTACACCGCCGTAATGCCGGACATGCCCGAACAGGTCCGTCGCCAGGCCCGCGAAACCATCCTGGCCATTGAAAAACGCGCCAAACCATAGCCGGCCACAGAGACGCAGAGGACAAAGAGAAAGTCAGGTAGGGGCTCTGGCTGCCATCTCTTGCCGGACACGCCCGCTCCTTCTCCCTGGAGCGTGCCCTCTGTGGCGCACGGTGGAGGGGGCGGATCTGAAGACCCGCCCCTACGGTTTTCCCTGTGTCCTCTGTGGCTCTGTGGCTACGCTTCAGAACGGCATGGTGCCGTGGCGGGCTTCGAAATCGGCCAGCGGGACCATGTCAATGGCGTCCCAGGGGCAGCCTTCGAGGAAGGCGCCGTCCGGGCCCTTGCTGGTGCACAGCTTGCAGCCGATGCACAGCAGCGGGTCCACCACGATGCGCCCGAAGTGCGGGTGGTTCTGGTCGGGCTCCCAGTACATGCACTCGGCCACCGGGCAGTAGTCCACGCAGGCGGGCGAGCCGGAGCAACCCGTGCAGCACTCGTTGATCACCGCCACGATGTGCGGCTTGCGCTTGCGCCGGGCGCTCTTGTCGCCGGTGGAAATAGGGTGGCTTTTGACCACCGTGCCTGCTGCAAAGTCTGCAATCGCCGGAAGATCGGACACGCGCGCCCTTTCCCGTGCGCAAAGTTTGTTCTGGCCGTTCGTAAGCAGTGTAACATAGGGACGCAGGCCGCCACCGTAAGAACGCAGAGCGCAGAAGCGAACAGTGGCCAGCGTTCAGCCGTCAGCGCTCAGCGTCTCCGCCGGTGAGGCGTGGTTGCTGACCTCTCAACCCTCAACCTTCAACCTTTCAGCTTTTTGATCCCTCAACGGATTCTGTAGCGGCCGCCGTGAAGGAACTGGAGGAAACCGAGGTCGCGCAAAACTTGCAACTGCTGGCGGATCTTCTGGCGGATGTGGCGGTTGCCGGGATGGAATCTAGCGTGCTAGGTTGGAGGCATGAAACGAAAAGCGAGAACCTTGCTTGAATGGAAGCAACAGCACCCGCACGTCAACGTGCTGGCATTCGAATGTAATCATGATAAGGCCTTTGGCTTTGGAGATTTCGAGGAAGTCTGCGGCTTCTGCCTCGCGTCGCACTATTTCGAGAAGGAACCGCCAGAGTGCTGCCGGTTCTGCCGCGCCCCAATTCGGGACGCCAGGATCATTTCGGATCTGCCGGAGATTGTGAACCGCGTTTACAGCCTTAAGCCAACCTGCCTTGACCACGATCCCGCAGAAAGCCGCAAGCGACCATTCCTGGTGAAGTAGGACTGTAATCGGGCGAATCAAAGGACACCCTTATTCGCGTTGGCGACAAAACGCTCCAGCGTGACAATTTCAACCGAATCGATTCCGCGCAGGTATTTCTGGAGGCCGCCGCCGACGTAGAAATCCCTGAGGGACCAACCACCACCACCAAGAACTAGGTACGCCTTGGAATAGTTGCCGGAGCGGAGAGCTTCGGAAAGGCAGATCACCTCGAAGGGCACTTTTTGTTCAGCGGTGCCGCCGACTTGCTGCCACTTCAGCGAAACAAGAAGCTTGGATTGGTCTCTTTCGGCTACAGCGTCGACTTTGTGGGTTCCGCCTCCCGGACGTTGGCCGACCTTAACCTGTGTCTCATAGGTGTAGCCGCCCTGACGCAGGGCAGGCAAAACCATTGCTTCGAGGACGCCGCCGGTTCTTGTGTCGCGTGGGGTCACTTCACCCCTCGTTTCTGGCGAATGTCCTTACGGAGTTCGATGGGTATCACCTTGTAGTCAGGAGAAACTGAAACCAGTTCGTAGTTCTCGGCGCACTCGTCCTTGATTCGCTTTCGCGTTACCTCCAACCACTTTGGGTCGATTTCGAAGCCCGCGAACTTGCGTCCCAGGCGCAGGGCGGCGACGGCGGTGGTGCCGGAGCCGAGGAACGGGTCGAGGACGAGGTCGCCGGGGGAGGAGGAGGCGAGGAGGATGCGTTCGAGGAGGGCGAGAGGCTTCTGGGTGGGGTGCTTGCCGAAGCGCTTTTCGGCGGGCTCGGGCGGGCGGATGGTCCAGACGGACTTCATCTGCTTGCCGCCGTTGTGCTCCTTCATGAGCTTGTAGTGGAAGGTGTGGCGGCCCTTTTTGTTCCTGGCGGCCCAGATGATGGTCTCGGTGGCGTGGGTGAAGTAGCGGCAGGAGAGATTGGGCGGGGGATTGGGCTTGACCCAGGAGATGTCGTTCAAGAGCTTGAAGCCGAGCTGCTGCATGGCGAAGCCGACGCTGTGAATGACGTGGGCGGTGCCGCTAACCCAGATGCTGCCGTTGGGCTTGAGCACGCGCTGGCAGGCGGCCAGCCAGTTGGTGATGAAGAGGTGGTTCTCTTCGACGCCGCGGGACTTGTCCCAGGCGCCCTTGTTGACGCTGACCATGCGGCCGGCGTGGCAGGTGATGCCGTCGTTGGAGAGGAAATAGGGCGGGTCGGCGAAGATGAGGTCCACGCAGGCTTCGGGGATGGCGGCCAGCAGGTCGAGGCAGTCGCCCTGGTAGATTTTGATGTGGCGCCGGGCGTCGTGGAAGACCGGGTCGGGCAGGGCATTCATGAGCGGATCGGATCGTTGATCGAGGAGGTAGGGGTGTCAAGTCAAAGGCTCACCGCAGGTGAACCCAGATACGGCAGATGAACGCAGGTAAGAGAGGGTATTGCGGAGGTCCTGCACACCGAGGCACAAAGCGCTCACAGAGCACGCAGGGAAACCCAATTAGCATCTACAGGTATCAGCGCTGTTATCTGCGTTTATCTGCGGTTGCGGTGCCGGGTCAGGTGGGCATTTTGAGGAAGAAGTAGGCGCCGGCGAAGGAGAAGATGGCGTCGGGGGCCCAGGCGGCGATCAGCGGAGGAAGCTGGCCGGTGGCGCCCAGGGCTTCGAAGAATGCCGAGGCGGCCCAGTAAACGATGCCGATGGCGATGGCGGTGGCGATGCCGCCAAGCGCGCCGCGGGTGCCAACCAGAAACGCGAAGGGGATGCCGAGGAAGACGACGATGGGCGCGAGCAGCGGGAAAGCGAATTTGCGGTGCAGGTGGACAGTGAAGCGGGCCACGTCGAAGCCGGCCTGCTCGAGTCCGACGATGTAGTGGCGCAGCTCCTGCCAGTTCATCTGGTAGGACTGGCGGACTTCGCGCTGGAAGTAGCTGGGGGGCTCGGTGAGCTCAGCCAGGGTGATGACTGGGAAAGGGGTGAAGCTGGTGATGCGGTCGCCGTCGAAGTCGCGCACCCAGCCCTCTTCGAGGATCCAGGCCCCGAGATGCGGCTCCCAGTGGGCGCGCGCGGCCTGGACGCGGCGGCGCATATGGAAGGTGGCCGGGTCGAGGACGAAGACGCTGAGGCCGCCAAAGAGGCCGGAGTCGGGGTCGAAGTACTCGTAGTTGTAGAGCTTATGGTTGAGGCCGAAAATCCACTGGCGGCGCGGCTGGAAGAAAGTCTGCGCAGGGCGGCCCTTGATGTTATTGCGCAGGGCGTCCTGCTTCTGGTTGGAGAAGGGAAGGATGGAGTGGTCCAACCAAATCATACCACCGGCCAGCGCCACGCCGGCAACCAGCAACGGCAGGGCCAGGCGGTAGAGGCTGGTGCCGCCGGCCTTGAAGGCGGTGACTTCGTTGTTCTTGGCCAGCACGCCGAGCGTGACCAGCACGGCCACCAGCGCCGCCAGCGGCATCACCTGATACAGCAGGTGAGGCGTGAGGAACAGGAAATAGGCGGCGACGGTGGTGAGCGGCACGGAGTTGCGCGCGATGTCGTTGAGCAGCTCGAAAAACGTGAACAGGTGAAAGAGAAAGATGAAGCCCAGCAGCATCAGCAGCAGCGAGCCGAAGAAGTTGCGGAGCAGGTAGAGATCCATCAGCAAGGGGAAGCCCAGGGCGCGGCCGACGCGGGTGTGGCCGAGCGTCTGCGGGAAGAAGCCGCGGCCGTTGGCGGAGGGCGCGGCGGCGGGAGGCGGGCCGCTGGCAGAGGCGGCGCGCAACCGCCACGCGCGCAGGCGTTCGCCAATGCGGCCGAGCAGCCCTTCGTCGTGGATTTGCTCCATGCGCGGCAGGGCAATGAGCGCGGCCGCGGCGGTGATGAAGTTGGCCGCCCACAGCCCCAGGAGCGGCGAGAGGGCCCCGCGGCGGGCCATGCCTACTCCCACGATGAAGAGCAAATAGTAGCCGCAGATGAGCAGCACGGTGAGGATGGCGCCAATGGCGCGTCCGCCGCGGCGCGGCCGCGCGCCCATCGGGACGCCAGCCAGCGCAAAAACCAGGCACGCCGCCGGCAACGCGAAGCGGCGATGGAACTCCACGCCGGCCTCGCGGGCGTCGTACGCGGGCCCCTGCGGGTACAATTGCGCCAGCGGGCGCTCGCCCAGCGGCACGCGCTCCGGCGGGAGCGCGGCCGCCTGCGCCACGCTCACCGGGACGTCGCTCTGGCCGAAGGTGGAAACGGAGTAGCGGTCGGGCTCGCGCGCGGAATACTCGTGCGTGCTGCCGTTGCGCAGGCTAAGCTGGAAGCGGCTCCGCTCGCTGCCGGGGACGATGATGGCTTCGTCGGCCAGGGTGAGGCGCGAAGCGCCGGTTTCGCCGCCGGCCTCCGCCAGCAGCAGGCCACGCCAGCGCGTGCCGGCGGCTTCCACGTCCTGGACGTAAAGGACCAGGCGCGGGAAGCGCTCGTCGAAAACGCGAGGCCGCACTTCGAAGGAGGCTTGGGTGGCCTTCAGGTCGTTTTCGAGCGCGCGGAACTGACGCAGGCCCGCGGGGCTGAGCCAGTTGGACATGGCCAGGGTGAGCCCGGCCGCGGCCAGTCCCAGCGCGGCCACGGGCAGGACGATGCGCCGCAGGCCGAAGCCCAGGGCGCTGAGGGCGATGGTTTCGCTGTCGGCGGACATGCGGCCGAGGCCGAGGAGCACTCCAACCAACACGGCCATGGGAATGGTGAAGGTGAAGACGCCGGGAAGCGTGTAGAGCACGAGCCAGGCGACGGTCAGCGGGCCGGCCGAGTGGCGCACGCCCAGCTCCATCAAGCGCACCAGTTGCGGGACGAAGAGAACAAAGGTAAAAATCACCAGCCCGAGCAGCGCGTGGAAGAAGACTTCGCGGCCGATGTAGCGATCAAGAAGGCGCATCTTTGGGGATTCTAGCCGAATTGAGCCATTGAGTCATGGGGCCAATTGAGCCATTGGCGTCGAACTCGGAGCTGCAAAAGCAACGTGACCTGCGGAGGACTGCGCCATTGAGTCATCGGGCCATTGAGCCATTGCCGGAGGTCATCAAGCGCAATGGCCCAATGGCTCGATGGCGCAATGACGCACTGGCATGAACCGCGTCCACCTCGCCATCCTGTGGCACATGCACCAGCCGCTGTACCGCGACCCGGCCACGCGCGCCTACGTGATGCCGTGGACGCGGCTGCACGCCTTGAAGGACTACTGGGGCATCGTGAAAATGGCGGAGGAGTTCCCCGGCGTGCACATGACCGTGAACGTGGTGCCGTCGCTGGGGCTGCAACTCGAGGAGTACGCCAGCGGGAAGTTCGACGAGCCGTGGTTTGAGCTGGCCACGCGTCCGGCCGACGGATTGGAGGTGGCGGACAAGCTGGCCATCCTGGCGCAGGGCTTCCAGGTGAACCGCGACACGCTGCTGCGCCGCTGGCCGCGCTACCTGGAGCTGTACGGCCGCGTGCAGGAAACAGGCAGGGCGGATGCGGCGGCGGAGTTCGGTCCGCGCGAGTGGCGCGACTTGCAGTTGCTCTCGCAACTGGCGTGGATGGACGAAGAGTACCTGGCGCACGACCCCGTGGTAAGCACGCTCTCGCACAAGGGCGCCAACTTCACGGAAGAGGACAAGATCCACCTGCGCGAGAAGCAGCTTGAATTGCTGGCGCGGGTGCTTCCGGCGTACAAGGCGGCGGCGGCGCGCGGGCAGGTGGAGCTGAGCACCACGCCCTACTACCACCCCATCCTGCCGCTGCTGTGCGATACGGACATGGGCCGCGTCTCGAACAGCCACGCGCCCGTGGTGCAGCCGGCGTTCCGCCACCCCGAGGACGCGCGCGAGCAGTTGCGCCGCGCGCGGGAGTATCACCAGCGCGTCTTCGGGCAGGCGCCGGCGGGGCTGTGGCCGTCGGAGGGTTCGGTGTCCGACGAAGCGCTGTGGCTCGCGGCCGAGCAGGGCTTCCGGTGGTTCGCATCGGATGAGGGCGTGCTGGGACGGTCGCTGGGCGTGGGCTTCGGGCGCGACGGGGCCGGCGTGCCCGAGAATGCCCACTTCCTATACGCCCCGCTGCGCGTGCGCCTGGGCGAGCGCGAGATCACCGGCATCTTCCGCGACCACTACATCTCCGACTTGGTGGGCTTCGTCTATAGCCGCATGGACCAGCGCGCCGCGGCCGAGGACTTGCACCGGCGTATCCGGCTGATTGGCGAGCGCGTGCGTACGGGCAGGCCCGTCACGGTGGGACTGATCCTCGACGGCGAAAACGCCTGGGAGTATTACCCCGGTAACGGGCGTGAGTTCCTGCGCGAGTTCTACCGGCGAATCCAGAATGATGGGGATATCCGCGCGCTCACGGTGAGCGAGGCGCTCGACCAGGCGGGAGAGATTGCCGCGGTGGGCGGCGTGTGCCCGGGGTCGTGGATCAACGCCAACTTCGACGTGTGGATCGGCCATGCCGAAGACGTACAGGCCTGGCACTTGTTGCGCGAGGCGCGCGACTTCTATTCGCAGGCCGAGCGGCGGCGGGCGGCGGGGGAAGCGGGCGCACCGAGCGATGTGCAGATGGCTACGGCATATGAATCGCTGCTGGCCGCCGAGGGCAGCGACTGGTGCTGGTGGTACGGCCCGGAGCACAGCTCGGCGCACGATGCCGAGTTCGACGCGCTCTACCGCAAGCACCTGACGGCGATCTACGCCGCGCTGGGCGCGCACGCGCCGGAGCACCTAGCGCAGCCGATCAAGCGGGCGGGCGAGCGAGCCGTCGTGATCCGTCCGACGGGCGCGCTGGAAGTGCGCGTGGACGGGCGAGTGAGTTCGTACTTCGAGTGGCTCGGCGCCGGGCTGTACGCCGCGGACCGCCAAAGCGGCTCGATGCACGGGCGCCGGTTCTTCCTGCACGAACTGCACTACGGATTCGACCACGAAAACCTGTACCTGCGCGTGGACCCCATCCTCGGCGTGCTCGATGAGTTGAAGCGCTGCGAGTTCCAGTTGACCCTGCGGACGCCCAATGAGCTGCGGATCACCGCGCGCATCGAGGGCGGGGAAGTAGCCGCTTCGTCGGTCCAGGCCAGCGGCGCCGGCGCGGCGTCGGCGGAGGGGCGCGTGGCCGTGGCCTTCGACCGCATCCTCGAAGTCCAGGTGGCGCGGGAGCTACTGGCGGGGCGCCGCCAGGCCGCTCTCTCAGTCAGCGTAGCGCTGTGGCAGGGCGGCTTGCCGGTGGATTTGCTGCCCGCGTCGGGCTGGCTGGAGCTGCAAGCGGAGGGGGAATCGAGCGGCTAGTCAACAAAGAAGACCAGCGGGCTGGACGTGTACTTGTTGAGGGACTGGGGGTTGGTGATGTCGGCGTAGGGCAGGGGGCCGGGCGGGAGCGGATCGTTTGCGCTGAAGGCGTCCACCGGGCCGCCGGCGAATTCATCGGCGCTGAGGAAGCGGCCGAGGGCGGAGGCGTAGAAGCGGGCACCGAAGTAGTCGAGGCCGGATTCGGCGTCGCGTTCTTTGCCGGTGAATTTGTAGTGATGCGGTTACCTACGGGGTTGTTGGGGGAGATGAACATGGCCACCGCGCCTTTCGTCCATGGCCCGCCCTCCCTTCAACTGCCGAGCCTCCTTGTTCTTCCCAGTCGCCACCATATGAAAGCGAAATAAAACACCCAAGTAATTAAGCATGCTGTCCTGGGGAAATCGCTCCCATGCAAACTCTGCAGTCCGAAAACGGCTAGGGGCGCAGCCAAAATGGTGCCGGGCAAGAAGATCAGAAAGCCACCGAGCCAGATACCCTCCGATAGAGTTCCCCTCCAGGGATTGCCCATCATCCACCAGCCGAGAGCGGTAATCACGGTAGCGAAAAGTGCGGCCCAGAGAATTCTGGCTTTCGATACAGATTCAGGAACGGGACTCATTTAGTCTTTCTCCTTCTCCTTTTTCTTCCTCTCCTCCTCTTCCTTGTCTCGCCGCTTCCTTTCCTTCTCGCGCTCCTTCTCCAACATGTTCTGAAAACGGTCCCAGAGCAATCTCGCTTCGTGAATCGCCATACCTAGCTCACCTTCTCTTGTGGATCCCCGCCTGTACTCGGCAAGGCCGTGCGCAGCGCCCTTTGCAGCGCCCCAACCTCTGCCGCTCGTAAGCGACCATTCGTTTTCGTGGTTCATGTGCCAGGGAGAAGTTCGATCCGTCACCGTGTGAAGCGCATAGCCAAAGTGCATCAAGGTTCCAACAGTGTACCAACCCTCAGGAGCGTATTGGTTCCGTTCGAACTCAATTTGAAGAGCCACGGCAGCTTGTAGGTTCATCGTGATGAAAGCATCACCCAGAGCCCTTGCTTCAAAAGGAGTCTGGGACGGGGACCTCATCCCGTGCATATAGGCGCCGTCGCTACTTTGATCGCGATCCACCGCCACACTCGCTCGTTTCAGGATGTCCCTTTGGTAGGCATCGAGGGTGTTCTGGAACGCCTTGTCAATTATGTCGTTGTGTTCGCTCTCAGCCCATTTTCCGTTTGGATCATGAAATGCTATCGGGTTGCGTATACGTACCGATTCCAAGTTTGAGGATCAAGGGGTTGAATGCTCAGGTTAGAAGGATCCACGGAAAGGAACCGACCAGCAGCAGAGGCGTAGTAGCGGGCGCCGAAGTAGTCGAGGCCGGATTCGGGGTCGCGTTCCTTGCCGGTGAATGGACGTAGCTGATTGTCTTGCCGACGTGCGCGCTCAGGTCCGCGTAGCGGATGTGCCACGGCCGGCCGAACTGGTCGTCGTCCAACGGGTAGCCGCGCTGGTCCAGCGTGGTCCAGTTGGTGGTCCTCTGGTCGGTGAACTTCAGGGCCAGGCCGCCCCGCGCGTTGAGCATCATCTCCTGCCGGAAGTAAATGCAGGCGCCGGCCTGGATCACGTAATTCTGCAACGCCGGCGGCAACGTAATGCCGAACCCCGAAACGTCCCCCACAGCCACATGGTAGCCCTGCACGGTCAGCCGGTGCTCGTAGGAATTGGCGCGGGCGAGGCGGCGTCCGCCCGTTAGAGACAGGGAGGAATGAAGCAACCAGCTTGTTGAAAAACGCTCCTGACTGTCATCCCGGGCGAAGCGAGGGATCTGCATCTTGCAGGAAACCCCAGGACATGCAGATTCCTCGCCCGCCTGCGGCGGCTCGGAATGACAACCTTCGGGGTTCTTCAACAAGCTCTTAGTGAGTTCCTGCTCTGCCGCAAACGCCACGAAAAGCGTGACAATAATGGCCAGCAGTTTCATCGGATGCTCCCTAAGGTTTCTTAGATACCGCTGGAGATGCAGGAGGTGGTGGAGGGCGGTGGAGCCGGTGCGACTTTCTTCTCCACGACCTTAGCATCACCTAAGAGGACTCAGCGAAAGCGCCGCGGCCTCCATTTCGAATCAGGGTCTTCCTCCCGTCCGGCGAGTCGATCTCGGTCCGCGACAGGTCAGCGCCCAAGGATTTCCAAGTCACAGGGACCGTAGTGCGGTTCGCTCCTTTGAACTCGTTGACGGTTGCTTGCGCCACGACATCCACGGGAAAAGCCGTCCAGCTCGTAACTGCCCAAGCTCGACTGATTATGCTGACGGCCTGGGGGTCCCGTTGGACGGGCTGGGGCTGGCGTGACGGGGGTTGCTGGGCGGCGGCGGAGAGGGAGAGGAAGGTGAGTGAGAGAGTGGCGGCACGCAGGGAGTTGCGCATATGACCTCCTGATGAAGCGGCGCTACCCTTATCTAACCGAGATGTACTCTGTTGTCCAGAGGACTTCTGTTCTCGTCAGAACACTTTGATGGCGAGGTCGCGGGGGCGGCGGCCCAGGGGGATGAAGGTGAGGAGCGGATCAAGCTGGCCGGGGCTTTTCCCCGGCGCCAGGCGGGTGCGGATCACAGCCAGGTCCTCGGATTCTTCGTTCACCACCAGCAGCAGGTCGCCGGCGGGGGTGAGCCGCGCGGTGACCGGCCGCTGGCCGGCCTGAATCGGGCGAAGCGTGGTGCGGTACTGCATCTGCATCAGGCGCACCTGGTTGGAAGCCGGATCGGTCAGATACAGAGTGGGATTCGCCGGATCGCTTTCGTCCAGCACGCCTTGGGAAGGGGCATTGCCGAGCACTCGGTTTTCGGAGATGACGCGCATCCAGGTGTCCACGATGGTGATCCCGTTGGTCTCCGGGGTGGCCACGTAGAGTTCGCCGCGCGCGCTCAGAATCAGATCGGTGGCGCGGGCGTTGAGCGGAAGGTTGGCCAGCAGGGCGCGCTTCCTCAGGTGCAGAACGGAGATCTGGTTTGTCCCCGCGGCGGAGACGAACGCCACGGGCTGGTTACGAAGGACGACGATCTGCTCAGGGCGCGTGGCGGTGGGGATGGCGCTGAGCACGCGAAGGTCGGTGGGGTCGAGCAGAGAAACGGTGGAGTCGCCGCGGTTGGTCACCACCACGGCCGAGCCGTCGGGGACAACACGGGCGAGCCAGGGCTGGCGGCCGGGGCGGGCGGTGGCGACTACCCTTCGCGTGGCGCAATCCACGGCGGAAACGGTCCCCGAGGAGGACGCGGCCACATAGGCCGTGGCGCCGTCGGGAGAAAACTCGATGGCGAATGCGCCGGGACCTACCGGAATTTGCGCGGCCACGGCGCCCTGGTGCGCGTCAATCACCCACACGTAGCCGCCGGTGGTGCTAACGCCCCAGATTTCGTCGCGCGTCGGATGGGCCCTCAGGCCGCTGGGCGCGGGACCCACGGGAATCGAGGCCACGGCGCTCAGCGCCGCCAGGTCCACAGCCGTCACCGTTCCGTCCCCTGTGTTGGCGGCGTAGGCGTAGAGATGCAGGCCGGGACGAAGGAATGTAGGCTGCCGCTCTCGGGCGATTTGCCGGGCCGCGCCGGCCAGTAGCAGCACGGCCAGCAGCAACAGCCGAAGATTCAAGCGGCGACCCGGCACCGGTTCCCCCGCCCAAGGCTAGCACAAGAGGCCGGGGCATTCTCCGCCCGTGGACGCGGCGCAGATTGGCGTTCCACCGGCGGGGGCGCACGTTGTTGGCGTGGCAGATTTGTTCCCGTAGTGCGGCTGCTTGCCGCAGAGTTCGCAGTTCGCCATGACTCTCCCCTGGCGGGCCCCAGCCCGTTTCGGACAAACCCCTAGTGAAGCAGGCTGGGGTGAAACGCTCAAACGTACCCCCGAGCGCCGAGACCCAGGGCTATTTTTCTACTGATACTCGATGACCACCGCGGCGTGTTCCAGGGTGGTGCCGGCGGCCTCCAAGACGACGAAGTAAAAGTAGGTGTTGTTGTCGATGGTGGCGTTGGTGAAGGAAGAGGCCGAGAAACACCGTTGGTCGCCGCTCGCGCCATCGCCGTCCGTGCTGCCAGCGACGGCTATGTCTTCCGCCAGGACGATGAAGGCGTTCCCTCCGGTGGTAACCAGCATCTTGCGCTTCAGCGTGGCGGTGAAGTTTATGCCCGGAGAGTCGTCGCTATCGCGGCCACAGACGCGGAAGCCGTTAACCGTCACCCCGTCGGGCAGGGCCGCGTTGGCAAAGGCCCTGGAGGGAGGATTCAGGAAGAGGCCGTTGTTTGCATTGCGCTGTCCTGTGTCGGCAGGGTTTCCGCCGATGCCGCCTTGCGCAGGATCCTGGGTGAAGGTGATGGCGGCGATGGTGAGGCGGCCGCCCCCGCCCCCGCCGCCGGTGGCCGCGGTGGTCTGCACGGAGCCGTCGGGGAAGCGGAAGCCGCCGGTGGTGCTCTCGACGATGCCGGCGACGCTCAGCGGGAAGGCCGGAGTGCTGGTGCCGATGCCCAGGTTGCCACCCTGCAAAAGAGTGAGGCGGGGTACGTCGCTGGTCTCAATGACGAAGTTCTGCGAGCCGTCCTGGCCGATGTCAATGAAGTTGCCGGAGCCGGTGACGGCGAAGCGCATCTGCGGGCCGTCGAGGGTGGCGCTGTTCAGGCCGGCCATCAGCACGGTGTTCTGAGACGCGCCGAAGATGGGGCTGAAGTCAACGAAGCCAGTGGCTCCACCGATGCTTGTAAAACCGTTGGAAAAGACCCGAAGGGCGTCGCCGGAACCGGAGCGGGCGCGCAGAATCAGCCCGCCATTGTTGCTGACGAAATCTCCGGCAATGCCCTGGGGGCTATTGACGGTGCCTCGAACGGCCACGGTATTGCCGGTGGCGGCAGATGCGGAACCGAGAACGGCAATCCCCTGGTTGCTGTCGGTGACCCCCGACACGCCGCGAGTTTGGCCTGTCGCGGCGGTGGCGAATCCCCGGACGCCCACCGTGAAGTTGGTGCTGCTGGCGGTGGTGCCGTCCACGCCGATGACCACCCCCGTCGGGGAAATGGCTTCGCCGCGCACCCCGGCACCGGAGTCGCTGGAGGTAAGGCCGTTGACGCCAATGGTCGGCCCTGTCGCAGAGCTGGCTTCCCCCCGGACACCGATGCCGGAGGCGCCATCGGCCCGGCCAATCACGCCGAAGGCGGAGAGTCCGCTGGATTCGCCACGCACGCCGGCTGCGCCGAAGTCCTGGCTGAACGTGGTCCCATGCACGCCGAAGGTGAAACCGGTGGAGCCGGTGGCCGTGCCGCGGACGCCCGCGGCAAAGGCGGAAGTGCTGGTGGTGTCGCCGGCGATGCCGGTGATAGCGGAGGCGCTCACCGAGGCCGTGCCCGTCACGGTCAGGTCGCCGGTGATGGTCTGGTTGCCGAAGAGGATGTTGTTCACAGGCGTGCCGCTGGCGCCGAGGCGGGTGTAGAGCGCGTCGGTGACCGCCGTGTTCAGGGACAGGGTGACGCCGCCGGCAATGCCGCCGCCGGTCAAGCCCGCGCCCGCCGTCACGCCGGTGATCGTGCCGCCGTTGGTTCCTGGTGTGGCTGACGTGAACACGGTGTTGTCGGGGAAGATGATGGCCATGCCCGGCGTGGCCAGCTTGATGTTGCCGCCCGCTACTTCGAGCTGCTCGGTGGGCGCGGTGGTGCCGATGCCC
>Ga0187892_10000918_pt1 | contig 72921 bp, 69 predicted proteins | sample MA1701073metaG_FD_139345 | JGI IMG/M metagenome (GOLD analysis project Ga0187892, IMG submission 139345) | Bio-ooze microbial communities from a basaltic lava cave in the Kipuka Kanohina Cave System on the Island of Hawaii, USA - MA170107-3 metaG ...
CGCACGCCAAGTCCTCGCGGCGGCGGGGTTCCGGGCTCGAACCCTGCGTGGCGGGATCGACGCCTGGGCGGCCGACGTCGATCCCTCTGTTCCTCGTTACTGACCGCCGGCGACGGGAGTGCGTCTGGAGGTCCGCCAGGCCGCACCGGATGCCGAAGGGGGGACTCGAACCCCCACGGGCTTGCGCCCACTGCGCCCTGAACGCAGCGCGTCTACCAATTCCACCACTTCGGCGCGAAGCGCAAACCTAGGGGCGCGTCTGGGTGAAGGCAAGCGCGCCGTTGCCAGTCCGCCACAGCGTCCCTATCTTGCTGTCAACGATAGAGTTATGAGCCGATCACCGAACCCAGAAAAGGACCCGAAAGACCGGCTCACGGTGGCACGGAATCCGCGAGCCACCCACGACTATCACATCGTCGATTCCTGGGAAACCGGCATCGTATTGACGGGGACCGAGGTGAAGAGTTTGCGGCAAGGAAAGGCCTCGATCAAAGAGGCGTTCGGGATGGTTCGTCGGGGGGAGGTCTGGCTCGAAGGGATGCACGTCACGCCCTACGAGCAGGGGAACCGGTACAACCACGAACCGGTCCGGTCCCGGAAACTCTTGCTCCATCGTCGTGAAATCGAACGACTGATTGGAGCAACCGAGCAGAAGGGGTTGGCGCTGGTGCCCCTCGAGTTGTACTTCCGAAAAGGCCGAGCCAAGGTCACGCTGGCCCTCGGGAAAGGGAAGAAAGTGCACGACCGCCGAGAGGACATCAAACGCCGTGAGGCGGACCGCGAAATGGCCCGAGCGCTTCGGAGCCGGACGTAAAATGCTGGCCGCCTTGGTGCTCGCCTTGTCGACCTCGCCGGTCAAGGCCGTCTTGCCGGTCCCGATGTCGCTGGTCATCGCCACTTCTCGGGGCGATGTCAGGATTGCCGTCCGAACCGACCCGCTGGCCGGGCCGCTGGTGCCCGCCGCAACCCTGGTCCCGGCGTTGGGCGGCCAACTGACGATCGCCGGCGCCTGGGCTGAGGTCGAAGTTGCCCGCCAGTCGTTCCGGTTCTTGATCGGCGGGCCGGTTTACGCCATTGGCGGCGCGCTCAAACCCCTAGTAGGCCTGGCCACCCTCAAGCGCGACTCGCTCTTTCTCCCGATCCAGTTCGTCACCCACGTGCTCCCAGCGGAGCTCAAGGGGCGGTTCCGGTACGATGGCGCGGCTGGGCGGCTCGAGGAAGTTGTGGGTCCAGGGCCGGTCGTGGCCGCCGCGGCCAAAGCCCCGAACCGGCTGGCGAACGGCCTCAAGAAAGGCCATGTCGTCACCGTCGATCCGGGTCACGGCGGAGTGGATCCCGGCAACCCCGGTGTCTTCTTCCCCCGCGGCCTCAAGGAGAAGGACGTCACGCTCCAAATTGGACACTTGCTCCGCCAAGAGCTCCTCAAACGAGGGGTGGGCGTGGTGATGACCCGGACGACGGATACCCTCATCGCTCTCCATCACCGCGGAGCGTACTGCACCGATCGCTGTGATCTCTTCGTGAGCCTCCACGTCAACTCGCTCAAGCGCCGGCCCGGATATACCAACGTCCGGGGCTTCGAGACCTACTTCTTGGCGACGGCCAAGACCGAGGACGCGGCCCGGGTTGCTCAGATGGAAAACGAAGCGGTTCGATTCGACCAGGCCAGCGCTGGCAACCTCGAGGGCGGTCTCGATTTCATCCTCAAAGATCTCCAGCTCAACGAGCACCTCCGGGAATCGGCGCGGTTGGCGGAATTGGTGCAGTCCCATCTCGGCGAGGTTCATTCCGGTCCCGACAAAGGGGCGAAACAGGCCGGTCTGGCGGTCCTGACCACCGCGCGCCGACCGGCGGTGCTGGTCGAATTGGGGTTCGCCACCAATCCCGAGGATGCCAAGGTGATGACCCAGCCACAATCGCAGCAGAATCTCGCGGCCGCGATCGCGGATGCGGTGGTTTCCTATCTGCTGGAGTATGAGCGCCGGACCGGGTCCGGCGACGTCGCCACCCAGACGGGTCCCAACCCCTAAGTGACCAGCGCGGCGCCGACTTCGATCGCCGTCTTCGGCACCACCTTCGCCAACCCGATCCTCCTCGCCGCCGGAACTGCGGGCTTCGGCCGCGAGCTCGCGGGCACCGTGGACCTCGAGGTCCTTGGCGGCCTCATCACCAAAGCGGTATCCCGCGAGCCGCGTCACGGCAATCCGCCTCCCCGGGTCGGAGAATTCGACGGGGGAATGATCAACGCCATTGGCCTCGCGAATCCGGGGCTCGCGTCGGTCGTGGACACCGAGCTCCCGTGGCTCCGGGCCAACCTCCGCCGTCCCCGAGTCATCGTGAACGTCGTCGGGTTCGCCGAGGAGGAATACGCTCTGGTGATCGCGGGTCTCGACGGGGGCGGCGGGATGGTCGGTTACGAGCTGAACCTCTCCTGCCCTAACACGGCCGCCGGTGGCCTCGAGTTCGGCGCCGACCCGGCCGCCATCGCTCGGGTGGTCGGTCAATGCCGAATGGCGACCCGACGGGCCCTGCTGGTGAAACTGTCGCCCGCGGTTCCCGACATCGGGAGGCTTGCCGGGGCTGCCGTCGACGCCGGTGCCGACGGTGTCTCGGTGGTGAACACGATGCCCGGGCTCCTGTTCGAAGGCCGGCGCCCCCGGCTGGGGAACACCCATGGGGGGGTGAGCGGGCCGGCGTTGCTGCCGGTCGGCCTCTTGGCGGTGGCCCGGGTTCGGCGTCAGCTTCCGTCGGTCCCAATCATCGGTGTCGGCGGTATCAGCGCCATGAACCATGTTGAGCAGTATCTCTCGGCTGGCGCCAACCTGGTGGCGATCGGCACCGCAGGCCTGGCCGATCCGCGGCTGCCGGAGCGGCTCGCCCGGTCGTGGGGTGATCGCCGTGGCTGACCTGGTGCTGGCGCTGGACACTCCCGATCCCGGCGCGGCGACTCGGCTGCTGGACGCGGTGCCGGCCGTTCGGTGGGTCAAGATCGGCTCGGTGCTTTTTACCCAAGCCGGCCCGGCGTTCGTCGCCAAGCTCAAGGCCCGGGGACTCAAGCTCTTCCTCGACCTCAAATGGCACGACATCCCCAACACGGTGCGAGGCGCCGTCGAGGAGGCCAAGAGTCTGGGCGTCGACCTGGTCACGGTGCACACGTTAGGCGGCGCCGTCATGATGGCTGCCGCCAAGGCCGCCGCGGGGCCGGGAGTCGCCGTCGTTGGCGTCACGGTTCTCACTTCCCACGACGAGGTCGCTCTCTCGGCCATTCTGGGGCGGGAGGCGGAACCCGCGATCGAAGTTGTTCGGCTCGCTCGGGCGGCGCGGGGGGCCGGCCTCGATGGCGTGGTGGCTTCGCCGCTCGAAGTCGCTCGGCTCCGCTCGCTCCTTGGCCCCACCGCCCTCCTGGTGGCTCCCGGGATTCGACCCGCTGGCGCCGCGAAAGCCGATCAGGTCCGGACGGCCACCGCGGCCGAGGCGGCGGCGGCCGGCGCCGATCTGCTGGTTGTGGGCCGGCCGGTGCTCGAATCCCCAGACCCGGCGAAAGCTTGGGCCCAGATCGCGGCGGAGCTTGGGTGACCTTCCATGTCCTGACCGCGGTGGCTTTGGCGCTTTCCGTCCCGACGCCAGAATTAACGCCGGTCGCGGCTGCGGCCAGAGAGGCGTTCACCACTCGCGACTTCACCCGGTTGCTCGAGCCTCGGCGATCGGTCCGACTGGCGCTCCCGGGTCGCCCGGCGTTGCCGGTGATCGGGGGCGCGGCGGCCGCGGCCACCTTGCAAGCGTTCACCCGCCGAACCGAGGATCGCGAGGTCACCCTAGTCCGCTCGGCCTTGGTCGAAGCGCGCTACGGATACATCGAGTTGACGCGGATTTTCCGGGTTCTCGGGACCCAGCAATGGCAGCGGGACCGGATTCTCCTCAGCGCGGTGCTCGATGGCGGTCGGTGGCGAGTGGCGGAGGTCTTGATTGTGGCAGCACCGGAGGAACGTTGATCCGAAGGGGCGGTGGGATCGGCCTTTCGACCCCCCCCAGCGACTTGCGGTAACCGCAATCCAGGGCTAGCTTTGCAAGCTCCCCAGAAACCGGGTTGTAGGAGAGAGGGTCGATGAAGGTGCGTTCCAGCGTAAAGCCGATCTGCGAGCACTGCAAGGTGGTCCGCCGCCGCGGTGTCATCCGGGTCATTTGCAAGCGAAATCCCAAGCACAAGCAGCGGCAGGGATAACCCATGGCTCGAATTTCCGGTGTCGATCTTCCTCGCGAAAAGCGGGTGGAAATCGCCCTCACTTACATTTTCGGAATCGGCCTCACCACGAGCCAGCGGCTCCTCGGCGAGACGGGGATCAGCCCGGATACCCGAGTTCGGGATTTGAGTGACAACGAGGTCGCCCGTCTCCGCCAGATGATCGAGCGGAGCGTCCGGGTCGAGGGCACCTTGCGGACGGAAATCGCGATGAACATCAAGCGGCTGATGGATCTGGGATCCTACCGCGGATCGCGCCACCGCAAGGGGTTGCCGGTTCGGGGACAGCGCACGCATACCAACGCTCGGACCAAGAAGGGTCCGCGGCGAGCCATTGCCGGTAAAAAGAAGGCGACGAAGAAGTAAGCCATGACTGCACCCGAAACCACACCAGTGCCGGCGACGCCGGCGGCGCCGATCGCCGAGAAGCCGGCGGCCGCGCCCAAAGGACCGAAGCGCGGCAAGAAGGTGGTCGAATCCGAAGGGGTCGCCCACATCTGCGCGACGTTCAACAACACGATCGTGACGATCACCGATACCCGGGGAAACGCCATCGCTTGGGGAACCGCCGGGAAGGCGGGCTTCAAAGGGTCGAAGAAATCGACGCCGTACGCGGCGACCGTGGCGGCTGAGGCGGTCGGCCGGGAGGCGATGACGATGGGGGTACGGCGGGTCCATGTCCGGGTTCAGGGTCCGGGCAGCGGGCGGGAATCGGCGGTTCAGGCCTTGGCCTCCGTCGGTTTGCGAGTGGTGTCGATCAAGGATGTGACTCCGATTCCTCACAACGGCTGCCGGCCGCCGAAAAAGCGCAGGGTCTGACCGATGTCACGATATACTGGGCCAGCGTGCCGCCTGTGCCGGCGAGAAGGAACCAAGCTGTTTTTGAAGGGTACCCGCTGCTTCACCGAGAAATGCGCGGTCGATCGCCGGGGGTACGCTCCCGGTCAACACGGGATGTCGGGCGGCGGGAAGGGCGGTGCTCGCAAGATGTCGGAATACGCCCGGCAACTGCGAGAAAAGCAGAAAGTGAAGCGGATCTACGGCCTCAACGAGAAGCAGTTCCGAAATACTTTCGAATCGGCCACCCATGAGCCGGGAGTCAAGGGCACCAATCTGTTGGTCGCGCTCGAGTCGCGACTCGACAACCTGGTGTACCGGATGGGGTTCACCACGAGTCGGCGGGGGGCTCGCCAGTTGGTTCGCCACGGCCACATCGAAGTCGGCGGTGGCCGAGTCGACATCCCGTCCTATCGGGTCAAGCCGGGGGAAGAGGTTCGGGTGACCGCCGCCTCGCAGGAGATGGTCCCTGTCAAAGTGGCTCAGGAAATGGCCACCCGGGGTTCGTCCCTCACCTGGCTCTCGGTCGATCACCAAAAATTTGCTGGACGGATGACGATGATTCCGACGCGCGATGCGATTCCCACCAACGCGCAGGAACAGTTGATCGTCGAGCTCTACTCGAAGTAACGGAGTCGACCACATGTCGATCGATTTGACCGGGTTGGTGAATCCGCATCTGGTTGAGATGACCAAGCGGGACGACAATCCGAACATTGCTGAGTTTCGGCTCCAGCCTTTGGAGCGAGGATTTGGCCACACGCTCGGTAACGCGTTGCGACGGATGTTGCTGTCGTCGCTGCGCGGCTCGGCGGTCTGGGCGTTTCGGATGGACGGAGTCGTTCACGAGCATCAGACCGTCCAAGGGGTTCTCGAGGACGTCCACCAAATCGTCCAGCGCCTAAAGTCGCTGACTCTGGTGCTCGATGAAGACGCCGACGAGGCGATCCTCCGGATCCGCCGCGACGGCAAGGGTGGCGTCTATGCCCGCGACATTCAGCCCAACCCCTCGGCCCGGATCGTCAACCCCGACCACTTGCTCTTTACGGTTCAGGAGGATCGCGATGTGAGCTGCGACCTCTACGTCAACAAGGGCCGCGGCTACGTCGAGTCCGAAATGCAGCCGGCCGACCGGTCCCTTCCGGTCGACCTGGTGCGGATCGATGCGATCTACAACCCGGTGCGCCGGGCCAACTTCACGGTGAGCGAGACCCGGGTGGGCCAGCGGACGGACTACGATCGGTTGGCCGTCATGGTGGAAACCAACGGGACGATTTCCCCCGAAGATGCCATCGCTTATGCGGCCGCCCTGGCTCAAGAGCACTTCCGATACTTCGTCGAGTTCGGGCGGGTACCGACGGCCCGGGCGCTGCCCACCGACGTAGTGGCGGTGGCTGGCGGACTGCGGGGCAAGCTGGAACGGCTGATCGACGACCTCGGCCTCACCGTCCGGACCTTGAACTCGCTCAAGAACTCGAACATCCGAACCCTCAAGGACCTGGTCGAGTACTCCGAGAAGGAGTTGCTCGACGTCAAGAACGTAGGGGAGAAGGCGGTGGCCGAGATCGGTGAGTTGCTCCAGCGCGAGGCCCTTCGCTTCGGGATGGCCTTCGAGGAGGTCGACGGCGACTATCGCGTCGTCCGGAGTGGGGCGACCCCGACGACCAACGGGTCGGAGGTCGGCTGATGCGGCATCGAGCCAAGGGGCGGCAGCTTTCTCGAACCTCGGAGCACCGGAAGGCGCTCTTGAGGAACATGGCCATGAGCCTCTTCAAGCATGAACGGATCGTCACGACCACGGCCAAGGCGAAAGAACTCCGCCCCTTCGCCGAGCGGCTGATCACCCTGGCGCGCCGCGGCGATCTCCATGCCCGTCGGCTCGCGGAGCGGAAGATCCAGGACCGGGTTGTGCTGAAACGGCTGTTTGGCGAGATCGGGCCACGGTTCGCGGGTCGGCCGGGCGGGTATACCCGAATTCTCAAACTGGGTCACCGGGTGGGCGATGGCGCCGATACTGCGCGCATCGAATTGCTGGCCGAGTGACGTGGGTCGCGGAGTTCCGGACAACGAAAAAGGGGACCCTTCGGTCCCCTTTTTTTCGATCTGGTCGGCCGAACCTAGGCGGCTTTCACCACTTTGTTGCTTCGAATGCAGCGGGTGCAAACCCGGGTTCGTTTCGGCATTCCGTCGACGATCATGCGAACGGTCTGCAGATTGGGCATCCATCGACGTTTCCGCCGGTTGTTGGCATGGCTTACGTGGTTTCCCGTTGCCGGGCCCTTACCACAGATAGTGCAGGTGCGTGCCATTGGAAGGATTCTCCACTCGCGGTACTCGTTAATCAAGCCCCTAAACCTAGGGTGCACATGACCTTGGCACAAGTCTCTCGGGCCGGGACGGGGTACTGATGGCGCGGGCCCTGATTACCGGCGTGACCGGCCAGGACGGCTCCTACCTGGCCGAATTTCTCCTCGGGAAGGGGTACGACGTCGTGGGGGTCGTCCGCCGAACCAGCCATCACTCCTACGAGCGGATCGAACATCTGCTCGATCGAATGAAGGTGGTCGCGGCTGACCTCCTCGATCAGCATTCCCTGACGGAGGTCGTGAGGGAGGCCCAACCCGACGAGGTCTACAACCTCGCCGCCCAGTCCTACGTTCCGACCTCGTTTACCCAACCGGTCTTGACCGGCGAGTTCACGGCCCTTGGCGTAACCCGGATTCTCGAGGCAGTCCGACTCGCCCATCCGACGGCGCGGTTCTACCAGGCGAGTTCGTCGGAGATGTTTGGCAAGGTCCAGGAGACCCCGCAGAACGAAGGGACGTCCTTCTATCCTCGATCTCCCTACGGCGTCGCCAAGGTGTATGGTCACTGGATCACCGTGAACTATCGGGAGTCCTATGGGCTCTTCGCCGTCAGCGGCATCCTCTTCAACCACGAGTCTCCCCGGCGAGGCATCGAGTTCGTGACACGCAAGGTTTCCGATGGGGTTGCCCGGATCAAGCTCGGGCTCGCCAAAGAGCTCCGCTTGGGCAACCTCGAGGCCAAGCGCGACTGGGGGTTCGCCGGCGATTACGTCGAGGCGATGTGGCGGATGCTCCAGGCCCCCGACCCGAAGGACTATGTGGTCGGCACCGGGGTGACCCACAGCGTTCGGCAGCTGGTCGAATTAGCCTTCGGTCGGGTCGGGCTCGACTGGCGCGACCACGTGGTCTCCGATCCCGTTCACCGGCGGCCGGCGGAAGTAGACGTTCTCATCGCCGATCCGAGGAAAGTCGAGGCGGAGCTGGGGTGGCAACCCACCGTCAGTTTCGAGGAGTTGGTTGGGATGATGGTCGACGCCGATCTCGAGCGGTTGACCGCCCGGCGATGAGGGTTCTGGTCACCGGGGCCGACGGTTTCGTGGGTGGCTGGCTGGTTCGCGACCTGCTCGGTGCCGGCCACCAGGTCGTGGGCGCCGTTCGTTTGGGTGGCGGACCGGCGCCCCTGCTTTCGGAGCGGGAACGAGTTCGGGTTCGGTGGATCGATTTCGACCTCCTGGCACCTGCTTCGGTCACAGCACTCGGTGGAATCGCCGTGGATGCGGTTGTCCATCTCGCCGCGGTCGCCTCGGGCACCGATGCCCGACAGGACCCTGGCCATGCCTGGACGGTCAACGCCGCGGGGACGGCCCGTCTCTGCGAGGAGTTGGGCCAGACGCGTGAGGCCGAGGGCGCGAAGCCGACGGTGATTCTGGCGTCGACGGGCGAGGTTTACGGCGAGGGCTTGGGGCGGCCATCGTTGGAAAACGATCCGGTGCGACCGCGCTCGCCGTATGCCGCCAGCAAGCACGGCGCCGAAATCGCCGCCCTGGAGGTCGCCGATCGAACCGGGCTGAAGGTGATCGTGGCTCGGGCCTTCCCCCACACGGGACCGGGGCAAAGCGACAAATACGTCGTTCCGGTGCTGGCGCAGCGGCTTCGGACCGCCAAGCGAATCGGCGCTCCGGTAATCAAGACTGGGAATCTCACCCCAATCCGGGACCTACTCGACGTCCGGGACGTGGCGCGCGCCTATCGGTTGCTGGCGGAACGCGGTCGCCCGGGCGAGACATACAACATCGCCAGGGGGGTCGGCGTGCCGCTGAGCGACGTGGTCGACAGGTTGGCCGCGTTGCTCGACCACCGAGTGATCGTCGAGCCCGACCCAAACTTGCTTCGGTCGAACGACCTGCAGTACCTCGTTGGGGACCCGAGCCGGATCCGGGGCGAAATGGGATGGGATCCCACGATCGCGGTCGATCAAACCCTGAAAGACGTGCTTGATGCCCAAGCGAACTGACATCTCCTCGATTCTCCTGATCGGCTCCGGTCCCATCGTCATCGGCCAGGGCGCCGAATTCGACTACTCCGGCACCCAGGCGGCGCGGGCGCTCCGGGAGGAGGGGTACCGGGTCATTCTCGTCAACTCCAATCCGGCGACGATCATGACCGATCCGGAGGTCGCCGACCGGACCTACATCGAACCGGTGACCCCAGAATGGGTGGAGCGGATCATTGCCAAGGAACGACCGGACGCCCTGCTCCCGACGATGGGCGGTCAGACCGGGCTCAACGTGGCGATGGAGCTCTATCGAACCGGGGTGCTGGACAAGTACCAGGTGGAGCTGATCGGGGCCAACGAGCGGGCGATTCGGGTGGCCGAAGATCGCGACGAATTCGCCAAGGCGATGCGGCGCATCGGGTTGGCCACTCCCGAAGGGGTCACGGTGCAATCGGTCGAGGAGGGGCTCGTGGCGGTGCAGCGCACCGGATATCCGGCCATTCTTCGTCCGTCGTTCACGTTGGGCGGAACCGGCGGTGGGATTGCCTACAACCGCGACGAGTTCGAGACGATGCTCCGGCGTGGGTTGGAAGCCTCGCCGGTGGGGTCGGTGCTGGTGGAACGCAGCATCATCGGGTGGAAGGAGTTCGAGCTCGAGGTGATGCGCGACGGCGCGGACAACGTGGTGATCGTCTGTTCGATCGAGAACCTCGATCCGATGGGGGTACATACGGGCGATTCGATCACCGTCGCCCCGACCATGACTTTGTCGGATCGACAATACCAGGTCATGCGCGACGCCGCCTGCAAGATCATTCGCGAAGTCGGCGTCGAGGCCGGCGGATGCAACGTCCAGTTCGCCGTCGATCCGGCTACCGGGACCCAGTTGGTGATCGAGATGAATCCCCGGGTCTCACGCAGCAGCGCCCTCGCGTCGAAGGCCACCGGCTTTCCGATCGCCCGGATCGGGGCGAAAGTCGCGGTCGGGTATCGGCTCGACGAGCTCCCGAACGACATCACCAAGACCACGCCGGCGAGCTTCGAGCCGGTCCTCGACTACGTGGTCGTCAAGATTCCGCGCTTTGCGTTCGAGAAGTTTCCTTCCGCCGATCCGACCCTCACCACACAGATGAAGTCGGTGGGCGAGGTCATGGCGATTGGGCGGACCTTCAAGGAAGCGCTCCAGAAGGGTTTCCGTGGGCTCGAAGCGGGGCGGACCGGATGGGTCGTGGGCGAGACGCCGGCCGACGATCGGGTCGAGGACAGCTCGATCGAGGCAATTCTCGCGTCGCTGCGCCGCCCCACGCCCGAACGACTTTTCCAGGTCAAACGGGCGCTGCTGCGGAACGTCTCGATCGAGGAGATCGGTGAGCGGACGCACATCGATCCGTGGTTTCTCCATCAGCTCCGCGAGCTGGTGGAGGCGGAGCGGACGTTCGCCGCCGGCTGGACGGACACTCAGGGCGAGGGGGCCGAGCCTCGCGACGAGGCCGACCGAGCCGCGATTCGGCGGATGAAACGGATGGGGTTTTCGGATCGGCAATTGGCCGACCTGATCGGGACGAGCGAGACCGAAATGCGCCACCGGCGTCAGGCCCTGGGCATTCGCCCGGCCTTCAAGATGGTGGACACCTGTGCCGGCGAGTTTCCCTCGAAGACGCCCTATTTGTACTCCTGCTATGACGAGGAAAACGAAGCTCGGCCGGTTGGCAGCAAGACCGTAGTGATCCTAGGAAGCGGCCCGAATCGGATCGGGCAGGGAGTCGAGTTCGACTACTGCTGCGTCCGGGCGGTCATGGCCCTCCGTCAACTGGGATTTCGGACGGTCATGGTCAACTCCAATCCGGAGACCGTCTCGACCGACTTCGACATGTCGGACGCTCTCTACTTCGAACCGCTGACCCTCGAAGACGTCCTGGAAATCGTTCACCTGGAGCAACCGCTCGGCGTGGTGGTCCAGCTGGGCGGTCAAACTCCCCTTCGACTGGCGCGCGGCCTCGAGGCCGAGCAGGTCCCCATTCTGGGCACCTCTCCCGAGGCGATCGATGCGGCCGAGGATCGCGGTCGGTTCGAGGCATTGGCTCGTGAGCTGGGAATCGACCAGCCTCGGAGCGGCACCGCGCAGTCTCTCGAAGAAGCGCTCCGGGTGGCCGCCGAGGTGGGGTATCCCGTGGTGATTCGTCCCTCCTACGTGCTCGGCGGGCGGGCGATGCGGATCGTTTACGATGCGGAGACGCTCGAGGAGTTTTTCGCTCTCGCAGTCCGGGTGGCGCCGGGCCACCCCGTCTTGATCGACCAATTCCTCGAGAATGCTTTCGAAGCCGATGTCGACGCCATCGCCGATGGTAGCAAGTGCATCATCGGTGGGGTGATGCAGCACATCGAAGACGCCGGAATCCATTCTGGCGACTCGGCCTGCGTCATGCCGCCCTATCTGATCACCGAGGATCAGGTCGCCGAGATGCGGGAACATACCCGACGCTTCGCCCTCAAGATCGGAGTCGTCGGCTTGATGAACGTCCAGTACGCGGTGAAGGACGGCCGGGTCTACGTCCTGGAAGTGAACCCGCGGGCCTCCCGGACGATCCCCTACGTTTCGAAGACGACGGGGGTGCAATTGGCCGGGATGGCGGCTGCCGTGATGGTGGGCAAGACGCTCGACGAGTTGGGGATCGGTGAGGACTTCACCCATCCTTACGTGACCGTCAAGGAGGCGGTGTTCCCCTTCAGCAAGCTGGCGGGCGTCGACCTCGTTCTCGGCCCCGAGATGCGGTCGACCGGCGAGGTGATGGGAATCGCCGACTCGTTCGGAATGGCTTTCGCGAAGGCCCAGATGAGCGTCGATGGGGGGCTTCCGCTCAGCGGCGCGGTGTTCGTGACCGTCAACGACAGTGACAAGCCGGCGGTGGTACCCATCACCCGGCGATTTCACGAAATGGGCTTTCGGATCATCGCCACCGAAGGGACCGCCAAGTACCTCCGGGCCCGAGGGATTCCCTCGGCTCGGGTGCTCAAGGTCCACGAAGGCCGCCCCAACGCGGTCGACCTCCTGGTGTCGGGGCAAGTTCAGCTGCTGATCAACACGCCACTCGGCAAGCTCACCCAGCGGGACGACTACACCCTCCGGCGGGTGGCCCTGCAGCATCGAGTGCCCTACACCACCACGATGTCGGCGGCGGCGGCGGCGTCCGACGCGATCATCGCCCTGCGCAGTCGGGCCGGCGAGGTCCGCCCGCTCCAAGAATGGCACGAGATGGCGAAGGCCTACATGGCCGAAGTCCATTCGTGACGACCGCTCGCGATCCGCGGATCGCGGCCGAGATTCGCTCGGCGGTCAGGGGCGAGGTCCGGGAGTCGGAGTCACTGGCACGGTACTCGACGTATCGAATCGGAGGCGCCGCCACGGTGTTGCTTCCGGCCGGTCCCGAGGACGTCGGTGTGGCGCTCCGGATCGCGCGGGCTCGGGGAGTGCCGTGGTTCGTCCTGGGGCTTGGCTCCAACGTGCTGCTCCCCGATGCCGGCCTCGACGCCCTCGTACTCCGGATCGGCAAGGGGCTCGACCGGGTCGAGGCGGTGGAGGAGCGGTGGCGGTTGGGTAGCGGGCTGCCGGCACCGCTCGCGGCTCGGCGGACCGCTCAAGCGGGGTGGGCGGGGATTCACATGATGGTCGGAGTGCCGGGAACGGTCGGCGGTGGGGTGTTCATGAATGCTGGGTGCCACGGCGGCCAGTGGTCCGACTGCGTCGAATCCGTCGTTGGAATCAATCCCGCCGGCGAGACTCAGGTCCTCCCGGCGCGAGAAATCCCGTTTCAGTATCGTCGCAGCGGCCTGGACGGATGGGTGATCTTGGAAGCCACCGTTCGCCTCCGGGCCGGTGACCCGGCCGAGCTCGCGGGCGAGGTCACGAAGCTCTTCGAATGGCGCCAGCGGGGAACCCCATTCAACCAGCCTTGTTGCGGAAGCGTCTTCAAGAATCCGGGAGGCTTGGGAGACGGCCGAACCGCGGGTCAGCTCATCGAGGCGGCCGGGCTCAAGGGGGCCCGCGAGGGCGAGGCCGAGGTCTCGCCGATGCACGCGAATTACTTCGTCAACCTGGGCGCGGCTCAGGCCGCCGACGTTCGCCGCTTGATCGACCGGGTTCGGTCGGCGGTCGCGGAGCGGTTCGGCGTGGTGTTGGAACCCGAAGTGAAGCTCATCGGCCCGGTCGGTGAGTACCTCCACCTCTGAGCGAGGCAGCATGGCTGATTTTTTCGTCCACGAATCGAGTTACGTCGACGACGGGGCGGTGATCGGGAAGGGGTCCAAGGTCTGGCACTTCTCGCACGTGATGCCGGGCGCGGTGATCGGCGAGCAGTGCAATCTGGGGCAGAACGTCGTCGTCATGCCGGGAACCCGGATCGGCAACAACGTCAAGATCCAGAACAACGTCTCGATTTTCGAAGGCGTCGAGCTCGAGGATGACGTTTTCTGCGGACCGAGCTGCGTGTTCACGAACGTCCTGAATCCGCGGAGCCACGTGTCCCGGAAGAACGAGTACCAGCGCACCTTGGTCAAGCGGGGCGCGAGTATCGGCGCCAACGCCACGATCATCTGTGGTGGAACGATTGGCGAGTATGCTTTCATCGGGGCGGGCGCGGTGGTCCGGGGCGACGTGCCGGCCTATGCGTTGATGGCCGGGGTCCCGGCCCGGCGGATCGGGTGGATGTGCCAATGTGGCGTCAAACTCGCCCTGCGGGACGGCGGGGCAGCCTGTGGCAGCTGTGGAACGTCCTATCGCGAAGTTGGGGGCTCCCTGGGCCCCGTTGACCACCCGCCATCGGCAGTCTAAGTTGCTGCCTCAGCACAACTTGCGAAAGACGTACCAGCCACCGGTCAATCCGGCTGAGCGGCTGGGATGACGGTGCTATTCGTCGCCCGTTTCTTGCCCTGACCCGCTCGCCGAACCAGCCCGAGCCGAAGGAACACGGTCCGTGAACGTCCCATTGCTCGACCTCAAAGCGCAATACGCGACCATTCGAGACGAGATCCAGACGGCCATCGGGTCGGTGGTCGAGCGCCAGGAGTTCATCATGGGCCGCGAGGTGGGGCAGCTGGAGACCCAGATCGCCGAGCTGTCATGCGCCAAGCACGGGATCGCCTGTGCCAGCGGGACGGACGCCCTACTGTTGCCGCTCAAGGCCCTCGATCTTCGACCTGGGGATCAGGTCATCGCGCCAAGCTTCACCTTCTTTGCCACCGCGGGCGCCATTCACAACGCCGGGGGCCGGCCGGTCTTCGTCGATATCGAGCCGACGACCTTCAACGTCGATCCGGCAGCCATCGAGGCGGCCATCACCTCGCGAACCAGGGCGATCGTGGTGGTCCACCTGTTCGGCCAGATGGCCGCGATGGAGCGGGTGCTGGCAATCGCGGCCCGGCGGGGGCTTCCAGTGATCGAGGACGCGGCTCAGGCGGTTGGGGCGAGCCGGACGGTGACCGCCGCCACCACCATGGCTGGCGAAGCCGGTTGGTGCGGAACGTTCTCATTCTTTCCGAGCAAGAACCTCGGGGCTTACGGCGACGGGGGCCTGATTGTCACCCAGGACGATCAACTCGCCACCCGGCTCCGGAAGCTGCGGCTCCATGGGGGCGCCAAGCAGTATCATCACGACGAGGTCGGGACCAACAGTCGGCTCGACACGCTCCAGGCCGCCATCCTGCTCGCCAAGCTGCCGAGACTGGCCGGGTGGAGCGCGGCCCGCCGCGAGCGGGCGGCCCGATATACCGCGGCGTTCGCGGGCCACCCGGCGATCCAACCGCCGGTGACCGATCCGGCGAACGAGCACATCTTCCACCAGTACACTATTCGGGTGCCTCGCCGCGACGATCTCGCGGCCAGCCTCAAGGCGAGCGGCATCGGATGTGCGGTCTACTACCCGATCGGGCTCCACCTCCAGCCGTGCTTCGCGAGCCTCGGGTACCGGCCAGGCTCCTTGCCCGAAACCGAACGGGCGATGCGCGAGGTGATCTCCCTTCCCGTGTTTCCGGAGCTGACCGACGGTCAGGGCGACGAGGTCGTGCGCGCGGTGAAAGAGTTTTTCGGATGAGCCGGTTGCGGGTGGGTGTGGTGGGCGCAGGGGCCTGGGGCCGCAACCACGTCCGGGCGCTGGCGGCCATGGCGGAGGTCGAGCTGTCAGCGGTAGCCGATCTCGACCCCAAGGTTCGGGAGCGGATCGCCCGGGCGCACCCGGGGGTCTTTCTCACCGGGTCCGTCGACGAGCTGCTCGAGCGAGTCGACGCGGTGGTGGTCGCGTCGACCGCGAAGAGCCACGCCGACGTCGGCCAACAGGCGATCGCGGCGGGCAAGCCGGTCCTGATCGAGAAGCCGTTCGCCCTGACCGTGGCGGACGCGGAACGGCTGCAGGCAGAAGGTGAGCGGCGCGGCGTTCCGGTCCTCGCCGGTCATCTGCTCGAGTTTCATCCGGTGATCGAGCGTCTCAAGGGGATGATCGCCGATGGCTCGTTGGGACAGGTGTACTATCTCTACTCTCAGCGGGTCAACCTCGGACAGGTGCGGCCCGACGAAAACGCCCTCTGGAGCTTCGGGCCTCACGACATTTCGGTGGCGATTTTCTTGATGGGTGAAGCGCCGGTGTCGGTCACGGCGCAGGGGCATTCGTACCTGCAGCGCGGGATCGAGGACGTGGTGTTTCTGGTGATGCAGTTTCGGTCCGGGGTGGTGGCCCATGCCCACCTATCCTGGCTCGACCCGCACAAAGAGCGTCGGCTCACGGTGGTCGGCTCGAAGCAAATGGCCGTCTTCGATGACATGGCTCCCCGGGAGAAACTTCGAGTCTACGACAAGGGCGTCTCCCGGCCGCCGGAATACGGCTCTTACGGAGAGAGTTTGGCGATTCGAGAGGGCGACATCTGGATTCCAAAAGTACCTAATGCCGAGCCATTGAGCCTCGAGCTGGCCCACTTCGTCGCGGTCGCCCAAGGGGCCAAGCCCACTCGGGCGGACGCAATCGATGGGGTCCGGGTCATTCGAGTCTTAGACGCGGCCAGTCGGTCGCTTGCCGGCGGCGGTGCGCCGGTTTCCGTGGAGGATTCATGACGTTGTGGGCAGACAAGCTGGTGGCGAAGGCCGAGACGCGAGAAGCGTTGTTCGGCATCATCGGACTCGGATACGTCGGCTTGCCACTCGCGGTCGAGTTGGCGAACGCCGGATATCGGGTGCTGGGGTTCGACGTCAGCGAGCGAGTGGTCGAGGGGCTGAACGGCGGAGTGTCGCACGTCAAGGACATCACCGACGACCAGCTCAATGCGGTCCGATCCAAAGGCCTGTTCGAGGCCACGACCGATGGGGCCAAGCTGGCCGAGTGCGACGCGATTTCCATTTGCGTTCCGACGCCGCTCTCGAAGTTCAAGGACCCGGATGTGAGCTACATCGTCGCCGCCACCGAGACCGTCAAAAAGGTCCTCCGGCCGGGTCAGGCGATCATCCTCGAGAGCACCACCTATCCCGGCACCACCCGGGAGATCATGCTCCCGGCGCTCGAGGCCACCGGCCTCAAGGCGGGGACCGACTTCTTTCTGGCCTTCAGCCCGGAGCGAGTGGATCCCGGCAACTCGATCTACCAGACCAAGAACACCCCCAAGGTGGTTGGCGGGATCACCGATGATTGCCGCCGGGTCGTGGCCGCGCTCTACCAACCGGCGATCGATACCCTGGTCGAGGTGACGACAACCGAGGCGGCCGAATTGGTGAAGCTGCTGGAAAACACCTTCCGGAGCGTGAACATCGGCCTGGTCAACGAGATGGCGATCGTCTGTGACAAACTCGGCGTGGACGTCTGGGAAGTGATCGAGGCGGCGGCCACCAAGCCGTTCGGGTTCATGAAGTTCCTTCCCGGACCGGGGTTGGGTGGGCACTGCATTCCGATCGATCCGCACTATCTCGCCTGGAAAATGCGGGGCCTCAACTACAAGACCCGTTTCATCGACCTGGCGGGCGAGCTCAATACCGAGATGCCGCTCTTCTGGGTCCGCAAGGTCGGGGATGCGCTGAACGATGCCGGCAAAGCGACTCGGGGTTCCTCGGTCCTGATTCTCGGCGTGGCCTACAAGCGCGACATCGAGGACATTCGGGAAAGCCCGGCGCTCGACATCATCAAGCTGCTCCAGGGCTCGGGCGCCAAGGTGAGCTATCACGATCCGTACGTCCCGGAGTTCGCCGAGGACGGTCACGTCGCCCGGTCGGTACCGCTCACGAGAGAAACCTTGGAAGCCGCGGATTGCGTGGTCGTGGTCACCGACCACAGCAACATCGACTACGGGCTGGTGAGACGCCACGCCAAGGCGGTGGTCGACACCCGGAACGCCCTCAAGCGGAGTCGCTAGCCATGCGCGTGACGGTGATCGGCTCGGGTTATGTCGGGCTGGTGGCAGGCGCGTGCCTCGCCGAAACGGGCAACGACGTGGTCTGCGCTGACGTCGATGAGCGGAAAGTCGCCCGGCTCAAGGCCAACGACATCCCGATTTACGAGCCGGGCCTCGAAGACCTGGTGAGCCGAAACCAAGCCGAGGCCCGACTCAGCTTCACGACCGACGTCGGAGCGGCGGTGGCCCACGGCAAGGTTGTGTTCATCGCGGTCGGGACCCCGCCGGGAGAGGACGGGTCGGCCGATCTCAAGTACGTCCTGGCGGTGGCCTCGACCATCGGGAGGCACCTGAACGAGCCCAAGATCGTGGTGACGAAGTCGACGGTACCGGTGGGGACGGCCGAACGGGTCCGGGCGGCGATTCGGGCCGAGACCTCGGCGCCGTTCTTCGTCGCCTCGAACCCCGAGTTCCTCAAAGAGGGTGCAGCGATCGATGATTTCATGAAGCCGGATCGGGTGGTGCTCGGGGTGGACTCCGAGGAGGCGCGCGATGCCCTCGGTCAACTCTATTCGCCGTTCATCCGGACCGGCAATCCAATTTTGTTCATGGACATCCCCTCGGCCGAGGTGACCAAGTATGCCGCGAACGCCATGTTGGCCACCCGGATCTCGTTCATGAACCAAATCGCGGTCCTCTGCGAGTTGGTTGGCGCCGACGTCGGCATGGTGCGCAAGGGGATTGGGTCCGATCGACGGATCGGCCCGGCATTCCTGTTTCCGGGGCCTGGGTACGGCGGGTCCTGTTTCCCCAAAGACGTCAAAGCCCTCATCCAGACGGCCCGCGCGCTCGGGATGGCCCCCGAGCTCTGGGAGTCGGTCGAGGCCGTGAACGAGCGCCAGAAACTCCTCCTCCTCGAGAAACTCGAGCGGCAGCTCGGCGGGTTGTCGGGGCGACGGGTGGCGATTTGGGGTCTGGCGTTCAAGGCGGAAACTGACGACATGCGGGAGAGCCCGTCGATTCCGCTCATCGAAGGGATCTTGGCGCGGGGCGGGACCGTCGCGGCTCACGATCCCAAGGCGATGGGCGTGGCGAAGGGACTCTTCGGCGACCGGATTCGGTACCCCAAGGATCTCTATGAGGCGGTCGAGGGCGCCGATGCTCTGGCGATCGTGACCGAGTGGTTGGTGTATCGGAACCCCGATCTCGAGCGGGTCCGCCGAGCGATGACCCAGCCGATTATCGTCGACGGTCGAAACTTGTTCGATCCCGAGCGGATGGCCCGAGCCGGTTTCCAGTACGTCGGTATCGGCCGGGGCCGGGTGTGAGAGTCCTGATCACCGGCGCCGCCGGCTTCCTGGGCTCCCATCTGACGGACCGGTTTCTCGCCGACGGTCACGACGTCATCGGGATGGACAATTTCATCACCGGGTCGCGGGCCAACATCGCGCACCTTCAGGGCAATCCCCGATTCCGTTTGATCGAGCACGACGTCTCGAAATACATCGCGATCGAGGATTCTCTCGACGGGATTCTGCACTTCGCCTCGCCCGCGAGCCCGATTGATTACCTCCAATTCCCGATTCCGACGCTCAAGGTCGGATCGCTCGGCACCCACAACACCCTCGGGCTCGCCAAGGCCAAGGGCGCCCGCTACCTCCTCGCCTCCACTTCCGAGGTCTACGGCGACCCGCAAGTGCATCCCCAACCGGAGACCTACTGGGGCAACGTCAACCCGGTGGGGCCGCGGGGAGTCTACGACGAGGCCAAGCGGTTCGCGGAGGCGATGACGATGGCCTATCATCGCTCCCACGGGGTCCCGACCCGGATCGTCCGGATCTTCAACACCTACGGCCCCCGGATGCGTGCCCACGACGGACGCGTGGTGTCGAACTTCGTGGTCCAGGCCCTCAAGGGAGAGCCCTTGACGGTCTACGGCGAGGGGCGCCAGACCCGCTCATTCTGCTACATGACCGATCTCGTCGATGGGATCTACCGGCTGTTCTGGAGCGACCGGGTCGACCCCACGAACATCGGAAACCCGACCGAGTTTACCGTCCTCGAACTTGCCAATCTGGTACGGGAGATGATCGGTGGCGGGGCCACGATCGTCTTCGAGCCTCTCCCGACCGACGACCCCAAAGTGAGAAAACCCGACATCACCGTCGCGCGGTCGGTACTCGGTTGGGATCCCCAGGTCGATCTCCGGCACGGGCTCGAGCGGACGATCGCGTATTTCCGGACCGTTCTCGGCAAATGAGCCGGATCTTGGTCACCGGGGCCGCCGGGTTCATCGCCTCGCACCTCGCCGAAGCGCTCCTGGCACGGGGTGACGAGGTGATTGGCCTCGACTCCTTCGATCCCTTCTATCCCCGGTCGTTCAAGGAACGGAACCTGGAGGTGGCCCGGAAGCTTCCGGGCTATCGGTTCGTGGAAGGTGACATCCTCGACACCGATCTGGTGGCCTGTTTGCTCACGGCCGACACGATCGTCTGCCACTTGGCGGCCAAAGCCGGGGTCCGCCCGTCGATTCAGGACCCCGTGGGCTATGCCCGGGTCAATCTGACGGGTACCGCAGCGATCGCCGAGGCGATGAGACGGGCCGGGGCGACCCGGCTGGCCTTTGGCTCCTCCTCCTCGGTGTACGGTGATGCGACGCCGGCCCCCTTCCGGGAGGACGCTCCCGCCCTGACGCCCGTTTCCCCCTACGCGGCGAGCAAGAGGGCCGCCGAACTGCACCTGATCGCCGTGGCCCCCCTCCAGGGCCTCAAAGTGGCCGCACTCCGCTATTTTACTGTGTTCGGTCCCCGGCAGCGCCCCGATTTGGCGATTCACTTGTTCGCCCGACGGATGCTCACGGGGGAGGGGTTGTCGCTCTTCGGCGACGGCACCCAGGCCCGCGACTATACCTTTGCCTCGGACATCGTCGCGGGGACACTGGCGGGTATCGATTGGACGGCACGTGCACCGGTGGGGGTCGAGTGTTTCAATCTCGGGGGAAGTCGGCCGGTTTCGTTACGAGAGCTGGTCGCGGAGTTGAGTCGGGCGCTGGGAATCGTTCCCCGGGTCGAATGGCTGCCGAAGCAGCCGGGCGACGTGGAGCTGACCTCGGCGGACCTGACGAAATCACGGGCCACGCTCGGATTCATGCCCCGGGTCGAGTTTGCCGACGGCATCGCTCGATTCGTGGAATGGTGTAGGGCGTTCTATGCAAGTCAGCACTGAGCATCTCCTCACCCAAGCCCACGAGCGGTTCGCGGTTCAAGACTATTACGGGGCGATCCACCTCCTCGACGAGATTCTCGAAGGGGGTCGCCGGTTCGCCGACGTCTACCACCTCCGCGGCCTGAGCCTCTCGCTGCTGGGACAACCCGATCGCGCCCTGGAGGACTTCGATCGGGCCCTCGGCGTCAATCCCAGGTACATCGACGCCCTGGTGCACCGCGGGGTCATCCTGGTGGAGTTGGGCCGGTCGGCCGAGGCCGACGTTTCCTTCCAGCGGGCCGCCTCCCTTGGCCATCTCGGCTCGAACGGTTTTTCCCGGACGGTGGCCGGTCGCCTCGCCAATCTGCACGCGACGCTCGGCGTGGCCTATGCCGAGGTCGGCGCCGCCGACGAGGCGATTCGCGAGTTTCAGCGAGCGGTCCACCTCGGTCCCGACTTTCACGACCTGCGGTACCGGCTGGCTCGGCTGTTGATCGAAGCGGGGCGGCCGCTCGAAGCCCGGGAAGAGCTCGAACGAATCGTGGCGATTCAGCCCGGCTTCGTCGATGCCCAAGCGGCGCTCGGTTTGGCCCATTACCTCTCGGGCGACGCGACCGGCGCCCAAGAGATCTGGTCGCGGTGCCTCAAGCAACGGCCCGAGAACGCCAGGGTCGGTGCCTACTTGGCCATGGCTCAGCGGCTGACGTCGTGAGGCGGACGGGCTGGTGGTGGATCGGAGCCCTGGTGGGGCTGGTTGGCTGCAAGGTGGCGGCGGCCGATCACGAGCGGCTCGGCGATCATGCCTATCAGGAGCGGAGCTACGCCAAGGCGCTGATGGAATATCAGGCGGCCCACCGCGACGGAGCCCGCAGTCGGGTGTGGGCCAAGACCGCGGCCGCGGCGATCGAAGTGGGGGAGTATGGGGCTGCCATCGACGCGCTGGATCGCCTGGCCCGGGAAGATCCGGTGCGATCGCCGGAGGCGGCGGTTGGCCTCGAGCGGGTGGCTCGGCTCGCGGAGCGACAGGGACCGAGCGGCTACCCGACCATCGCCCAGGCGATTTTGGTGTTGCGCCGGGTGGCGCCGAACCGACCACTCGGCCGGCTGGCGCTCGTGGCGATGGGCGGGTCGGTCGGCCCGCGGGACGCGGTGAGCCTGATCCCCACCGCGATCGCCACCGCCGGGTCGCCCCGAGCGGTCGACTCACTTCTCCTCCGCCTCGCCGAGGCCCAACGGACCACCGTGGCATGCGATGGGGCCGCTCGGAGCTATCGGGCGGTGCTGCGGCGAACCGCCGATTCGCAAATCCGGGAGGCGGCTCGGGAGGGGCTCTCGGAATGCGCCCTGGTCCTGGGCCAGGACGCCCTGGGCTCGAAAAAGAGCCCGGAGGCGGAGGCTTGGTTCGAACTGGTGCTGGGGTACGATTCCGACTCGCCGCGCGGGTGGCGGGCCAATCTGGGTCTCGGCGACGCGCGGCTCCTTCGCGGAGATGCGTTAGGGGCCGCGGTGGCCTATCAGGCGGTGTTATCCGCGGTCGGCGTCCCCGATAGCCTGCGGCAGGCAGCCGTGCAAAAACTCAATGAGCTGGGGGCGGCCACTGGATCGCCGCCGTCGGAAGGTGGCGCATGAGGTGGATCAAGCAGGTGGGGCTGGTGGCGGCGGTGGCGACCGCGGGATGCTGGCCGTTCAAGGGCTCCCCGAAACCGGCGGTGTCGCCAGTCCTCGCCAATTCCCCTCGCACGATCGATTCGTTGTGGATGGCTGGTCAACGAGCCTTCAACACCGGGCGGTGGGGAGAGGCCAGCAAGATCTTTACCCGGCTCGGGAGCACGATGCCGGTTACCGACCCCAGGTTGGCCCGGATGCACTTCTACCGCGGCGAGATCGAGCTGGCGATCGGCAACGAGCTGGACGCGGTTCGTCAATTCCGCCGGGTCTCGGACGAAACGCCTGACGACTCGTTGGCCGCCGACGCGCTCCTCAGAGCCGCCGACGCCTACGCCTACTTGTGGCGCCGGCCGGAACTGGATCCGACCTATGGGCAGACCGCGCTCGGCGTTTATGCGGAAGTCGAGAGTCGCTACCCGGCGACGACGGCGGCGAAACGGGCCGCGGCTCGCAGCAAGGAGTTGAACGACCGGTTCGCCGAGAAGGAGTTCGCCAACTCGATGTTCTATTTCAAGTTCAAGGCGTACGACTCGGCTGTGCTGACGCTCCGGGCACTGATTGCCCAGTACCCGCGGGCTCCGATCGTGCCGAGCGCGTTGGAGAAACTGGTGCAGGCGTACCGATCGCTCGGGTACGAGGAAGACGTCAAGGAGACTTGCACTTACATCGTCCAGTTCTTCCCCAGCCCGGCCGGCCCCCGGCGATTATGTCCGGCGGCGGACTCGGTCGGGGCGCCGTGAGATGCAGATCGCCGTCCTGGGTGGGTCGTTCGACCCGATCCATCACGGTCATCTGATCGTCGCCGCCGCGGCCCGGGAGGCGTTGGGCGCCGATGAGATTCGGTGGGTTCCGGCGGGCCAACAGCCGTTCAAGGTTGGCCAGCATGCCGCCACCGGGGATCACCGGGCCAGGATGGTGGAGCTGGCTTGCGCGGGGGAGCCGGGGTTCGTCGTGGACCGCCTCGAGGTGCCGCGACCGGGGCCGTCCTACACAGTCGACACGCTGACCGAGCTGACGGGCCGGTTGCCGGGTGCGGTGTTCTCGCTCCTGATAGGGGCCGACACGGCGGCGTTGTTCGAGAAGTGGCGCGATCCTCGAGGCATCCGGGCGCGCGCCTCGGTGATCGTCTTTGCCCGGGCGGGTGAGGAACCGCCGCCCGGAGTCGCGGATCGGGTCATTATCGTTCCGCGAGTTGACATCTCGTCGACCGCCGTGCGCGAACGCGTTCGGCGGGGGCAGTCGATTCGTTATCTGGTGCCCGATCCGGTGATCGACTACATCGCCGAGCAGGGCCTGTATCAGGACTAAACGATGTTGAAGACCGTGTTTTCCAAGGTGTTCGGGACCCGCCATCAGCGCGATGCCAAGAAGCTGTCGCCCTTGGTGGCCGAGGTCCATCATCACGAGGCTCGGCTCGCGGCCCTTTCCGAAGACGAGCTGAAGGCCCAAACCGCCAAGTTTCGCGCGGTGCTGGACGAGCGCACCGGAGCCGCGAAGCGGGACCTCGACGCGCTCCGCGCCCAGAAGCACGGCTGCCCCGATCCGGTAGAGCGGGATCGTCTCGAGGAGCTCTTCCACGAGCAAGAGCAGGCGTACAAGAAGGCGGTGGCCGCGGTGCTCGATGATCTCCTGCCGGAGGCGTTCGCCACGGTGCGGGAGGCCTGTCGCCGTCTCCTCGGGACTCCCGTGATGGTGACTGGCCGGGAGATGACCTGGGACATGGTGCCCTACGACGTCCAGTTGATGGGCGGGGTGGCGCTCCATCGCGGCAAGATCGCGGAGATGGCGACCGGCGAGGGCAAGACCCTGGTCGCCACCCTGCCGATCTACCTCAACGCGTTGACCGGGCGCGGCGTCCACCTCGTCACGGTCAACAACTACCTGGCCCGGCGGGACTCCCAATGGATGGGGCATGTCTACCGATACCTGGGCCTGACGGTGGGCTGTATCGACGACACCGAGCCGTCGTCCCCCGGTCGGCGAGAAGCGTATCTCTGCGACATCGTCTACGGCACCAACAACGAGTTCGGCTTCGACTACCTCCGCGACAACATGGTTCACGGACTGGAGTATCGGGTCCAACGCGATCATGCTTTTGCGATCGTCGACGAGGTGGATTCGATCCTGGTCGACGAGGCCCGGACGCCGCTGATCATTTCGGGCCCGGTAGGCAACGAGGGCGACGACAAGTACTCCGTCTTTAACCCCCGGGTCGCCGAGTTGGTCAGGAAGCAAACCGCAGTGGTGAACCAGCTCCTGGCGGAGGCCGAACCCCTGATCGGGAATGACAAGGCGAAGCAGGATCTGGGGATGAAACTGTTCCAGGCCCAGCTCGGGATGCCGAAAAACAAGAAGCTCCTGAAGCTCTACAACGAGACCGGGGTCAAGCAGCTGGTGCAGCAGGCGGAGTTACGTCACTTGGCCGATCGCAAGCTGCCCACCAAGCAGCAAGAGATGCGAGGGCTCGAGGAAGTCCTCTACTTCGTGCTCGACGAGAAAGGCCACTCGGTCCATCTCACCGACCGGGGAAGCGCAGCGCTCTCGCCGGATGACCCGGGCCTTTTTCTGGTGCCTGACATCTCGGAGGCGATCCACGCGGTGGAGCGGGACCCCGACCTTTCGCCCGTGGAGCAAAGAAACCAGCGGGCCCAAATCGAAATGGAGTACGCCGCCAAGAGTGAGAAACTCCACATCATCCACAAGCTGCTTCAGGCCCACTCCCTCTACGAGAAGGACACCGAGTACATCATTCAGGACAACCAGGTCCTGATCGTCGACGAATACACCGGGCGGGTGTTGGCGGGTCGTCGGTGGGCCGACGGGCTCCACCAGGCCGTCGAGGCGAAGGAGGGCGTCCAGATCAAAGGCGAGACCCAGACGCTCGCGACGATCACGATCCAGAACTACTTCCGGATGTACGACAAGCTCGCCGGGATGACCGGCACCGCCGAAACGGAAGAGTCGGAGTTCTATTCGATCTACGGACTCGAAGTCATGGTGGTTCCCACCAATCGGCCGATCCGCCGCCGCGACCAGGCCGACCGGATCTACAAGACCCGGCGGGAGAAAATCAACGCCGTGCTCGACGAGGTCGAGCGGCTCCATCAACTCGGGCTCCCGTCCTTGATCGGCACCACATCGGTCGACGTGTCGGAGACCTTCAGCAAGATGCTCAAGCGGCGGGGCCTCAAGCACGAGGTCCTGAACGCGAAGTATCACCAGCGGGAGGCGGAGATCGTCGCCAACGCCGGCCAAAAAGGCGCCATCACGATCGCGACCAACATGGCCGGTCGAGGGACCGACATTAAACTCGGGAAGGATCTCGACCTGACCCAGGAAGAGGCCGGTCTCCAGATCATCGGCACCGAACGCCACGAATCCCGGCGAATCGACCGCCAGTTGCGGGGCCGCTCGGGCCGCCAAGGCGACCCCGGCGCCTCGCTCTTCTTCCTCTCCCTCGAAGACGACTTGATGCGGTTGTTCTCGAGCGATCGGATCGCTCGGTACATGGACAAAGCTGGCGCCGAGGAGGGGGAGGTCATCACCGGCGCGCTGGTGACCCGGGCGATCGAATCGGCCCAAAAGCGGGTCGAACTCCAGAACTTCCAGCAACGAAAGCGACTCCTCGAGTACGACGACGTCATGAACCGGCAGCGAGAGGTGATCTATTCGCTCCGGTTGTTCGCCCTCGAGAAGGGAGAGGAGCTCAAGGCCGAGGCTCGCCGGATGATCGCCTCGGCGCTGGAGCATGCGGTCGAAAAGTACCTCGAAAGCACCGACGAACCCGAGCAATGGGATCGGGCCGGGCTCAAGTCGGCCCTGACGATGCAGTTCCTGGTGAGCGTGGACGACGTCGGGATAGCCGCCGCCACCCCGACCCTCGAAAAGATGATCGCCGCCGTCAAAGCCGAGGGCGAGGCCACCTTCCAGCGCAAGGTCGACTATCTCAAGGACTTCGGGACCACCATCGGGATCCCCGGCGTCGATCAGCAGGTTCTTTCCCAGGTGCTGCTCGGCGTCATCGACGAGAAGTGGAAGGACCATCTCTACGATCTCGACCAGCTGCGGAACGCAATCCAGTACCGGGCCTACGGACAGAAGGATCCGTTGGTGGAGTACAAGAAAGAGGCCTTCGAGATGTTCGAAGACCTGATGCGGGATTTGCGCGCCGCGTTCGCCGACCGGTATCTCAAGGTCCAGGTCGGCGTCGAACCTCCCCCGCCGGCACCGGTGTCGCGTCGGGCTCAGCCGGCGGCCCCGCCGCCGGCGCCACGGCCCTCCACCGACGACCTGTTCGCCGGGTCGGCCGGGGGTCCGGTGGCCGGGTCCACGTCTCCTTCGCCGGTGGTGCCGAGCAGTATCGGACGGATCGGCGGGCCGACCGGGACCGTGCCCGCGGTCGGCAGGAACGATCCGTGTCCCTGTGGCTCGGGCAAGAAGTACAAGAAGTGTCACGGGGCCGTGGCCTAGGGGACGGGGCGGCGGCGAAACGATCTTGCAGGCGTTTTTCGGGTGACAGCGTTGGGCCGGGACGGCCTAAGTTGGGGTGAATGTCGACGCCGACCCGGCCCTTACCCGCCGATCCGCCCCGGGAACGACTCGCCCGGGACGGTCCGACCGCATTGACGACCGTTGAACTCATTGCCATTCTGTTAGGAACGGGGAGCCCGGGCCGGAACGTCGTCCAGGTGGCCGCGGCCCTCCACGAGGCCGCCGATGGCTCGCTCCGGCGCCTGGCTCGGCAGCCGGCCGGGATCCTGACCCGCCAGCCCGGGGTGGGGCGAGCCAAGGCGGCTCGACTGGCCGCGGCGCTCGAGTTGGGGGGGCGGTTGGCTCGGGAAGTCCGGCCGGTACGCCGCCGGATCCGGACTCCGGAGGACGTCGTCTCGCTGGTGGGGGATCGGCTTCGGGATTTGGAGTTCGAGGAGTTCCACACTGTGATCGTGACCACCCAGCGAGACGTCATTAAGGACGTGTTGATCTCGCGGGGGACGCTGAACGGATCCCTGGTCCATCCGCGGGAAGTCTTTCGCCCCGCGATTGCCGAGGCGGGGGCGGGGATCGTGCTGGTCCACAACCATCCGAGTGGCGATCCGACCCCGTCGCCCGAGGATCGGGCAGTGACCGGACAACTGGTCGAGGCGGGTCGGCTGCTGGGGATTCCAGTGGTCGACCACGTGATCGTGGCCGGCGATCGGTGGCTGAGTTTCGCAACCCAAGGACTTCTGTGACTGGTGCCGCGGTCGATCAAGCCGCCGAGTTCCGAGCCCTGCTCGACAAACACGCCGATCGGCTCGACCGGGCCTTGATCGATCGGGCGCTGCGGTTCAGCTCGTCGGCCCATCAGGGGCAAAAGCGGATGTCGGGGGAAGAGTTCGTTTCCCACTCCGTAGCGGTCGCCACGATCCTGGTGGGGCAGCTGCTCGACTCGACCTCGATTGCCGCGGCGCTGCTTCACGACGTGGTCGAGGAATCGGAGATCAGCGTCGAAGAGATCGGGGTCGAGTTTGGACAGGAAGTGGCGGGATTGGTCGACGGGCTGACCAAGATCGCCCACCTGACCTTCCGATCCCGGGCGGAGGAACAGGTCGAGAATTACCGAAAACTGCTGTTGTCGATCGCCCGAGACGCCCGGGTCATCATCATCAAGCTGGCCGATCGCCTCCACAACATGCGGACCCTGGAGCATCTCTCGCCCGAGCGGCGGGAGCGGATCGCCACGGAAACCCGGGAGATCTACGCCCCGCTGGCCCACCGGTTCGGGATGGCCAAGGCCAAGGCCGAGCTCGAGGACCTGGCGTTCAAGTTCCTCGAGCCGGAGGAGTACGCTGCGCTGGCCAGCCAGGTAGCCGCCAAGCGGGCCCACCGCGCGGAGCTGATCGAAGCGCTCCAGAAGCCGTTGGAAGAGGAGTTGGCCAAGGCCGGGATTCAGGACGTCGACGTCACCGGCCGTCCCAAGCACCTCTGGTCGATCTACCAGAAGATGAAGAAGCGGGGCACGCCCTTCGATCAGGTCTACGACATGATGGCCCTCCGGGTGATCGTCGGCGGGGTGCCGGCCTGTTACCACGTGTTAGGCATCATCCACCACACCTGGACCCCGGTTCAGGAGCGGATCAAGGACTACATCGCCTCTCCGAAATCCAACGGCTACCAGTCGCTCCACACCACGATCTTCGGGCCGAACAGCCAACTCTACGAAGTCCAGATCCGGACCCACGACATGCATCGGACAGCCGAGTTCGGGATCGCGGCCCATTGGCTCTATAAGCGGGACAAGGCGGGGAAGGACGATCTGGATCATCACTTCGAGTGGTTCCGGCAGCTACTCGAGCTCCAGCAGGATACCCACAGCCAAGAGGAGTTTCTCGAGTTCCTGAAGTTGGATCTGTTCCAAGACGAGATCTTCGTCTTCACGCCCGAGGGCGACGTCAAGCAGCTACCCAAGGGGGCCACCGCCATCGACTTCGCCTTCCACGTCCATACCGAGGTCGGGCTCCGATGCCAGGGCGCCAAAATCAATGGTCGGGTGGCCCCCCTGCACCGGGAGCTGAAGAACGGAGATTCGGTCGAGATCCTCACTTCGAAGAACGCCAAGCCCAGCCGCGACTGGCTGAGCCACGTCCAGACCGGCCGCGCCCGGCAGCGGATCAAACAGTGGATTCGCCACGAGGAAGAGACGCTCAGCGTGGGACTCGGGCGCGACATCCTGGCCCGAGAGGTCAAACGGCGGCGCCTCGACGTGCCGAAAGGACCGAGCCTCGACCGGGCGGCGAAGGCGTTGGGATTGCAAGACCAAACCGGACTCGAGGCGGCGGTGGGGCGCGGCGACCTGGCGATCGGTCAGGTGATGCGGGCGCTCTACCCGGACTTGACCGAGGAAGATCTCCACGCGCCCAAGCCGACCGTCTTCGGCCGGATGATCGATCGGATCCGGCACGGCCGGGGGGTGCGGATTCAAGGTGTCGATGGCTTGCTGGTTCGTTATGCCCAGTGCTGCCAACCGGTGCCCGGCGACACGGTGGTCGGCTATGTGACCCAAGGACGAGGGATCTCGATTCATCGGGCGGATTGTCCCAACCTGCTGACGCTGCAGGAGGGCGATCGGCGGGTCGAAATCGACTGGCAGGAACAGCAGGGCGAATCTTTTGCCGTTCGACTGGTGCTCAACGCCGAGGATCGGCGCGGGCTCTATGCCGACATCCTCCAGGCCGTCAGTCAGACCGGGACCAACATCAAGCGGGCGGACTTGCATACCAAAGACGGCGCGGCGTTCGGAACGATCCTGGTGGAGGTCGACAACTTGACCCATCTCGCCAAGGTGTTGAAGGGCATTCGGCGGGTGAAGGGCGTGACCTCGGTTGATCGTCGTGAAGTGCCTGCTGGCTAGTGGTGGGGGGAGGCGGGGCGGGAACCGGCCGCTTGGGCGCCGATGGGCGGCGGCGCATTCCCGGAGTGAGTGGTGACGCCGTCGCCCGCCCAGGGCGCCCGGCGCAGCCAGTTCCCGCCCCGCCTCCCCCCGCACATCCGCTGATCCACCCACTCTCGCCGAGGTTCGACCTTGCCTAACTACTGGTTGCTGAAAACCGAACCGACGACTTACTCCTACGCCGACCTCGAGCGGGAGGGGAGGGCGACCTGGGACGGGGTCGCCAATCCCGTCGCCTTGAAACACCTGCGGACGATGGCCGTCGGTGACCGATGTTTCATTTATCACACTGGGGCGGAGAAGCGGATCGTCGGAGTGGCGCGAGTCACCAAGGCGCCCTATCCCGATCCCAAGGCGGGCGACCCCAAGCTCGTCGTGGTCGATCTGGAACCGGTGGAACGGGTGGGGCGCCCGGTGACGCTGGCGGAGATCAAAGCGGACCCGCGGTTCGCCGATTGGGAATTGGTGCGGATCGGGCGGCTGTCGGTGATGCCGGTCAGCGCCGAGCGCTGGCGACTGATTCGGGAGTGGGGGTAGACCCCGAACAAAAACCGGCAGTGATGCTATATTACTCCGCCATGCCGAGCCCCGCCTTTCAGGTCACAGCGCCCTTCGAACCAGCCGGCGACCAGCCGGAGGCCATCGCCGCCCTGACCGCCAGTCTCCGGCGAGGCGACCAGTATCAGACCCTGCTCGGCGTCACCGGGTCCGGCAAAACGATGACCCTTGCTCACGTGCTGGCCAACTACGGCAAACCCACCCTGGTCCTGTCCCACAACAAGACTCTCGCGGCCCAGCTCTACGGCGAGTTCAAGCAGTTTCTCCCCAACAACGCGGTCGAGTATTTCGTCTCCTACTACGACTACTACCAACCCGAAGCGTATGTCCCCTCGACCGACCTCTACATCGAGAAGGACGCGTCCCGGAACGAAGATCTCGAGTCACTCCGGCTCCGGGCCACTGCCAGCCTGATGGAACGGGAGGACGTCGTCATCGTCGCCACCGTCAGCGCGATCTATGGTTTGGGCGACCCCGCCACCTACCGCCGTCTGATGGTGACGTTGAACAAGGGCGAGACCAAGGGACGCGACGCGATTCTCGCCGAGTTGGTGACGATCCAATATCAACGCAACGATGTGTCCTTCGTGCCGGGCACCTTCCGGGTCCGCGGGGATACCGTCGAGATCTTCCCCAAGTACGAGGAGCAGGCGGTTCGAGTCGAGTTGTGGGGCGATACGATCGAGCGGATCTCCAAGATCAATCCGCTGACGGGGAAGACGATCGCCCAGCTCGAAACGAGCGCCATTTGGCCGGCCACCCAGTATGTCACCGATCGCCCGAACGTGGAGCGGGCGGTCAAGCTGATTCGGGAGGAATTGGCCCACCGACTGGTGGAGTTTCGCGCCGCCGGCAAGCTGCTCGAGGCGCAACGCCTGGAGTCGCGCACCAACTTCGACATCGACATGCTGCTCGAGATCGGGACCTGCCCCGGGATCGAAAACTACTCTCGGCTCATCAGCGGCCGCCGCGAAGGCGAGCGCCCGGCCTGCCTCCTCGACTACTTCCCGGCGGACTTCCTGGTCGTGATCGACGAATCGCACGCCAGTATCCCCCAGATCGGCGGGATGTACAACGGCGATCGGGCCCGGAAGCAAACCCTGGTGGAATACGGGTTCCGCCTCCCCAGCGCCCTCGACAATCGTCCCCAGACCTTCGAGGAGTTCCTCGGGCTGGTCCCGCAACTCATCTGCGTTTCCGCCACGCCCGGCGAGTTCGAGCTGGGCCTGTCGCGGGGTAACGTGGTCGAGCAGATCATTCGGCCCACCTTCCTGGTCGACCCGGAAGTCCAGGTGCGGCCGGTCAAGGGTCAGGTCGATGATCTCCTGGCGGAAATTCGGGAGCGGGTCCGCCGCCGAGAACGGGTCCTGGTCACGACCCTCACCAAGCGGATGTCGGAGGATCTCACCGACTATCTCCAGCAGGTCGGCGTGCGGGTGCGGTACCTCCACTCCGACATCGACGCCATCGAGCGGATGGAGATCCTCCGGGGCCTTCGGCTCGGCGATTTCGACGTCTTGGTCGGGATCAATCTCCTTCGCGAGGGGCTCGATCTGCCCGAGGTCTCGTTGGTGGCGATCCTCGACGCCGACAACGAGGGCTTTCTGCGAAGCGATCGTTCGCTGATCCAGACGGTCGGCCGGGCCGCGCGGAACGTCGGTGGTCTGGGGATCCTCTACGCCGACTCGATCACCGGCTCGATGCGGCGAGCCCTCGACGAGATGGACCGCCGCCGGACCCGTCAGGTCGAGTACAATCGGCTCCACGGCGTCACCCCCACCTCGATCGTCAAGTCGACCGAGCAGGTCAAGCTGGCGACCCACGTGGCCGACGCCCGGACCGAGCGCCCGACGGTCAAGGAGAAAAGGGCGGACGACCTCGACCTCCGCGACCCGGCGGCTCGGAGCCGGGCGATGGTCGCGCTGGAGCAGCAGATGAAAGAGGCGGCGGCCAACCTCGAGTTCGAGCTGGCCGCGATGCTCCGGGACCAACTCAACGAACTCCGGGCCGTCGATGCCGGCAACGTCGAGCGCCCCGCCAGCGCCGGGGGCTTCCGAGCGGGGTCCCAACGGCGGGGGAGCCGCCGGGCCCGTGCCTAACGTGGAGTCGGGGTTGGCGGAGGCCGAACTCATCAGCCGGGCCGAGGCCCTGGGTCGGTCGCTGGAGCCCGGGGCGGTCATCTGGCTCGAGGGCGACCTCGGCGCCGGGAAGACGACGATGGTCAAGGCGATCGTCCGCGGCTTGGGCGTGGTCGAGTTGGCCACCAGTCCGACCTACAGCCTGGTCCACCGCTATCAGGGACGGCGAGGCTCGGTCTTCCACGTCGACTGCTACCGGCTCCGCACGCCAGAAGAGGCCCGCGATCTCGACTGGGAGACCCTCCTGACGGGCGATTGCATCCTGATCGAGTGGCCCGAGAAAGCGGGCCCCTGGGCTCCCCCACCAACGCGCCGAATTCGTCTGGGCCACCTGGCCGACCCGGACCGGCGCTCGCTCGAGGTGTTCCGGTGATCGTGGTCGCGGTGGACACGGCCACCGACCGGCTCTCGGTGGCCGCCGGTGAGCCGGGCGGGCGAGTGGCCGTCCGGGCCGCCGACGGGGCCCGGCGCCACACCAGCCTCCTGGTGCCGTTCGCCGACCAAGCGTTAGGTGAGCTCGGCGCGACGCTCGATGAGGTGGAGGCCATCGCCATCAGCGACGGGCCCGGCAGCTTTACCGGGCTTCGGGTGGCCGCGGCATGGGCCAAGGGGCTCGCTCGGGCTCGGAACCTCGCGCTATGGACCGCGTCGACGCTCTTGGTCCGAGCTTGGCCGCACGCCAGGCCCGGGGAGACGGTGGTGGGGGTGGGGACCGCGCACCGAGGGGAGGTGTACGTCGCCGGGTACCGGTTCGAGGAAACCGCGGTGGTCACCGTGGTCCCGCCGCGGGTGGTGCCGGCCGCGGCCGACCTCCCGGCCTCCCTCGCGGCCGACGTGGTGGTCGGGGACCTCGACGGGGCGGCGTTGGGGCGGTGGCGGTGGCCGGGTTCCCCCCGGCTCATCGGCGCGCCCGATGGACTCCCCGACGCCGCCGACTTGATTGCCCTGATCGGGCTTCCCGGTGCCGCCCACCGCGTCGAGGCTCCAGCTATCTGGGAGCCAACGTACGGACGGTTGGCGGAAGCCCAAGTGAAGTGGGAGCAGGCCCATGGCCAACCACTTTTCGATTCGATCGGCGACGGTCGCTGACGTGCCAGCGGTGGCGGCCGCGGAACGACGGTGCTTCTCCGATCCATGGAGCGCCGAGTCGATCGCGGCCCTTTTCGACCACGAGTCGCTCGTCGCGCTGGTCGGTGAGCGACTAGGTGGCCCGCCGACGGTGGTCGGATATCTCTTCGCGCGGGTGATTGCCGACGAAGCGGAGGTCGTCAACATCGCGGTGGTTCCGGAGAATCGGGGAAGGGGATTGGGGGGGCAGCTGCTCGATAGCTGCCTCGAGGCCCTGGCTCACCGGCCCGTCGCCTCGGTATTTCTCGAGGTGCGCGAATCGAACGAACCGGCCCGAATGCTCTATTACGGCCGGGGATTCCGGCCGGTCGGGCTGCGGCCGAGCTACTACCGAAAACCAGTGGAAAACGCCCTGATTCTTCGCCGTGATCTGGGGCCCGACGCGTTTTGATCCAAATTGCGTATGATTGGTTGTGGTAATGACTTAGTAACCGATATCTTGGCGACGTCCGCGTCGGTCTTCGAATCGTTCCTTGTAAGGGGGAGTCCCATGAGCCGCAGTCTAAACAAGGTCATGTTGATCGGGAACCTCGGGGCAGAGCCCGAGGTGAGGAGTACCGCGAATGGCGGTCGGGTTGCAAACATCTCCATTGCCACGAGTCGGCGGTGGAAGAACCAGAGCGGCGAAATGCAGGAAAAGACGGAGTGGCATAAGGTTGTGCTCTGGAACAACAAAGGCTCAAATCTTGCGGACATCGCCGAACGCTACTGTAAGAAGGGCGACAAGGTCTTCGTCGAGGGGAGCATCGAGTACCGGAGTTGGCAGGACCGCGAGGGGCAAACTCGGTATACCACCGAGATTGCGGCTCGGGAGTTGATCCTGCTTTCGGGACGGAGTCCCGACGGTGACTCGTACGCGTCCTCGAAGGCCGCCACGGCCGCCGCGTCGGCGCCGCAGAAAACGGAGTCCTTCGATGATTTCCCGGAGGCGCTTGATGCCGAGGATGACGATCTTCCGTTCTAGACTCTCGATCCACCTGGTCGTGCTGGGCGCGGCCGTCGGTCCGCTTTCCGCGGCGGGCGCCCAGGCGGCCGACAAGCCCGGCGCCAAGACCTACACGGTCAAGGCCGGCGACACCCTGTTTTCGATCGCCCGCGCCTTGTTAGGCGATCAGTCGCTCTGGGCCCAGATCTATCGGCTCAACACCGAGACGATCGAGGATCCCAATTGGATCTATCCGGGCGAAGTGTTGCGGCTCGAAGGCGCCCCCGAGGTTCGCGCGGTGCCAACCCAGGACACCCCTCGACCGGAGCGCGCCGAACCCCAAGCCCCGGTCCTCGCTCGGCCGACCCCTCAGCCGGAGCGCGCCGAACCCCAGGCCCCGGTTGTCGCGAGGCCGACGCCCCAACCGGTACGCCCCCCGATCGTGGTGGTCGAGCCGGCGGATGAGCAGGACCCGGTTCGGACCGATTCGCTCTTTGCCCGTCGCCGGGGCCTCGATGCCCGGGCCGCCCTTCGGGGTTACCGGGAGCAGCCGTATCGGCCGCTTCGACGGGGAGAGTTCTTCGCAGCCGGGTTCCTGACGGAAGGGCGGGCGCTCTCGTTCGGTCGGCTCCTCGGGACGGTCACCCCCCAACAAATTCGCAGCATGGGCGAGCGGGCCACCGCGACCCTCCACACCGAGGTGGCGGTGGTGGCGCCTTCCGGCGGCAAGTACCAGGTCAACGACTCCTTGCTGGTGGTTCAGACCTTCCCGGGTCCGGCCGGGTACGGCGAGATCGTCCACCCGACGGGGATGATCCGGATCACCGGCCACAACGGGCAACAGGCCGTCGGCATCGTGGTCGCCGTGTTTGGCGCGATTCGGAGCGGGCAGGCGGTGATCCCGGCCGAGAAGTTCGTCGACGGCGGCAGTTCCCGAGCTCAGCCGGTGACCAACGGCGTGGTTGGAGAGCTGTTAGGCCAGCGGGAAACCCGAGAACTCAAGCACCCGCAGGCGTACATCTTCATCAGCGTTGGCAGCAAGGATGGTGTCGCTCGGGGCGACGTGGTCGAGATGCGGCGCGATCCGGGCCAGCGGCTGGGTGGGGGCGCGGATTCCGCCGATGAGTTGATGGCCGTCGGGCAGGTGGTCCACGTCCGAGAGCACTCGGCGACGGTCAAGATGCTCAATGTGGTTTCGCCCGACATTCCGCCCGGGACGTCGGTGAAGCAGGTGGCCAAACTCCCTTCCTGAGCCGCCGGCCGGGGCATAACGCAGACGGGGCCGGACTTTCGGCCCCGTTTCGTTTTATTTTCCATCCTGTCACCTTTCGTCGGCGCCGGGCGTCTCCCCGCCGATCGTCCCACCACCTAAGGAGAGCGGATGCTGGTGGTACTCCAGGCACCGACCGCCGTGCCGACGACGGTTTGGGAGATGGTCTTGGTGTCTCGTTTGGAGACGCAGATCGTCCTCGTCATCACCGCGGTCTTCTCGCTCTTCTCCTGGTTTGTCATTGGGCTCAAGTGGTGGCAGTTTCGCCGGATTCGCTCTCAAGCCCACCGCTTCTTTCAGGCGCTCGAAGGCGCGCCCAAACTCCAAGACGCCTACCGCGTGGTCATGAAGCTCCCCAACTCGCCCCTCAACCGGCTCTTTCGGGAGGGGATGCACTTCTACAACGAGTTGTTTCCGGGGGTCGTTCGGGACGGTCCCTCCGAGCGGATTTCGCTGGCCGCCACCCAGCTCGAGGCCTTCAAGATGGTACTCGGCAAGGAAGTCTCCAGCGAGCGCGACGTGGTGGCCCGGCTGGTTCCCTGGCTCGCGACCATCGGAAGCGTGAGCCCGTTGTTAGGGCTCCTCGGAACCGTCCTCGGGGTAATGACGGCCTTTCTCGGCATCAGCAAAGGGGGGTCGGGCAACCTCGCCGCCGTGGCTCCAGGGATCGCCGATGCGTTGGTCGCCACGGTGGCCGGCCTGGCCACGGCGATCCCCGCGGTCATCGGGTACAACTACTTCGTTTCGAGGACGGCTCAGTTCGAGGGGGAACTCGAGGGGTTCGCCAACACCCTCGTGGGATGGATGGCCCGAGAAGGGTGGCTCTAACATGGCCGGAATGATTGGCGGGTCGAGTCTCCACCGGCGCCGGACCCCGACACTCAACGCCGACATCAACGTCACGGCGTTGGTCGACGTCGCCTTCGTGCTCCTAGTCATCTTCATGATAACGGCGCCGATCATGCAGGGAGGGATCGACGTAGAACTCCCCAGGGCGACCGTCACCCAGCTGTCCTCGAAGGACGGGGTGGTGGTGAGCGTCGATCGGCGGGGCCGGATCTTCGTTGACGATGTGGCCGTCACGCTCGAGGAGTTTCGCGCCACCATTCGGCGCTTGGTCGACCAACGGAACGTCTCGAGCGTGTACGTCCGGGGCGACCGACAAACCCCCTATGGCAACGTGGTTCGGGTCGTGGCAGCCCTCCACGCGGCGGGGATCACCGGGGCTGGGTTGGTCACCGAAGAGGAAGATATCGGGCAATGAAGTTCCGGCAGGTGGCGGCCTTGCCGCGGGGCGGCGTGACGATGGGTGCCATCGGGACGGTGGCGGTCCACGCGATCGTCGTGACGGTGCTCGCCTTCGGGTTCGCCCGGTCCGCCGGTCCCCAGCCGCTGGTGTACTCGGTCGAGCTCGTCGCCGCCCCACGGCCAACTGCCACCAGCCGACCGACGCGGACTCCACCCGCCCCGCCGGCAGCGCCCACGGTGGCCCCCAAGCCGAAGCCCGACCCCAAGAAGACGGCCCCAGTCAAGCCGAAATCGCCGCCGAAAGTCGACCCCAAGACGGAGCCGACGCCTGCCAAGCCGACGTCCGGGGCCCTGGCTCCTGGAGCGACTCCGGGGGCCGGTACCGACGTCGACAACGTGAAGGTCCAAGGAGCGCCCTTCCCATTCCCGGAGTACCTGAACCGCCTCACGAACGAGATCCTCCGGCGGTGGGCGCGGCCGCTGGGGACGGCTGCCCTCCAGGCCGAGGTGAGCTTCACGATTCACCGAGACGGCTCGGTGCGCGACATTCGCATCGTCCACAAGTCCGGGAGCTACTCGTTCGACCTGGGCGCTCAGGGCGCCGTGGAGCAGGCCGCCGAGGACCGAGCCTTCGGACCGCTTCCATCGGGGTGGCAATCTGATATTCTCCAGGTTGCTTTCTTGTTCACGCCGAGGAATCGATGACGAAGTGGTTGGGGTGGCTCGCGGTACTGGCGGTGTTCCTTCCCGCGAGCGAGGCCCGGGGCCAAGATACGGTTCGGGTTCGGGGGGTCTACGATCCGGCCCTTCGTCCAGGAATCGTAGTGCTTCCGGCGCCGGGGCTCGATTCGATCCGTGCCATCATCGCCCGGGACCTCGACTACAGCGATCGATTCGAGGTGATCGATCTGCCGGATGGCGGGGCTCCGGTGACGGTCGGAGGGACTGGGTTCAACTACGCGCTGTACAAGACGTTGAGAGCGAGTCTCGCGCTGGAGCTTGGCGGCCAAAGTGGAAACGTGACGGTCCGACTCCACGATCTGAATGCCCAGTTCGTCCGAAGCGAGGTCGTCGCCCCGCTCGAGGAGACCGGTGAGGGCGAGGAGCGGATGGCGGTCCATCGAATGTCGGATGAGATCGTGACCTGGGCCACCGGGCAGCGGGGCATCGCGGCTTCCCGGATACTCTTCCTCAATCGGTCCGACCGGCGGATCTACCGAATCGACAGCGACGGCCACGGGTTGGCGCCCATTACGCCCAGCAACCTCTTGGTGATGTCGCCGGCCTGGTCGCCCGATGGGAGCCGGATCGCCTATTCCCAGGTGGGCTCCGAGGGGGCGATCATTCTTCAATCGCTGGGGACCGGGACCCGGATCGTGGTGCCGACCACCAATACCAGCGGTCAGAACATCACCCCCTCGTTCACGCCCGACGGCAAGAAGTTGGCGTTCTCTCGAGTCACTGAGCAGGCCGCTAACCTCTACGCCGTCAACGTCGCCGACCTCTGTTGTGTCGAGCGATTGACCGCGGGACGGTTTGCAGAAAACCTGTCGCCCGTCTATTCTCCCGACGGTCGGCGGGTGGTGTTCGTCTCGAACCGTGGCGGGTCGCCGCAGATCTACTCGATGGCGGCCGACGGGACGGACCAGGAGTTGTTGGTGCCGTTCGACTACGGATCGTCGGGGCCGTCCTTCGCTCCCGATTGGTCGCCGGACGGCGCCATGATCGCCTTTGCTCGGGAGTATGGCGGCAACCCGCAAATCGTCACGTTCGACTTGGTGAGTCGCCAGCTCCGGCCCCGGACTAGCCAGGGCCGAAACGAAGATCCCAGTTTCGCGCCGGACGGCCGACATATAGTCTTCGTCTCCGACCGAACGGGTCGGGGTCAGTTGTGGGTGCTCGACCTGGAGACCGCTCGCCTGCGCCAATTGATGACGCCGGGCGTGGCGCGCCTCCCGGCTTGGTCGCGCTCGCTTTCACGAGGACGTTAGGTAACCGATCACCGCCCCGACACCGAGGACACCGCCATGTTTCTCCGCTTCCTGATCGTCGGTATCGCGACTCTGGCGCTGGCGTGCGGCAAGAAGCAGCCGGAGACGATGCCGACGCCAACTGGTGGCCCGACGACTCCTACGCCGCCGCCTCCGCCGCCCCCGCCGCCGCCGGGCCCGACCAATCCGGGGCCCGATCCCGCGGCGGTGACGGCCGAGTTGATGCGGAACGTCCAAGAAGTGATCTATTTCGACTACAACGAAGACGCGCTCAAGCCCGAAAGCCAGGCCGTGCTCGATCGGAAGGCTGCGATCATGCTCGCCAACTCGGGACTCCGGATCCGGATTGCCGGTCACGCCGATGAGCGCGGCTCGGACGAATACAACATCGTGCTGGGCAGCCGGCGAGCCACCGCGGCGAAGCGGTATCTGGAAGCGAAGGGCATCGATGGCTCGCGCATCGAGACCCTCTCTTACGGTGAGGAACGGCCCGCCGACAACGCCGGGACCGAGGCCGCGTTTGCTCGCAACCGGCGCGACGAGTTCGAGGTCACCGGTGGCGGCGATCGGTTGGTGAGACCGCGGTGATCTCCCGGGCGCTGCTCGGCGCGGCGCTGGTCGGCGCCGCTGGCTGCGCCACCAAGGGGATGGTGCGACAGGTCGAGACCCAGATCCAGGTGTTACGGGCCGAAAACGCTCGCCAAGATTCGGCCCGCGCCGCCGAGTTGGGTCGGGTCATCCGGTTGCAGCAACAGGTCATGGATTCGTTGAACCAAGGTCGTCAGGCGCTCCGGCTGCTGGACGTCAAATTCGGGAACGACATTACCGACGTTCTCCGCCAGCTGTTGGCGATTCAAGAGATGACGGGGCAAAGCCAGCGCCAAATTTCGATTCTCAAGTCGCAGCTCGATGCCCGCGCCGAGGCCCTCGATGCCCGGCCGATCGTGGTCCTGCCGTCCGACTCCACGGCCCTGGTTCCACCCGTCACGGGCCCCTCCGCCGAACAGATCTATCAGGGGGCCCTCGAACAGCTGCGGCGCGGGAACATGGCGACGGCCCGGCGTGCCTTCCAGGATTTCCTCCAGCAGTACCCCGCTCATCGAAACGCGCCCGACGCCCTCCATTTCCTGGGGGTGACTTTCGAGGGCACCGCCCCGGATTCGGCCGTGGTGCGATGGACCGAAGTGGGGGCTCGGTTTCCGACCTCCGCCCGGGCGCCCGAGTCCCTCTTCAAGATCGGGCTCCTCGCCGAGCGACGGGGCGATGCCGCCGGCGCCAAGGCCGCCTTCCAACGGTTGGTCCAGCAGTATCCCCGATCGGAGCACGCCGATCTTGCTCGGGATCGGCTCAAGGCGATGCCGTAACCAGCAGGACGTAGCACATGGCGCGGTCCACCGGCGAGATGCCGTTCCTCGATCATCTCGAGGAGCTTCGATCGAGAATCTTCAAGGCCCTCCTGGCGCTCGTCGTCGGGGTTGGCCTTGGGCTGTTTCTCGTCGAGCGATTCGATCTCGCGACCCACCTCCAGGCTCCGATCCTCCCGTTGCTGGAGGGCCGCAACCTGGTGATCCAGAGCCCGACCGACGCCTTCATGATCTTCCTCAAGCTCGGGTTTCTGTCCGGGCTGATCCTTGCCTCGCCGGTCATCGTGTGGCAGGTCTGGGCGTTTCTGGCGCCGGCCCTCTACGAACGAGAGCGGCGGACCCTGGTCCCGGCCCTGTTCGCGGGAATGCTGCTGTTTCTGGCGGGCGCCACGCTCGCCTTCTTGTACGTGGTTCCGCCGGCTCTCAGGGTCCTCCTCGGCTTCCAGGCGGGGTCGTTCGAGATCCTGATCACCTTCGACAAGTACTTCAGTTTCGTCTTGCAGGTGGTGCTCGCCATGGGGCTCTCGGCCGAGTTGCCCTTGCTGATCATCATCCTCGCCACGCTCGGCATCGTGACGCCGGCCATGCTGAACAAGTTCCGGCGGTTCGCGGTGGTGCTCGCGTTCGTTGGGGGGGCGTTGTTGTCGCCTGGTGGCGACGTGTTGACGATGCTGATGATGACTGGGCCGCTTTTGATTCTCTATGAACTCGGGTTCCTCGGGGCGGTCATCATCCATCGGCGCCGGATCAAGGCCAACACGACCGCCTCGGCCGCCCTGGTGCTGATTGCCCTGCTGGCGAGTCCCGCCGAGGCCCAACAGCCGCCACCGGTCCAGCGTCCCCGGCCGACTCAACCCCGTCTCGACTCGTTGGCCGATACCACTCGCGCCCAACTCGACAGCGCCAGCGCTCGGCGACTCGGCCTCCCGACCGCCCCGAAGCTTCAGTTTCCGCCGAACGACTCGATCATCGCCGATCTCCTCGACCTGGAGGGATTCGAGATTACCCGGTACCGGTCGGATACTGCTCGCGTCGAGGCGATCGAGCGCGAGGTTCGGCTTCAGGGCAACGCGATGACCGAGCGAGCCGGTTCGATCCTCGAGGCGCGAACGATTGTCTATCGGGAGGGCGACTGTCGGTTCGAGGCCGAGGGCGAGCCGCACCTCTTTCAGGAAGGCACCGTGGTGGTGGGCCGGACCGTCAAGTTCGACACCTGCATCGAACGAGGGGTGGTGCGCGAGGGGAGGACGACCTTCCCCCAGCAAGGGGCCAGCTGGATCATCAGCGGACAACTGGCGATCGACTCGACCGCTCGCCGCGTCTATGCCAACGCCCACGAGGTGACGAGCTGTGACCTGCCGGAATCCCACTATCACTTCAGCGCCAAGGAGCTCAAGTGGGTATCGCAGTCGACCATGGTGGCTCGACCAGCCGTCCTCTACGTCCGCGACGTCCCGATTGCGTGGATTCCGTTTCTGTTTCAAGACACCAAACGGGGTCGGCGCTCGGGCATCCTGATCCCGGAGTTCGGCTTCAACGACATCGTCCGGCCCTCGAGGAATTACAATCGCACGATCCGGAACCTGGGCTACTATTGGGCCCCGAACGACTACGTCGATATCTTGACTCGGCTCGATTGGTTCTCCAACCGGTACATCGAGTTCGGGTTGGAGGGGCAGTATCGGCTCATCGATCGGTTCGCCCGCGGAGCCATCAGCGTCTCGAAGAGCAAGGAGATCGGCGGCAGCACCAGCACCCGGCTGGTCTGGAACCACAATCAGACGTTCAACGTCACCACCAAGCTCAACTGGAGCGTCGACTACTCGACCAACTCCTCGATCGTCCGGCGGAACTCGATCGATCCGCGGTTGACGACTCAGCAGATCCGCAGCTCGGGCACCTTCTCGAAGCAATTCGCGTGGGGCAACCTCTCGTTGGGCTTCAGCCGGGCGCAGGATGTCAGCGACGGTCGAGCGACCCAGACGTTGCCGTCGTTGTCGCTCTCCCCCAAGCCGTTCGACTTGGGACCCAACGTCACTTGGTCGCCCGACCTGAACTACAGCCGCGAGGAGGCGCTGAAGCAGCCGCTGCCTCTCGTGCTCGTACCCCGGGGCCCGGGGCAGTTCGACTCGCTCAAGATCACCGGGAGCAGTCGGGTCCAGCGGTTCTCGATGAACACGCCGCTGCGGCTCTGGGGCCTCCAGTGGCAAAACTCCGTGAGTTTGGTGGACGCCGACTCCGCCGGGCTCCGGTCCGACCGGGTCACGGTGCCCGACGAGACGACTCCGGAGCCCAATGACTCGGTGACGGTGCAGCGGGTTCGAAACGGCGGGTTCGGGACGGAGTTCGACTGGCAAACCAGCTTCAACCTGCCGATTCTCTTTCGGACCAGCTGGAAACTCACGCCCTCGGCGGGGGTGACCAACAGCACGAGCGGTCCGTTCGCGGTGAGAAACGAACGGACCGGCGGGCAGTTCGTCCGGCAGGGAAAGCGATTTCAGTTCGGGGTGTCGCTCTCCCCGACGTTCTATGGGTTCTTCCCGGGTATCGGATCGCTGGCCCGGATCCGACACACCATCTCGCCGAGCCTCAATTACTCCTACAGTCCGGCCACCGAGATTCCGCTCGAATATGCCAAGGCGGTGGCCCGTGGCAACGAGCCGCTTCGGCTCCGGAGCTCGCCGACCCAGTCGATCACCCTCAATCTGAACCAGAATTTCGAGGGGAAGACTCGCCGCCCGGAGGGCGACACCACCGATGCGCAGGTGCGAAAAATTCGGTTGCTCTCGATCAGCACCAGCGGTCTCAGCTACGATTTCGAGCAGGCAAAGGAGCCGGGCCGCACCGGGTGGACGACCTCGTCGATTACCAATAGTGTCCTGAGCGATTTGGTGCCCGGGCTGAACCTCTCGTTCACTCACGATCTCTGGATCGGCACGGTCGGGACCGAGGCGGCCGAATTCAGCCCTTTTCTCTCGGGCGTCACGGCCAGTTTCTCGCTCAGTGAGTCGACTTTCCTGTCGGTTGGGCGGCTCCTGGGGCTCACCTCGAAACCGGAGACCGAACCGGCGGGCCGGCCCCGCCCTCCGCAACCCACCCCCGGGCTGCCCTTCGGCGCCAGCGAGGATCTGCGGCGGGGAAGCGCCTTCACCGGGAATCAGAGTTTCAGTCGGGGGCAGCGGGGTTTCAACGCCAACGTGAATTTCACCCAGAGTCGGAGTCGGCCGACACCCGGCGGGCCCGCGAACCTGCAAGGGAATCGCAGTAACGTTTCCCTCAACACCAGTTTCGCCCCCACCCAGTTCTGGCAGGTGAATTGGACCACCCAGTACGACGCGACCAACAAACGGTTCGAAGCCCAACAGCTCAACCTGACCCGCGATCTTCACGACTGGCGGGCCACGTTCACGTTTCTCCGGAGCCCCAACGGGAACTTCTCGTTCTCGTTTCTGATCACCTTGATCGACCTCCCCGACCTCAAGTTCGACTACCGCCAGAGCACCATTCAGGATCAGCGGCGCTGAGCAACTGTCACCTCCGGAGGACAGTCGCCGACGGGCGGTTGCTCCTGGCGTTTTCGGCAACGGCAAGTCCTGCAACACGTTCCGTCGCTCGCCGAGGTTGGCATGCGGTCTGCCAATGGGGCTGCCGACTCGTCAATCCCAAGGTCGACCGATGCGTCACTTTCCCGCCGTTGCCGCGTTTCTCACCGTCGCCGGGTGTCAGGTGGACGGCACCTTTGGGCCTGACGGCGATCTCGATCCGCCGACCGGCCTCCGCTACCTGGTCGAGACCGGTGGCGGGTCCGGAAGGCCGTTAGGCCTCGTTCTTCGATGGAACGATAGCCAGGCCCCTGGGCTGGACGGCTGGAACGTGTACGGTCGCGACGAGCCGAACGGGCCGTGGTCCCTTCGGGGCAGCACCGTTTCCAACAGCTTTCACGACAACGGTCGGCCGTACCTGCAGTACCATGTCACCGGGTACGGGGCCGGGAGGATCGAGAGTCGGCCGAGCAACGTCGTGACGGTCGACGAACGCCTGGCCCTGGACAAGCCGGCCACGCTCACCAGCGTCTCCCTCAACGGGGCGGTTGGGTTGATCTGGGCCGACAACGCCTTCACGGCCGACCCAGATGGATTCGCCTATTACCGCGTCTACGGCACCTCATACGATCTCGATCGCGACCTCTGTGGGACCAGCTGGCATCTCGAGGGAACGACGGTCGCGCCGGAGTTTCGGGTCGGGGCGCTTGCCAACGGCACCCCTCGGTGCTTCGGCGTCTCGGCCATCTCGGTCGAGGGTTTCGAGAGTCTCTGGTCACCGCTCCGGGCCGACACCCCCCGGCCCGACGCCCGGAACGTGGCGGTGACGGTTCGGCAGGCTGGCACGGCCACCGCCGGGTTTCGCTTCTGGCGCGACCTCAACGACGACGGGCGGGTCCAATCGAACGAACTCGGTCGGATCCTCCCGGGTGGTTCGGCAGAGGCGGATTTCACCGCCGATCGGGATCCCAGCGGCCGAATTTTCCTCACGCCGACGCGGACGGGGACGGCCGCCGTGCCGTACGTCAATCGGCCGATCGGCGATCTGACCGAGATCGACGTGGCCCCCGCTGCGGGATACTCGCGGGCGCCGCTCGAAGCCCTTCCCGGATGGGGGTACGTGTTCCAGACGGAGGCGGCGGATCGGTTCTATCGCTACGGGGCGCTCCGGGTGACGCACGTGGGCCGCGACCTGATCATCTTCGACTGGGCGTTTCAGACCGACCCGGGCAATCCGGAACTCGTCGTGGCTCGCTGAACGGAGGGGGCGGCGACTAGTTTTCGGAATGACCCGCCCCCCGACCGTGTCGCTCGATGGCCAATCCCTAACCATCACCGATGTCGTGCGGCTCGCCCGCACGCCCAACGTACGGGTAGCCATCGCCGCCGGAGCGCTCGATCGGCTGGGAGCCAGCCGATCGATCGTCGATCGGGCCGTCGCTCGGGGCGACCGGATCTATGGTGTGAACACCGGATTCGGAAAACTCGCCAACGTCACGGTCGCTCCGGGTTCGCTCGATCAATTGCAAACCAACCTGCTCCGGAGTCACGCCGCCGGAGTCGGCGCTCCGCTGCCTTCCGACGTCGTCCGGGCGATGATGCTTCTCCGAGCCAACGTGTTGCTGCGGCCGACCAGTGGGGTGCGCCCGGCGTTGGCCGTCGCCCTCGTCGACCTGCTCAATAGCGGACTCGTTCCGATCGTTCCATCCCAGGGCAGCGTCGGCGCCAGCGGCGATCTCGCTCCATTGAGCCACCTTGGCCTGGCGCTCATGGGGGAGGGTTCGATCATCGGACCATCGGGTGTCGTTCCCGCCAAGGAGGCGCTCCGCCAAACGGGTCTCGACCCGTTTCGGTTTGGCCCCAAGGAGGGCCTGGCCTTCATCAATGGCACCCAGGCCCAAACGGCGATCCTGGCCTTGTTGGTGCACGATGCCTCGGTCCTCTGGCGGACGGCGGTGGCCGCCGCGGCGATGAGCCTCGAGGCCTTGCGGGGCACGCCGACACCTCTCGATCCCAGAATCCACGATGCCCGTCCCCACCCCGGACAAAGTGCTGCTGCCGCGCTGATGCGCCGGCTCCTGGCCGAGAGTGAGATCCGGGAGTCGCACCGGGTCGACGATCCCCGGGTCCAGGACGCCTATAGCCTCCGCTGCACGCCCCAGGTACTCGGGGCGGTTGCCGACGCCATCGGATTTGCCCGTGCCGCGGCTGCCATCGAGCTCAACGCGTCGACCGACAACCCGTTGGTGTTCGCGAATGGCGAGGTGCTCTCCGGCGGCAATTTTCATGGCCAACCGGTCGCGCAGGCGCTCGATTTCCTGGCCATCGCCCTCGTCACCCTCCAGGCGATGTCGGAACGGCGGGTCGAGCGGCTGGTGAACCCCGACCTGTCCCAGGGCCTCCCGGCCTTCTTGACCAAGGACCCCGGTCTTCGCTCGGGATACATGATGGTCCAGATCACCGCGGCCTCGTTGGTCGCAGAATCGCGGACGCTGGCCCACCCGGCCAGCATTGGGTCGATCCCGACCGACGCCAACCAGGAGGACTTCGTTCCGATGGGGATGGCCGCCGCGAGCAAGGCCCAACGCATTCTCGTCAACGGGGCCGCCGTGGTGGCGGCCGAGTTGCTCTGCGCGGCCCAGGGAATTGAATTTCTAGCGCCGCTGCAACCGGGGGTGGGGGTCAAGGCCCTCCATCGCCAAGTCCGCGAGGGCCCGTTTTGCGTGGCCGTCCTCGAAGAGGATCGGCCTCCGGGCGTCGATCTCGAGCGGCTCGCGGCAGGGGTGCTCGCCGGGGCGTTTGACCCCGGCGATTGACCCCGCGAGCCGGGTTGCCGGCCCCCAGGCTGGGGGCCTATCTTACGCGCCATCAACCTTTTGACTCGCTCAGAGCCGTTCACCAACGGGCCGGATGAACCTCGACAAGCTCAAAGAGTCGGCGCGCAAGTACGAGCAGACGAGTCAATGGCGCCAGGCCATTGACGTCTATAAGAAGGCGCTCCGAGAGTTCGAGGAATCCGGCGAAGGGGTGCCCGACCCGTCGCTCTACAACCGGGTCGGAGACCTCGAGATCAAGGACGGCGATTCCGGAGCCGCGATTCGGGCCTACGAGCAGGCGGCCGACCTCTACACCGAACAAGGGTTCTTCAACAACGCCATCGCCCTCTGCAGCAAGATCCTCCGCCTCAACCCGGGGCGGAGTCCGACCTATCTGAGACTCGCCCAGCTCAACGCCCGTAAGAATTTCGTCGGGGAAGCCAAGAAGAACCTGGTCGAATACGTCGAACGGATGGACGCGCTGAACCACCGGGAGGAGGCGTTCGGCGCGGTCTCGATGTTCGCCGATCAATTCTCCGGCAACCCCGACATTCGCTTGATGCTCGTCGAGCTTCTCCGAGCCAGCTCGCGCGCGCAGGAGGCGAAGGCCCAGTTGGAGAAGCTCGCCTCCGAGCTGGAGGCGAGCGGCGACACCACCGGCGCCCGAGAGACCCGGGAACGGCTGGCGGCGATTGGCGACGAGGAGATCGTAGCGCCGGCGTCCCGGCCCCGAGCCGACCCGATGTCGGGACTGGTATTCATCGACGTCGGTCACGGGGACCCCGTCGAGGCACCGCCCAACGCGGTCGACGGGCTCGAGATCCTCCGCGAGGATCCCGACATGACCGAGGCGTGGCGTCAGGACGTCGACTCGGTCGACCCTCTCGACGGACCGACCTCGGTAGATCTCGACCCGGCCGATTCGATTCCGAGGTTGACGACCGAGCGGCCCTTCGACGAAGTCGCGGCCGGGTCCGAAGCCGACTCCGGACCGCTCGACATCGATGCCTATCCAGGCGTCCAGACCCGCCAGGACGGGGGCGACGCGGCGCCTGACGACCTGGTATTTCTGCCGGTCGATGGGCCCGAAGGCGCCCCGCAGATTGCCGACGAAATCGACCTCGCCGACGTGGCGGCCTACTCTCGCGACCGGTCGCGGATCCTGTTCGAGGTGGGCGACCGGGCCAGGGGGATCGGTGCGTTGGAAGAAGCCGTTCGCCAGTATGAAGGCACCAACCGATTCGAGGAGGCGGTTCAGGCGGTTGACGATCTGATTCGGATCGAGCCCGAAGCGATCTTTCGCTACCAGAAACGGGTCGAGCTCGCCTATCGACTGGGCGATCGCTCGGCAATGCTGCAATCGTATCTGGGACTGGCAGACGCCCTCCTCCGGAGCGGTGGGATGGAGCATGCGGTGACGGTCTATCGCCGGGTGCTGGAGCACGATCCGACCAACACCCAGGCGAGTTCGGCCTTGGCGATGCTAGCGCCCGCTCCCGCGGCGCCACCGCCCTCGACTTTCATCGATCTCGGCAGCTTGATTCTCGACGAGCCGCAGTCCCGCGATACCCGGATCCGGGTCGACCAGCAGGCGCCGATCGAGGACGAGAACGAGGCGTTCCACGAGGCCCTGACCCAGTTCAAGCGCGGGATCGACGAGAATATCGACGCCGAGGACTTTCAGGCGCACTACGACCTGGGCATCGCCTTCAAGGAGATGGGGCTGCTCGACGAGGCGATCGCCCAGTTCCAGAAAGCGCTCCGGGCCCCGGAGGGCCGCCTGAAAACCTCGGAGCAGCTCGGGATCGCGTTCTTCGACAAGGGTCGCTTCGCGATCGCCGAGGCGGTGCTCCGCCGCGCGATCGAGAGTCTGCCGGGCGCCGACGAAGACAAGATCGGGTTGATTTACTGGCTCGCCCGGGCGCTCGAGGCGCAGCGCCGGTTCGAAGAGTCGCTCAAGTTCTACGAGCGGGTCCTCGCGGTCGACATCCGTTTTCTCGACGTCGGCGACCGACTCCATCGACTTACCTCGGGGGCGTCGTGATCTCGGAGACGGCGCCGGTGTCGCTCACCGATCTCCAGGCTGGACTCGGGGCCGACCTGGAGGCGGTTCGGGATCAGATCGCCAGCTTGATCGCAGCGGATTTCGGGCTGATCGCCGAGGTGAACGCCCATCTCCTCCGGATGCAGGGCAAGATGTTTCGGCCGACTCTGCTGCTGCTGGTCAACCGAGCGTCGGCGGCGCCGGACCCGCGGGTCGTTCGGCTCGCGGCGGTGGTCGAATTGATTCATCTCGCGACCCTGGTGCACGACGATTCGGTCGATCATTCCGTGCTCCGCCGGGGGATGCCGACCATCAACTCGTTGTTCAGCCACCAGGTGTCGGTCATCATGGGGGACTATCTCTACTCCCGCGCGGTGATCGAGCTGGTGGAGCTGTCCGACCTGGCGCCGCTCGGCGTGTTGAGCCGAGTCACCAACGAGATGACGATCGGGGAAATGCGCCAGTTGCTGGCGCACGACCCGTTGACGTTCTCCGAGGAAAGTTACGACCTCCTGATTCGCGCCAAGACCGCCTCGCTGGTCTCGGGGGCGTGCGAGTGCGGCGCGCTCCGAGCGTCTCCCGAGGTACGCGGGTCGATGAGACGGTTCGGAAACGCCCTCGGGATGGCCTTCCAAATCATCGACGACCTCCTCGACGTCACCGAAGGCGAGGCGGTCACCGGGAAGCCGAGTGGGCTCGATCTCAAGGAGCACAAAGTCACGTTGCCGCTGATCTATTCGCTGCCCCGGTTCACCGGGGACCAACGGGCCGACGTCGCCGCGTTGATGGCGACCGCCGAGCCCACGTCCGACCAGGTCGCTCGGGTGGTCGAGCACGTCCGGTCGGCGGGCGGGATCGAGTACGCCCGGGGGCGGGCCCAGGCGTTCGCCGATGCGGCGCTCGGCGAGCTGGAATCGCTGCCGGCGGGTCCCGATCGGGAACTCCTGCGGGCCAGCGTGGGGTTCGTGATGGAGCGCCGAAAATAGTGCCGTCCGGGCCGCGTCGGGCGAGATTCTATTTGGCGGTGCTGGCAACCGGGTTCGTGCTGGGGGGATTTCTGGCCGGTCTCCTCCGGGTGGTGCTCCCGGACAGTCCCGCCAAGACGATTTTTACCAGCGCCTGGCGCCCCGAGGTAGGCCCTGCCACAATCAATCTCTTGGTAGTACACTTGACGGTGGGTCCGGTCGGCGTGGACGTCACCCTGCTGAGTCTGGTGGGGGTCCTGATCGCCTACTTCGTGGCCAAGTCGCTCTTCTAGCTGGAGTTAGGCATGCCCAATCTTGGCTTCTGGGAAATCATCGTACTGGCGCTCGTCGTTCTGTTGGTGTTCGGCGCCAAGCGGCTACCGGAGATCGGCTCGTCGTTAGGGAAGGGGATTCGGGAGTTCAAGAAGAGCTTCACCGAAACCAGCGACGCCATCACCAGCCCGACGGACACGACCACCCGGCAGCTCGATGCGCCGGCCCAGCCCCCGGTTTCGAGCGAGCCGAAGCGGCTGTCGCAATAAGCCGGTCGGGTGGGGCGGGGGGGCGGGAAAGCGAGGCCGGGCGACAGCCCGGCCTCGGGCGTTTTCGAGTGGTCCTACCGCGCCCCCGTCATTGGTTGACGGGAACGCCGGCCTGGGCGGCGAGGGCGGCGTTCTGGGCCGCCCTCTTGTAGACATCGGCTCGCCGGTCGACAACCGTCGCGGACTCGCGAAGGGCGGCGACATAGGCGTTGACGCGACTCCGGCGAGCGGCCTGAATCGCTTGCTGCCGGATCGCCGCCAGGTTCTTGGAAAACTCAGCCGTGTCGGCCGGGGTCTTATCGAGCGCCTCGAGCAGGTACACGCCACGGTCGTCGGATTCCGACCCCGAAGTCGCTGGGGAAATGGGCGGGCTGATCTCGCCTCGGGCCAAACTGAAGGCCGCCCCGATCAGGACGGGTGATCCGAGCGGGGCGCTGAGTCGGGCGAACGGACCGACTTCCCGATACTCGAAGCCCATGGTCTTCGCGGACTGAGCAAGCGACGTCCCGGCCGCGGCTTGCTTTGCCAGCCGTTCGGCGAGGCGGCGCGCCTCGGCGGCCTTCTTCTCGAGCCGGACCTTGGCTTCGACCTCGCCCTTGATCGCGGCGAACGATGGAATGCCGGCTTTCTCGAGGCTATCGAGACGGAAGACGAAGAAGCCGTTAGGGGCCTCGATCACCGTGCTGTGTTCTTCCGGCTTGGCCATGAAGGCCCAGGCGGCCGCGTCCGGAACAACCCCCAAGTCGGGCAAGATCACTCGAAACCCCTCGACCACCGGGCCGACCCGTCCAGTCGTCAGCTTGAGGGCCGAGGCCGCGGTATCCAACGCCGCCCTTTCGCGGTGCTCGGCGGCCAGCGTCTCGAGCGAATCGGCGATCGCGTCGAGGCGGTCGCGATGATCGCCGGTGATCTCGATCGGAATCAGCACATGGCGCGCCTTGAGGCTGTCGCCCTTCCGGCGCTCCACCTTGATCAGGTGAAACCCGAACGGGGAGAGGACCGGATCGGAGACGATGTTGAGCGGGAGCGCCATCGCGGCATCTGCGAACTGGGCGGCGAACTGGGCGGCGAGGTCGCTCCGCTTTCGCTCTCCGAGGTCGCCTCCCTGGGCCCCGCTCGCCGTGTCCGCGGACTCCCGGGTCGCCACCTCCTCGAACGGCGCCCCCTTCTCGATCTCTTCCTTGAGGTTACGCGCTCGAGCGAGAGCCGCCGCTGTGTCCGACGCGATCGTGGCACGGGGAACCGCAAGGTAGCTCAAATACGCGGTCCGTTTTCGGCGGAAGTCTTCACGGTGCTGGTTGTAATACGCCTCCGCTTCCGCGGCGGTGACCGGAGCGCTTTGATCGTTGACGCTGGCCGCCGGGTCGATCCGCACCAACCCGATCTTCACTTGCTCCCGCTCGTCACGGTAGCGTTCCCAGAGAGTCGCGTCTGACTGGAAGGCGTCGGCGACCACCGAGCGGAACAGCTTCGCCTGAAGCAATTGCGCCCGGTATTGATACTCGAGGCCCGGGACGAACGCCTGTCCTTCCGCCGACCGGAGCCACCGCTGATACTTTTCGAGGTCGAACTGGCCGTTCGTCTGGAAGGTGGCCGCGTCCTGAACCTCCGGTGGCGGCACGTTTCGGATGGCATCGACGACTTCCTCTTCGCTCACTCGGAGACCGAGCCGACGGTATTCACTCTGGAGCAGGTATTCCTGCACCATCTGATCCCAAACCCGATCGCGAATTTCCTGAATCTGCTCGAGGCCAAGCGGGCCGCTCCGCTGCTGCTGCTCGGAAATTACGTTCTGGACGCGTTGATCGAACGCTCGAATGTCGACCGAGCGGCCGTTGACCTTCCCAACCGTCGTGTTGGTGAACAGTCCGCCGGTGCCCGTTCCCAGTCCGCTCAAGTCCCAGACCAACCAAACGAAAAACGAGACGGTCAGCACCAGCATGACCGGTTTGGCCGCGTTTCGAAATGCTTGCATCATAAAGCGTTGCGCTCCGACAAGACCGCGTGACGATGAGGCGAAAAAGCTAACCCGGCGGCGCCCCCGGCTCAAGCGACGAGTGAGGCCCGCCGATTGACAGCTGCCGTCCGGCGATACTACTCTTTCCTCAAACGCTGCAACAACTTAGGGCAAAGGCCTGACGATGGCGCCCTCCCGAGAGATCGAGAAACTACAGCGCCGCTGGCAGGAGAACCCGCTCGGGCTAACCTTCGCGCCGCTCGCCGAAGCCTATCGCAAGGAGGGAATGCTTGCCGACGCCTTCGAGCTGCTCGACATCGGGCTGTCCCAGCATCCGAGCTACGTTCCCGCCCACATCGTCAAGGGGCGATGCTACCTGGACGCTCGGGGGGATGCCGACGCGGAGCGGGCGTTCCTCCGAGTGATCGACCTCGATCCCGAGAACGTGATCGCGCTCAAGGGCCTGGCTGAAATCGCCGAGCGATCCGGTCGGTTTGGCGACGCGATCGAGCGACTCGAGCGACTCCTCGAGTTCGATCGGAACAACGAGGACGCCCGGCTGCAGCTCGACCAGTTGGAGGTTCATCGTCCGATTCCGGCGGATCGAGACGAGGGACCGGTTGCCTCCGAGGCGGCGGCCCGGTCCGAGGAGCTCGTCGTTGACGATGCGGCCACCAGCCCCGGCAAGACTCCGATCGAGATCCCCCGCGCCGAGATCGTCGACGGCGCCCGACCCGACCTCGAGGTGGTGGTTTTCAGCCCGGTGGAGCTGACGGCGAACGCCACCAGCGAGTACCAGGAGCTGGGCGATGCCGAGTCGCTCGACGCGGCGTCCGCCGCGGGCGCCGACCACGCCGATCTCGATCCGCCCATTCCGGAGCCCGAGCTTCGCTCGGTGGAGCCCGCGCCCGAGGAGGTTATCCCGGTGGCGCTGCCGGCCGAGCCCGAGCCGGCCCTCGCCGAGGAGGAGCTGGCCGCCGCCGAAGAAGAGCTGACGCCCGACGCCGCCGAGCCGGAGCCCGCCCTGGTGGTCACCGAAACGATGGCAGAGTTGTTCCTCCGCCAGGGCCACCGCGAGCTCGCCCTCGCGGTCTACACCCAACTAGCGTCGCGCGATCCGGACAACGCCCGGATTCGGGGAGCGATCGTTAGGCTGGAGGCCGAAGTGGGGCCGCCGCAATCGGCGGTCCTTCCGGCCTATGCCGCGGTCCTCACCGGCGGTCAGTCGGTTCGGGCCTATTTCGAGCAGCTGCTCGCCGCCCGTCGTCCCGGGGCGGTGCCCGAGGGGGCGGAGCTGTCCCTCGGATCGGTTTTCGGGGACGAGCGCGGGACCGCGGCCGCGAGTCCCGCCGGCGGGTCCGACCCGAGCTACGACGAGTTCTACGCCGACACCTCGGACCCCGCGCCGGCCGCGGCGGTCGACCCGCCGGCGACCGAGGAGCCGCAGGGCGACGATCTCGAGGGGTTTACCGATTGGCTCCGAGGCCTGCGCCGGTAGGATGCGGGTCGCCGTCATCAACGGACCGAACCTCAACATGCTTGGGCTCCGGGAGCCCGAGAGGTACGGGCGGACGTCGCTCGCGGACATCGAGACCCTCGTGAGAGTCGAGGCCGGCCATCTCGGCATCGAGATCGACTGGTCGCAGAGCAACATCGAGGGTGAGTTGGTCGGGGCCATTCAGCGACTCCCCGGGTCGGCTGACGGGTGCTTGCTCAACGCCGGCGCCTACAGTCACACCAGCTTGGCGCTTCGCGACGCGGTGGCCGCGATCCCGGTCCCCTGCATCGAGATCCATCTGACCAATATTTTCGCGCGGGAGGCCGCCCGGCGACAGTCGGCGTTGGCGGACGCCGTCATCGGCGTCATCGCCGGGTTCGGGCCGCAGAGCTATTTGCTCGGGCTCCGGGCGCTCCATGCCCGGCTGGCCAATGCCTAACGGCCGGACTCGGCGGTTGGCGGCGGTTCGGGGTTGGCTGGCGGACGAGGGCCTCGACGCGGTCGTGGTCTCGGGGGCGGCCAACATCCGCTACCTGACCGGGTTCACCGGATCCTCGGCTCAGCTGCTGGTGGCCGCCGGCGCCACGGTCATGGTCACCGATTTTCGCTACGGCAGCCAGGCGGCGGTCGAGATCGGCGACACGGCGGAGCTCAAGGTCGAGCGGACGAACGTCTGGGAGGGACTTCGGAGCGCGGTCACTTGCCAGGGGGTCCGCCGGGTCGCGGTCGACCGCAATCGCCTCACCTTGGGCGATCTCGACCAAGTGGAGCAGCTGGCGGGCGTCGAATGGGTCCGGGTCAAAGGCCCGGTCGAGCGCCTCCGCCAGTCGAAGGACGCCGGGGAAATCGCCGCGATCCGCGACGCGGCCCGTTTGGCGGCCGGCGCGTTCGAGTCGATTCTTTCGGGGATTTCCCCCGGGCGGACGGAGCTGGAGATCGCCACCGACCTGGAGGCCGCCCTTCGGCGCCGGGGGAGCGAATGGCACCCCTTTCCGCCGATCGTCGCCTCAGGCCCGCGAACCGCCTTGCCACACGCGCGGGCGTCCGGGCGAGTCGTCGAGCGAGGCGAGTGGCTGGTCCTCGATTTCGGGGCCCAGGTTGGCGGCTACTGCTCCGACATCACCCGCACGGTTGTAGTGGGGGCCCGGGCCACCCAGCGCCAGCTGGCGGTGTACGAGGTGGTTCGGCGGGCGCAAGCGCGAGCGATGACCGGAATTCGGGCCGGGATGACCGGGCGGGAGGCGGACTCACTGGCGCGGGACCCGATTGCCGCGGCCGGCTTCGGGGAGGCTTTCGGTCATTCTTTGGGCCACGGTCTTGGTCTCGAAGTGCATGAGGCGCCGCGACTTTCGCAACTCAACGCCGAGCCGCTCCCGGTCGGAACCGTGGTGACGATCGAACCGGGAGTCTATCTTGAAGGGTGGGGGGGAGTCCGGATCGAAGACGACGTGGTCCTGACGGAGGCCGGCGCCGACTGCCTGTCCGACGGTCGGACCGACCTGATGGAACTGACCTAAGTCCGCCGCTGACGGGTGGTTATGAGTCCAGACGAGATGAAGGCGCTGGCCCAATTGCTCCACAAGGTTCCCGGCGTCAAAGCCGTCGATATCGACGATGTCCGCCGGGTCGCCGAACTGCTCCGGGAGTCGCCCGAGATTGGATCCATCGAGCTCAAGGGGTGGTTCGGCACTGGGGTGGTGATCACGCGGACGGCGGCCCCCGGTGCCATGCCCCCCCCCAATTTCGCCACGGCCGCCCAAATCCCGGCGACCCTCCTCCCGGCAGCGGGGTCGGCCCTCGGGGACCCGAAAGCGGCCCCCCAGCTCAAAGAGATCAAATCCCCGATGGTGGGCACCTTTTATGCTAGTCCGGAGCCCGGCGCAGAGGCCTATGTCAAGGTCGGGGCCCGGGTGGCCCCGAACCGGACGGTCTGCATCATCGAGGCAATGAAGATCATGAACGAGATCGAAGCCGAGTTTGGCGGGGTCATTCGCGAGGTCTGCGTCGAGGACTCTCAGCCCGTCGAGTTCGGCCAGGTCCTCTTCCGGGTCGATCCCCATGGGTGAGCCGTTAGGCGGCGAGGGAGTCACTGGGCCGGCCCCCTTCAACTTCAAGCAGGCCATTTCCCAGATGGTCCAGCGCCAGGCCTCCGACCTGCTGCTCAAAGTCGGCCGTCCGCCGACGGTCCGGGTCAACGGCGACCTGCAAGCCTTGCCGATGCAGCCGATCCGGCCCGAGGAGCTGAAGCATCTCGCGGAACAGATCATGACGCCCCGCCAGGTCAAGGAATTCGCCGAAAAGAAGGAAGCCGATTTTGCGATCGGCGTGCCGGGGGTGGGACGGTTCCGTACCAACATCTACCAGCAGCGGGGCACCCTGGCCTTCGCGTTCCGGGCGATTCCCTACGAAGTCCGCACCCTCAAAGAGCTGTTCTTGCCCGAAGTGCTCGAAACGGTCGCTCTTCGCCCCCGCGGCTTGGTGCTGGTCACCGGGATCACGGGGTCGGGTAAATCGACCACCTTGGCGGCGCTGATTCACCACATCAATCGGCACCGCCGGGTCAATGTCATCACGATCGAGGACCCGATCGAGTTCCTCCACCGCGATCAGATGTCGAACATCTCGCAGCGCGAGGTGGGGAGCGACACTCTGTCGTTCGGCAGCGCCCTGCGGCACGTGCTCCGACAGGATCCGGACGTCATTCTGATCGGAGAGATCCGCGACCAGGAAACTCTCGATACGGCCCTCAAGGCCGCCGACACCGGCCACCTGGTCTTCTCGACCCTGCACACGACCGACGCCACCCAGTCGATCAGCCGGATCCTCTCGTTCTATCCGCCCCACCAACAGCAGGAGATTCGGTCGCTGTTGTCGACGGCGTTGGCGGCGATCACCTGCCTCCGACTGGTTCCTCGGGCCGACGGGCGGGGGCGGATCGCGGCCGCCGAGGTGCTGATCAACTCGGCCGCCGTCGCCGACAACATCCGGAGCCTCGAGAAATCGCTCAACATCCCCGATCTGATCGCCGAGGGCTCGATCAGCTATGGGATGCAGTCGTTCGATCAGTCGTTGATGCAATGGTACAAGAAGGGGGTCATCAGTTACGAGAGCGCCCTCTTCTACGCCAGCAACCCGAGCGAGTTCGCGCTCCGGGCGGCCGGCGTCACCGCCGCGTCGGATCGAACGTTTGCCGAGGTGCCTGGATCGGTCGAGGGGTACGCGGATCTGACGAGAAACGTGTCGCCCTAGGGGCGGTGGGCCGCCCCTAGGGCGCGCTCGGTCCATCAGTCTATCTTCCGTCATGTTTAACAAAGTCCTGATCGCGAATCGGGGCGAGATCGCGTTGCGGGTCATTCGTGCCTGCCGCGAGCTCGGGGTCCACACGATCGCCGTTTACTCTGAGGCCGATCGCGAATCGCTCCACGTCCGGTTTGCGGACGACGACGTCTGCATCGGACCGGCCCAGAGTCGAGCCTCCTACCTCAACATCCCCCGCCTGATCGCGGCCGCGGAAATCACCGGCGCCGATGCGATTCACCCCGGGTATGGCTTCCTGGCCGAGAACGCCGAGTTCGCCGAGATCTGCAAAGCCTCGAACATCGCCTTCATCGGCCCGACGCCCGAGCAGATCCGCCAAATGGGCGACAAGGCTTCGGCCCGGCGCCTCGCCAAGGAGGCCGGCGTGCCGATCGTACCCGGTTCCGAGGGGATTCTCGAGGACGCCGAGCAGGCCCTCGAGGTGGCCGAATCGATCGGGTTCCCGGTCATCATCAAAGCGACGGCCGGCGGCGGCGGGAAAGGGATGCGAATCGCCTACGACACGGAACAATTCGCCCAACTCTTCAGCTTGGCCGAGAACGAGGCCCTTTCGGCGTTCGGGAATGGCGACGTCTATGTGGAGAAGTATCTCGAGCATCCGCGTCACATCGAAATCCAGGTCATGGGCGATCAGCACGGCAAGTTGGTCCACCTGGGGGAGCGCGATTGCTCGATCCAACGCCGGCACCAGAAGCTGATCGAAGAGAGTCCGAGCCCGGCGATCACCAAGGTCTTGCGCGAGCAAATGGGGGATGCTGCCGTCGGCCTTGCGGCGGCCATCGGCTACGTCGGCGCCGGGACCGTCGAGTTCCTGCTCGACACCGATGGGAAGTTCTATTTCATGGAAATGAACACCCGCATTCAGGTCGAGCACCCGGTCACCGAAATGGTGACCGGGTTCGATCTCGTCAAGGAGCAGATCCGAGTGGCGGCCGGGGAGCCGCTCGGGTTCCCGGCCTCGCTCAACGGGCTCCGCGGTCACGCCATCGAGTGCCGAGTGAACGCGGAGGATCCCTACCGTAACTTCCAACCGTCGCCCGGACTCATTACCGCGTATCATCCGCCCGGGGGCCCGGGGGTCCGAGTCGACACCCACGTATACGCGGGGTATCGGGTCCCGCCCTATTACGACTCCTTGTTGGCCAAGGTGATCGTTCATGGCCGGAACCGGGCCGAGGCGCTGAGCCGGATGGGGCAGGCCCTCGACAGCTTCATTCTCGAGGGTATCACCACCACGATTCCATTTCTGGCTCGGGTGATCCGGCATCCGGACTTCGTGCTCGGCATCGTCGATACCCGTTTCCTCGAGCGCGAAAGCCACTTGCTGCGGCCGGAGTCATGACCATCGAGGTCGCCTTTGCGCCCGCTGGCCTCCCGAAGGACGAGGTCGCGGGCCGGGTCGTCTTCGTCATCGACGTGCTTCGGGCCACGACGGTCGTCTGTGCGGCGCTCCACGCCGGCGCCCGAGGGGTGATCCCGGTTGCTTCGATCGAAGAGGCAATGAAGCTGATGCAGACATTGGGGCCGGACGACGTTTGTTTGGCGGGGGAGCGGCACGGACTCCCGATTCCGGGATTCGCGCTTGGCAACAGCCCGCTCGAGATGACCGAGTCGGCGGTCGCGGGGAAAACCCTGATCATGACGACCACCAACGGCACCGGGGCCCTGGTAACCGCCGCCTCGGCAGCGGAGGTCTACCTCGCCGCCGCGGTCAATCTTTCGGTCGCGGGGGCCCGGGCTCGGACGTTGGCGGAAGGTGGCGTCCCGTTGACCATCCTGTGCGCCGGCCGGGATGGCCAGTTCGGGCTCGATGACGGGTATACCGCCGGGCGGCTGGTGATCGAAGCGTTAGGGGACCACCGGCGCCGCGACGGGCTCAACGACGCCGCCTTGGCGGCGGTCGATCTGGTTCGTCGGTACGGGAGCAACTGGCGCCGCCCGTTGGGGCTCTCGGCGGCGGGCCGGCATTTGACGGAACTGGGGATGCGGCCCGACGTGTTGGAGGCCGCCAAGCAGGACCGCTATCCGGTGTTGCCCCAGTTTCACGATCGCCGCATTCAGGTCAGGCCGGCCGAATGACCCCCGAGGACCGCCGCCGCCTGGGGGCCCTCTCGGCTCTGGTGCTCGGGACCTTCCTCGGGTTGTGCCTGCTGCCGACGGTGCCGACGGGAGCCCTCGGCCGAGCGTTAGGCGGGTTCCTGTGGCGGGCGCTCGGGGCCGGGGCGGTCGGTCTCCCGGTCCTCGGGTTGGCGCTGGCCTTGGCGGGGTTCGATCGCCTCCCCCGGCTCGACATGAAGCGCACGGCCATCCTCCTCGGCGGCCTGGCGCTGATCGTGCCGTTTACCGTCGGAGTCGTCACCGGCGTCGGGCCGGCCGATTTCGATCCGCCTCTTCGGGACTGGCATCTTGCCGCCCGGGCCGCCGGGATGCTGCCCGGGGTCGTCGCCTCCGGGGTCACCAGCCTGATCGGCAAGCCGGGCGGCTTGCTGCTGTCGTTCCTGAGCCTCTCGGCTGTGACGTTGCTGACGTTGGCCTGGCACCCGCTCCGGCGACTCGAGGCGGCCGGCCCTCCGGGGCCGGCGGAGCCCAAAGACAAGCGAAATGCCGCGACTGCCGAGTCCGAACCGCCGCCCCGGCGGCTAGCCGCCCCAGTACCGGCTCCGGAAACGGAACCGGACGACGCGGGGGTGGCCGGCGACCTCAGGCGGCGGGCGTCGAAAGCCAAGGCGGCGAAGAGCACCCCCACTGCGACCGCTCCGACGGGTGACGAGAACGAGTTGCCGCCGGTGTCGCTGCTCCATCAGCCTCCGCCGCAAGACGCCGTGGCGGACGCGGCGCAGCTCGATCGTCTCGGGCAATCCCTGATGGACACCCTGCGGACCTTCAAGGTGGATGGCACCATCGCCGGCCGCACCAGTGGGCCGGTGGTGACCCAGTTCGAGGTGGTCCCTGCCCCAGGCGTCAAAGCCGGCCGGATCATCGCCCTCGCCGACGATCTCGCGATCACGATGCGGGCCATGAGCATTCGAGTGGCCCCGATCCCCGGGCGCGGGGCGGTGGGGGTCGAGGTCCCGAACCCGACGCCTAAAATGGTGACGCTGCGCGAAATGCTGGAGTCGCCCGAATGGGAGCGCTCCCGAGCGGTGTTGCCGGTCGTCTTGGGCCGCGACCTCGAGGGCAAGCCGGTAATCGCCGACCTCGCCAAGATGCCCCATCTGCTGATCGCCGGCGCCACCGGTACCGGCAAGTCGGTCGGCATCAACAGCATCATCAGTTGCTTGATCTACCGGTATACCTCCCGCGAGCTCCGGTTCTTGATGGTCGATCCGAAGATGGTGGAGTTGTCGATGTACAACGCCCTGCCCCATCTCCGCCACAAGGTGGTCACCAACAACAACGACGCCGCCCGGGTGCTCAAGTGGGCGGTCTACGAGATGAACCGGCGCTACGAGCTGCTCCACGCCAACGGGTCCCGCAACATCGCCGACTTCAATCGCAAGGTCGACGACGGCAAGCCGCTCCGGAATCCGCCGAAGGAGCAGGCGACCTTGAAGGAGATTTCGGCCCAAGCGAATCCGACGGCGCCCGAACCCCCGCCGGATGAGCAGTACCGCGATGGGATCGTTCCCTACATCGTCATCGTCGTCGACGAGTTGGCCGATTTGATGATGACGGTGGCGGCGGAGGTGGAAACCCCGCTCGCGATGCTGGCCCAGAAGGCTCGGGCCATCGGGATCCATCTGATCCTCGCCACCCAGCGGCCCTCGGTGAACGTGCTCACCGGACTGATCAAGGCGAACTTCCCGAGTCGGATCGGGTTTCGGGTGGCGTCGAAGGTCGATAGCCGCACCATTCTCGACCAGAACGGCGCCGAAGCCCTGCTGGGCAATGGTGACATGCTGTTCCTCCCGCCGGGGAAGAGCGAGCCGATGCGGATCCAGGGCGCCTTCATCGGGACCGAGGAAACCGAGGGGGTCATGGATTGGTTCAGGGCTCGTCGCGAAGCGCGGCGGGTGGCGACCCACGGCGACCGGCAGGAAGCCGACATCCTCGAGTTCATCCGGGCCCAAGAAGCCGATGACGGCGAAGGTCCGGAGGATCCGTTCGAGGGGGAACGGGATCAGTTGTTTCGGGAGGCGGCGGAGGCGTGTCTCCAAAACTTGGGCGGCTCGACGTCGCTGCTGCAGCGGAAGCTGCGGATCGGGTATGGCCGAGCGGCCCGGATCATTGACCAGCTTCACTCGGCCGGGATCCTCGGACCGCCGGATGGCAGCAAGCCGCGAGAGGTGCTGATCGGATTCGACCAACTGGATGAATACAGCAGTTGACCGGGAGGGTCGCTTTGCGGTTTCTGGCCCCGATTCGCGAAAGATCGGTTAATTCCGAGTAGCCCAGCCTTCCTATCGTTGGGTCATGAAACCCAACGTGCTCCGCCCGCCGTCCCAATGGAGGGACCCCCGCCATCGCGAAGGGCTCGCCGGTGAGCTTGCCGCGGCCCGCTATCTCGAAAGCCTGGGGTGGACGATCCTGGCCCACCGATTTCGATTCGGCCGCCACGATCTCGATCTGATCGCCCGCAACGCCGACCTGGTGGCCTTCGTCGAGGTCAAAGCTCGGCGTTCGACCTCGTTTGGCTCGGGGGCGGCGGCCGTCGGCTGGCAGAAACGGGCAATTCTTCGGGTCGTAGCTGGCGTCTGGATCGCCCGGGAAGGGCGGGCCGGCGAACGGTACCGATTCGACCTTGCAGTGGTGACCTGGCCGGGTCGGGGGTCTTTTCCACAGGTTTCCCACATCGAGGATGCCTGGCGCGACGGCTAGTTGTTGAGAAATGCCTCTTGTTTTCGGCTATTGTTCGGCATAGATTGATCTCGCCGGTGTTGTTGTGAAGCAAAATGCGTCACTCTGGTATCTGTTGGCCAACGTTCTCACCAAAGAAAGTCCGCGAACATGCCGCCCGCTGATGAAAGCCGGCTCGAAGCCGATCGTCGTAAAGCGCTCAACCTGGCTATTTCCCAGATCGAGAAGCAGTTGGGGAAGGGTTCGATCATGCGGATGGGGACTGATGGTCCCAAGGAGAGGATCGGAGTCGTCTCCACGGGCGCCATCAATCTCGATGCCGCGATCGGGATCGGGGGGGTGCCGCGGGGCCGGGTCACCGAGATCTACGGTCCGGAGTCCTCGGGGAAGACCACCCTGTGCCTTCATCTCGCCGCCAACGTCCAGAAAGCCGGTGGGGTCGCGGCGTACGTCGATGCCGAACACGCTCTCGACGTCGACTACGCTCGTCGGTTGGGCGTCGATGTCGACAACCTCCTCGTCTCGCAGCCGGACACGGGCGAGCAGGCGCTCGAGATCGTCGAGATCTTGGTCCGGTCGGGCGCGGTGGACCTGGTGATTATCGACTCGGTGGCGGCTTTGGTTCCCAAGGCCGAAATCGAAGGTGAAATGGGCGATAGTCACATGGGGCTTCAGGCTCGGCTGATGAGTCAGGCCCTTCGCAAGCTGGCCGGCGGGATCAACCGATCGAACGCCGCCGTGGTGTTCATCAACCAGTTGCGAGAAAAGATTGGCGTCATGTTCGGCAACCCCGAAACCACCACCGGGGGCAAGGCCCTCAAGTTCTACGCCTCGTTGCGACTCGACATTCGCCGGATCGGGCCGGTCAAGGAGCGCGAGAACGTCATCGGGAATCGGGTTCGGGTCAAAGTCGTCAAGAACAAAGTGGCACCGCCGTTCAAGCAAGCGGAGTTCGATATCCTCTTCGACGAGGGCATCAGCCATTGCGGCCTGCTGGTCGACCTGGCGTCGGAGGCCAACGTGATCCAGAAATCGGGAGCCTGGTACTCCTACGGCGAGCAGCGGATCGGACAAGGCCGAGAGAACGCCAAGCTGTTCGTCAAGGACAACCCGGCGTTGCTGGGAGAGATCGAGGGGCGGGTCAAGGAATGGTTGGGAGTGAAGCATCCGGTTGGCCCGGGGGGCGGGGGCGATGAGGGCGACGCCGACTAAGCCGATCGAAGACATCGTTCCGGATGTTCATCGAGCCGGCTCGGTGCGCCTGGTCTCGGCCGGGCGCACCGTCCTCTCGGTCCCGGTCGAGGTGGTGGTGGCCGAGCGGATCGAGCCCGGGTCGACACTCTCGCCGGGTCAGGTCGACCGACTCGAGCGGGCGGCCGACCTGGAGGCGGCCTACCGCACCGCCGTCCGGTTGCTGGAACGCCGTCAATTCGCTCGGGGCGACTTGAGCCGACGGCTCGCCATGAAGGGCCACCCGCCCGAGTCGGTCCAGGCGGCCGTGGCCCGGGCGGAGCAGGCCGGCTACCTCGACGACGCGCGGTTCGCGACCAACTACGTCCGGTCGAGAACGGCCCGAGGTCGGGGGCCGGCCCGGCTCCGTCGGGAGCTGCTGTTGATGGGCGTTTCCCGTCCCACCGTGGACGCCGCGCTGGCGGCCGAAATCGGCGAACTCGAAGCCCAGGGCCACCGGATCGAGCAGCTGATCGCCAAGAGATTGCCACAGCTCCGAGCTCGCTCGGCGCCCAACCTGGCGCGACGCCTCTTGGCTTTCCTGGGCCGCCGCGGGTACACCGGCCCCGAGGTGGGGCGGCTGGTGCGAATGGCGCTCAAATCGAGTTCGGGCGGAGGCGACCGCCGGCCCCCGCCCGACTGACGAGAGGGCGGCCTTCGCCCGTATATTTACCAGATGCACGCAAGCAAGATCCGCCAGCTTTTCCTCGAATATTTCGTCGCCAACGGTCATCGGGAAGTAGCTTCGTCGAGTCTGGTCCCGGCCGACGACCCGACCCTGTTGTTCGCCAACGCCGGGATGGTCCAGTTCAAGCGGGCCTTCTTGGGCCAGGAGCATCGCGAGTACCGTCGAGCGGTGACCTGTCAGAAATGCGTTCGGGCCGGCGGGAAGCACAACGATCTCGAGCAAGTGGGTCTCACCCGGCGGCATCACACCTTCTTCGAGATGTTGGGGAACTTCTCGTTCGGCGACTACTTCAAGAAAGACGCGATCGCGTTCGCGTGGGAGTTCGTCACCTCATCCCGCTATCTCGGGCTGGATCCCGAGCGACTCCGGTTCACCGTTCATCACAGCGACCAGGAAGCTCGCGACCTCTGGATTCAGGAGTCGGGGATGCCGGCCGCGTTCGTCTACGGCCTCGGGGACAAGGACAACTTCTGGCAGATGGGCGATACGGGGCCCTGCGGACCTTGCTCGGAGATCTACGTCGATCTCGACTGGCGCCCGGGCGCGTCCCGGAAGCACTTCAGCCAGGCGGAATTCGAGGAGTTGGCCGAATCGGGCCGGTTCCTCGAGATCTGGAACCTGGTGTTCATGCAGTTCGACCGATCGGCCGACGGGGTATTGACGCCGTTACCGAAGCCCTCGGTCGATACCGGGGCCGGGCTCGAGCGGATCGCCGCAGTGCTCCAAGGCAGTGACGACAACTTTCACACCGATCTGTTCGCCCCGTTGTTGGAGTTGGCCGGCCGGTTGGTCGGCGCGCCCTACCCGCGAACGTTGGAGGGAACCGGCGCCTCCTACCGGGTTTTGGCCGACCATGCCCGGGCGGTCACCTTCCTCCTGGCCGACGGCGTCTATCCGAGCAACGAAGGGCGCGGGTACGTCCTCCGCCGGATTCTCCGGCGGGCCGTGAGGCACGCCTGGCTGCTCGGCCGCCGCGAACCGACCCTCGCGCCGCTGACGGAGGTGGTGGTCCGGACGATGGGGGAGGTCTATCCGGAAATCGTGGCCAAGCAGGAGTTGATCGCGACGGTGACCTCGCAGGAGGAGAGCCGTTTCCTCGAAACGATCGACGGCGGACTCGGTCGTCTCGACGACCTGTTTGCCGCGGGGGTCAGGACCGTGAGCGGGGAGGAGGCCTTCCGGCTGTACGATACGTTCGGGTTCCCGATCGACCTGACGCAGCTGATCGCGGGCGAGAAGGGTATTGGGGTCGATACCGCCGGTTTCGAGGCGGCGCTCGGGCAGCAGCGCCAGCGGTCGCGTACCGCGCAGGCCGCGTCGCAGGGCCCCAGAGCGGTGGTCGCCGGGGGCGACGACGGCGAGGGATGGCGGGAGCTGGGCCCTCCGGCGCAACGCTTCGTCGGGTACGAATCGCTCGAGGCCGCCACCGAGGTGCTCGCATTCCGGGCTGCCGGCGGCCGGGTCGAGCTGGTGCTTCGGGACAACCCGTTTTACGTCGAGTCGGGTGGCCAGGTCAGCGATACCGGCGTGGTCGAAGGGGCCGGGTGGCGGGTGGCGATCGACCAGGTCCGGAAAGGCGCCCGCGGCGCCGTCGTGAGCGGCGAGTGGGCGGAGCCGGCTCCCTTCGAGCCGACGGCGCTCCGGGCGGTGGTCGATCGGGCCCGCCGCCAGAACATCGAGCGCAATCACAGCGCCACCCACCTGGCCCACTGGGCCCTCCGGAAGCATCTCGGGGTCCATGTTCGACAGCAGGGATCGCTGGTGGCCCCCGACCGGCTCCGGTTCGATTTTTCGCACCACGGGCCCATCGACCCCGCCCAGCTCGATGACATCGAGCAGGAAATCAACGAAGCCGTCTGGGCGAACTTCCCGGTCGAAACCCGAGAGCTGCCGTACCAAGAAGCGCTCGCGTTAGGCGCGATGGCGTTTTTCGCGGACAAGTATGGCGATCGGGTCCGGGTCGTGGCGATGGGGTCCAGCATCGAGCTCTGCGGGGGGACCCACGTCCGATCGACCGGGGCGCTGGGGCTTTTTCGGTTTGCCGGTCAGGGTGGGGTGGCCGCAGGGGTCCGCCGGGTCGAGGCGGTCACCGGCCCGGGAGCGTATGGCGAGGTCGCCGAGCTGGAGCGGCGGTTGGCAGGGCTCGGCCAGCTGCTCAAGGCCAACCCCGACCAGCTCGCCCGAAAAGTCGAACAGCTGCTCGGCGAGCGGACCAAGCTCGAGGAACGGTTGGCCGAGGCCCTCAAGCGGCAACCGGTCGACGCCGAGGCTGCCGGAACGGTGCACGAAGTCGACGGGTGCCGGGTGACGGTGGCGGCCACCGACCTCGAGGACCGCAACGAGGTGGCGGCCGCGGCCGACCGGTTCCGGGAGGGGGCTCGACAAGCGATTCTGGTGCTGATCGCGACCCACGGCAAGGGAGCCATTCACGTCGCGGTGTCCGACGATTTGGTCGGGCGGGGCAAGAAAGCGGGTGACCTCGTCAATCGGCTGGCCGCGGTGAGCGGCGGGAAAGGCGGCGGTCGACCGACCTTCGCCTCCGCCAGCGCGGGCGACCCCACCAAACTGACCGCGGTCGAGCAGGCGGTTTCCGGGATCGTGACGGCATGGCTCGCGGACTGACGCCGGACTGGTTCGACCGGCAGTGCGATGGCGCGCCCCCCGCGTTGGTGGATCGGGCCGCGGAGTTCGTGGGGGCCGTCGGCGCGCCGGTGTCGCCCGAGGCGATGGCCCGGGCTGGGGCGGCGGCGCTGACCAAGGCCATCGACCAAGCCGGCGATCGGAAGAGCGCTCTCGACCTGTTGGCCGCCGACGCTCTGGTCACCCTGGCGCTCGCCGCCCAAGTCGAAGAGGATCCGGGGGCGCTCGAGCGGTTCGCCAGCTCGTTGTTGACGACCGAGGGGTAGCGGCGATGATCGATCTCCACTGCCATCTGCTGCCAGGCGTCGACGACGGGGCCCGAACCCTCGACCAAGCGGTCGAAACCCTGCGGCGGATGGCAGCCCAGGGGATTCGCGAGGTCGCGCTGACGCCCCATCTCGAAGCCAGCCGGATCGGCGAAGGGCCGCCGCCGGCGCACGACGAGGCCTTCGCGGCGCTCGCGCATCGAGCCCCAGCGGAGGTCCGGCTCCATCGGGGCGCCGAAGTGATGCTCGATCGGTCGCTGACGCCTCGCGCCGTGGCGACCCGCCGGATCACGTTGGGTGGCAGCCGTTACATCCTCTGCGAGTTCACCCGGATGGTCGCCGGGCCGGCAGCGACAGTGGCGCTGGGGCAAGTCGTGAGCGCCGGTCTGATACCGGTGCTGGCCCATCCGGAGCGCTATCAAGCATGCTCGGTCGGGCTGGTCGCCAAATGGCGGGGAATCGGTGCCGTGATGCAAGTGGACGCGAACACGCTGTTTCATCCCACCGGACGGGGGCAACGAGCCCGGGAGCTGGTCGGCGCGGGCTTCGCCGACATTCTCGCGGCCGACAATCACGGAGATATTCGGTCGCTGGCCGACCCGTTCCAGCGGCTGGTGGCGGCGGGCGGCGAGGCGGCGGCGACCCTGTTGATGGTGACCAATCCCGCCGCGATCCTGGCCGACGGCGAGCTGACTCCCGTGGAGCCCTTCGAGCTCAAGCTCCCTCTATTGAGCCGCCTCAAAGGCTGGCTCGGGGATCTTGGCGCATGAGCGTTGACCGGGTTCGGGGGAGTCTCCAGGAGCTGGCTCGCTCGGCGGCCGCTGTCGAGCGGCAGGCCGAGGCGATCGTTGCCATGGCGGCTCGGTACGCGGCCACGCTGCGGGGCGGGGGGACCCTGTTCTTCGCCGGCAACGGCGGCAGTGCCGCTCACGCCCAGCATCTCGCGACCGAGTACGTGGTGCGCTACCGGAAGGATCGGCGGCCCCTCCGGGCGGTGGCGCTCACCACCGACGGATCGGCCCTGACGGCCGCCGGCAACGATCTCGGCTACGAGGCGGTCTTCGCTCGCCAAATCGAGGCGCTCGCCGGTCCTGGTGACCTCCTGATCCTGCTCAGCACCAGCGGACGGAGTCCCAATCTGCTCCGAGCGGTCGAGGCTGCCCGAGCGGTGGGGGTCCCGGTGGTGGCGATGTTAGGCGGCGATGGAGGGGCGTTGGCCGGGTTGGTGGACCAGGCGCTGGTCGTCCCGGCGGAGGCGCCGAGTCGGATTCAAGAGTTGCACCTGGCGATCGACCATCTGATCGTCGAGCTCGTCGAAGAGGAACTGGAGCTATGATTTCATTCGCGGGGAAAACGGTGCTCATCACGGGCGGATCACGGGGGATCGGGAAGGCGACCGCCCTCCTCGCGGCCCAAGCCGGGGCCGACGTAGGGATCACCTACCGATCGAGGGTGGCCGAGGCCGAAGACGTCGCGAAGGCGGTCCGGGCGTTGGGGCGCCGGGCGTTCGTTGGCGGAGGCGACCTGTCGGATCCGGCGGTCGTCGAACGGGTGTTCCGAGAGGCGAAGACCGCCTTCGGCGGAGGCGGGCTCGACGGGTTCGTGGCCAACGCCGGCGTGTGGGCTTCCGACGAGGTGCCGATGGCCGCCATGTCCGAGGGCCAGTGGCGGTCGACCCTCACCCAGAACCTCGATTCGACCTTCCTGACGGTTCGAGCGGCCCTGGCGATGATGCGGCCCGGCGGGTCGGTGGTGATCGTGTCGAGTACCGCGGGGCAGCGGGGCGAGGCATTTCACGCCGATTATGCCGCCAGCAAGGGTGCTCAGATCTCGATGACGAAGGCGCTCTGCGTCGAGTGCGCTCCCACCATTCGGGTCAATTGCGTCGCGCCCGGATGGGTCGACACCGATCTGAGCGCGGTGCCCTTCGCGGGCGGCGGCCGCGAGCGGATCGCCGGCACCATCCCACTCAAACGGATCCCGCCGGCCGTGGACATCGCCGGACCAATCGTGTTCTTGCTGAGCGACCTGGCCCGGCACATCACCGGTGAAGTGCTGAACGTCAACGGCGGGAGCGTTCTCTGCGGCTAGGCGCGGGGGCGATTCGCCCGCCCAACGAGCTGCCGCTGCCGGCCGAGGTGGTGGGGATCGCGCGAACGCTGGAAGAGGCGGGGTTCGCCACCTGGTGCGTCGGCGGCGCCATCCGGGATGCCCTCCTCGGGGAGCCCAACGACGACGTCGACCTCGCGACCCAGGCGACTCCCGAGCAGGTCCAGCAGCTGTTTCGGCGGACCGTGCCGGTCGGGCTCAAGTTCGGGACGGTCGGCGTGCTCGACCCTCGTGGCCGGCTCCACGAAGTGACCACTTTTCGCCGGGACGTCGCCACCGATGGACGGCACGCGGTCGTCGAGTTCGGGGTCTCGCTCGACGACGACCTGGCCCGCCGCGATTTCACGATCAACGCCGTCGCCTATCACCCCCTCCGCCAGGAATGGCGGGACCCCTTCGATGGCGTCGGCGATCTCGAACGTCGGTTGATCCGCGCCGTGGGCGACCCGGCGGCTCGGTTCCGGGAGGACTTTCTCCGGATTCTCCGGGGGCTCCGGTTCGCGGCCCGGCTCGGTTTCACCATCGACCCCCCAACCTGGGGGGCCGCCCGGGACGCGGCCGTCGGACTCGAGCGGCTCTCGGCGGAACGAGTGCGGGGGGAATGGTTTCGCGCTTTGGCGTCGGCCGGCAGCGTCGCGGGGCTCGTCGGGTTGTGGCGGGACGTGGGGGCGGCGCCGCGGTGGTTGCCGGGGTTGGTGTCGGCCTACCCGTTCGCCGACCCGGCGCCGCAGCCGCGCGATCCGGTTCTCCTGACGATCGGGCTGGTCGAGGGCAGTCCCGATGCGCTCCGGACGCTCAAGGCCTCGGCGGTGGAGATCGAGCGAGCGGCCCGGGTCGGTCGAGCCCCTTCGAGTCCGGACTCGGCCGCTCCCGCGGCGGTGCGCCGGTGGCTGGCGGCGGTGGGGCCCGCGGCGGACGATCTCCTGACCCTGGCTCGGTGGCGGACCGGGGCGGAGGCCCCCTGGGCGGTGGTGGTGGCCGGAATTCGCGCTCGGGGCGAGGCAACCGACCGGGGGGGGCTGGCCATCACCGGCGACGACCTCAAGGCCGCCGGCGTGCCGAGCGGGCCGGCGGTCGGGCGGGTGCTGGCGGCGCTCCTGGAGGAGGTGCTCGAGGATCCCTCTTGCAACGACCGGGCCCGCCTCCTCGAGCGGGCCAAGGCGCTCCAATGAGCGAGCCACCGTCGCTCTTCGAGGAGGCCTCGGGCGCCCCCTTGGCGGACCGGATGCGGCCGAGGGCGCTGGAGGAATTCGTCGGGCAGCGGCATTTGCTGGGGCCGGGAATGGCGTTAGGCGACGCCATTCGCCGCGGCGATCTGGGGTCGACGATTTTCTGGGGGCCACCGGGGGTGGGGAAAACCACCCTGGCACGGTTGATCGCCCGACACACGGGGCGGGAGTTCGTCGGCTTCAGCGCGGTGACCGAGGGTGTTCAGCGGGTTCGGGAGATCATCAAGGAGGCGGAGTCGCGCTTGGCGCTCGGCCGCGGCACGGTGCTGTTTTGCGACGAGATCCACCGGTTCAATCGGGCCCAGCAGGACGCCTTTCTCCCGTCAGTCGAACGGGGGACGATCACCCTGATCGGCGCCACGACCGAGAACCCGAGCTTCAGCCTGAATGGCTCGCTGTTGTCGCGGGCGCGGGTGTTCGTGCTGGAGCCTTTATCTCTCGCCGATCTGGAGGAGCTGGTTCGGCGGGCGCTCGCCGATGCCGACCGGGGCCTTGGCCCGGGGGCGCTGACGGTGGAGCCGGAGGCTCAGGCGGCGATCGCGACCCGCGCGGATGGGGACGCTCGCCAGGCGTTGACGATCCTGGAGGCGGCGGCCCGACACGTCGGTCCCGGAGGGCATCTCACGCTCGATGGGCTCGAGGCGGTGCTGGCGCAGCGGATTCCCCGGTACGACAACGCCGGCGAGGAGCATTTCAACCTGCTGTCGGCCTACCACAAGGCGCTTCGGGGGAGCAACCCGGACGGAGCGCTCTACTGGATGGCTCGGATGCTAGAGGGTGGGGAAGATCCCCGAATCGTGTTTCGGCGGGCGTTGGCGATGGCGGCGGAGGACATCGGTTTGGCCGATCCCAACGCGCTGTTGATCGCGGTGGCCGCCCGCGACGCGTTCGAGACGTTGGGGGCGCCGGAGGGGTATCTCCCGCTGGCCGAGATGACGATTTATCTGGCGATGGCCCCGAAGTCGAACAGCGTGGTGGTGGCGTTAGGCGACGCCCTGGCCGCGGCCCGAGAGACCCCGGCCGCTCCGGTCCCCCTCCACCTTCGCAACGCCCCCACCAAGCTGATGAAGGACCTGGGGTACGGCGCCGGGTATCGCCATGCCCACGACGACCCGGACCATTACCTTTCCCAGCGGTATCTGCCGGAGGCGCTCCACGGCCGGGCTTTCTACCTGCCGGGGTCGTTGGGGTTCGAGACCAAGGTTGCTGAGCGGCTCCGGCGGTGGCAGCGTCGCGACCGAGAAGCAGGGGCATCGGAGGAGTAACGATTTCGCGCCAATTGATTGAGGTCGCGCCCCCGGTCGATCGGGCGATCATCGTGGGTGCGCCGCGGAAGGGAAGCCGCGACGCCGATCAGCTCGTCGAGCATCTCGACGAGTTGGCGCGGCTGGTGGACACGGCCGGGGCTGTGGTTGTCGACCGGTTGTCGCAGCAGGTCGCGACCCCGAACCCGGCGACGTTGATCGGCGAGGGGAAGGTCGAGGAGTTGCGGGGTCGGGTGGTCGACGGGGCGGGGACGCTGGTGATTTTCGACGAGGAGCTGTCGCCGGTTCAGGGGGCCAACCTGGAGCGGGACCTCGGGGTCCGGGTGATGGACCGAGCCGAGGTGATTCTCGATATTTTCTCGACTCGGGCGCGGACCGCGGAGGCGAAGCTCCAGGTCGAGTTGGCCCAGCTCCAGTATCTGTTGCCACGGCTGGCGCGGATGTGGACGCACTTGTCGCGGATCCGGGGCGGGATCGGCTTGCGGGGGCCGGGCGAGACCCAGTTGGAGACCGACCGTCGAATGATTCGGCGGAAGATCCAGCACCATCGGGCTCGGCTTCGGGATGTCGAGCGTCATCGGGAGACGATCCGATCCGGGCGGCAGTCGATGTTGGGGGCGGCGCTGGTGGGCTATACCAATGCCGGCAAGTCGAGCGTGTTACGGGGGCTGACGGGCGAACGGGACATCGTGGTCGAGGATCGGTTGTTCGCCACGCTGGACACGTTGACGCGGGAAGTCGACCTGGGGTCCGGGGCGCGGGCGCGGGTGACGGACACGGTCGGGTTCATTCGGAAGCTACCGCATCATCTGGTGGCCAGTTTCCGGGCGACGCTGGAGGAGACTCGGGGGGCGGACGTGTTGCTGCACGTAGTCGACGCGAGCCATCCGGGCTGGGAGGAGCAGGCGTCGGTGGTGGAGGAGGTACTGGGTGAGCTGGAGTTGTCGGATCGGCCGGTGGTGATGGTGTTCAACAAGGCGGATCAGCTGGAGGATCGGGCGGGGTTCGAGACCCGGGTGCGGGAGTTGTTCGAGGGGTCGGTGGTGGTGAGCGCGGTTCGGGCGAGTGGCCTCGAGCCGTTGAGGGTGGCGCTGGCGGCTCGGGCGAAGGCGTTGCGGCCGACAGTGCGGGTGGTGGTGCCGGCGACCGATGGGAAGCGGATCGCGGAGGTGTATCGGGGGGGGGAGGTGGTGGGGCGGGAGGATACTCCGGAGGGGGTGGGGTTGACGGTTCGGATGGAGGCGTGGAAGGTGAAGCGGCTGGGGGGGTGAATGGCGAGCTATTTGGGGACCTATCCGGAATTCTGTGTGTGAGGCCATACTCTTGAAGGAGGAGGGGTTATGGCCCGACCG
>Ga0187892_10000919_pt1 | contig 72888 bp, 76 predicted proteins | sample MA1701073metaG_FD_139345 | JGI IMG/M metagenome (GOLD analysis project Ga0187892, IMG submission 139345) | Bio-ooze microbial communities from a basaltic lava cave in the Kipuka Kanohina Cave System on the Island of Hawaii, USA - MA170107-3 metaG ...
CCTACATCGAGCACTGGAATGCTCACCCCACGCCCTTTGTGTGGACCAAGGAACCCGCTGAAATCATCCGCAAGGCCGTTCGGCGTGGGCGTTAACATGACTTCGGGAACGAGACACTAGTTGTAGTGGTGACCACTTGCCTGGTGCCAGATTCTCACTGCCGCTGCGATAACGGGATACGTTCATATACTCCGATTCAAGTCGAGTAAATCGTGTTCCGAGATCGCGGAATTCCCCACCCTCCCACACTTGCTCGTAAATACTGAGGTAGACACGCCCGTCCAGAACAAAGGGCCGAATAAGCCGACGCGAGTGGGCGCCGGAAATCAACGCCGGTTTTCTCTTGCCGGCTTGACCCCTAGCGAACATTTGATAGCTCAGAGGACGGCTGAAATCGATTACGCCCTTCCCGAACACAAAAAGAGCATCCTCGCCGCCGGGCGCGCTTCCGTGGGAGGGCTCAAACCCCAACATGAAGCTCGGTTTAACGACGACATCTATCTGTCCGTCGTTGTTAATGTCAAATTCTGCAATCAGCATCGGGTGATTACGATCCGGAAACGACTCCGAGCTATACCGCCCTTCAAGCCAATCGATGGCCTCAAATTCAGGGCTGGTAGGGAGGCGGGAATAGCTCATATCCAATGTCATGCGGTTATCGTGACTCACGCTGGGGAGTTTCGGAAATGCATAGGAGCCGTTGGGCCCGTAAGCGGGATCGTCGGCGCGCGTACTCAGCATCGGCCGTCTCCACGGGTAGCTGAAATGCTGGTTGTATACTTTCTCCATGTGGCGGCAGACGTTGTCATCCTTGGTCTCTTCGAGTACGTAGCGGTAGCGGTCAAGATCGCCCCCTACAGCTGCACCGACCCACGCGACCGAAATCAACAACGCACACGCAATTCCTCGGAGATTGCCCCCCGCTTGTCGCGTTCCCGCACCGACTTCGGTGCACGGACGCTCTTGTTCGGGTCCGTGACACTGACGCATTTCGAGTACATCAACCATACTGTTCTCCGCTGTGAGAAACCGTGTGAATAATCGTGGAGCGAGAAATGGGATCAGGTTCACATTTCCCCTGGATTGGCGCCGGGTCGCCCGGACGTCGCAGGTCTCCTGCGCTAGAGCGCCCGCGCTGTAATACAGAATCAAGCTTGGCCAGTTTCATGAGGATCTCCGTTTAACCGCCTTTCGGTGCGCCGGCCCCTTGTTTTTCTTTGAGGCCTGCGAGCACGCGCCCGATCTGCTGGTGCAGTCCCGCAAGCGCGTCATAACCCAGCGCCACACGCACGGCGAGCTTGCCGTTCACGCGCTCCGGAAGTTTTCCGCCTTCTCTCGCCACCCGTGGCAGCGCGGCGAGCATCGCGGGTTCAAGGAAACCGAAATCGATGAACGCCATACCTGGTGCAACGTTGATCAAACAGTAATTGGCAACGATCGGCTGGTCGGAGTTTCCGACTGGTGTGAGCCGTACGCCCAGACTGGCCGCTCGTGCCTGCGGCGCTGCGCCCGCCGCAGCGCCCTCGCCAGCACCGCCTTCACCATTCCCGCTCTTCTTGCCTTTTGCCTCTGCCATGCTTTTCCTTCCCCTGCTTCAGCCTTTGGTCGTGTCATGGACCACGCTCATTCGGGTCTGATGGCCACCCAGCTTGACGACTTCATCCACCTGCAGCCCGCTCGGCAGCTGGTGTGCGATGAAAAGCATGGTGACCTTGCCCTTGAGCTGGTTGACGGTTTTCGCAAACTGCTCCGCGGTCGGTGAATCGAGACTGCTGGTGGCTTCATCAAAGATCAGGATCTTCGGGCGCTTGAGGAGCGCCCGGGCGATGGCGATTCTCTGCTTCTGCCCACCGGAGAGCCCGGCCCCGTGCTCGCCAATTTGGGTCTGATAGCCCTCAGGTAACTGCTCGATCACGTCGTGGATCTCGGCCATCTTGCACGCCTGGATCACTTGCTCAAAGGTGGCGTGAGGGTTGGCGAGGATCAAGTTCTCGTAAATCGTGCCGGAGAAAAGCGTCGTCTCCTGCGGCACCACCCCGAAGTGGGCGCGTAACTCGTTTGAAGGGAGGGTTCGAACGTCCCGGTTATCGAGCTTGATTTGTCCCTGGGTGGGGAGATAGAAGCCCTGCAGGAGCTTTGCGAGAGTGCTCTTACCGCTGCCCGAAGGACCCATCAGCGCCAGGCAGGCCCCGGGCATGAGCTCCAGGTTCAGGTGCTCGAAGAGGTAGGGCAAGTTCTCCCCGTAGCGAAAGCTCAGGTCCACGATCTCGACCCGCCCCTGACTTACCGCCGAGCGGGTGGGGGTCACGGAATGGGGCTCGGGCGGCGCATTCATGATGTCGCCCAGGCGTTTGACCGCGATCGCCGTCTGCTGGAACTCCTGCCACAGGCCGGCGAGCCGGAGCATGGGTTGCGCGAGGCGGCTTGCGAACATCTGGTAGGCGACCAGCATCCCGATGGTGAAGCCCGCGCTCCCCATGACAAGCCACGCCCCCATGCAGAGGATCGAGAGCGTCAAAAGCTGCTCCAGTGTGTTGGCCGCGACGTTATAGGTGTTGGCGAGTTGCCGCGTGTTGAAACCCGCCGCGAGGTAGCTCGCCAGGTAGTCGCCAAAGCGGTTCTTTAACTGCGGCTCCATCTGGAGCGACTTCACCGTTTCCATTCCCGACACGTATTCCGTGAGAAACGCGGTATTGCGCGCTCCCAGCAGGAACTGCTGGTTCACGCGGGCGCGGAGCGAAGGCACGATCGCGAAGCTCAAGGCGACGATGGCGGCGAGGATCGCGAGGGTGATAAGTGAAAGTAGCCAGCTGTAATAGAACATGATCGCGAGGAAAATGATCATGAACGGGGCATCAAGAATGATCGCTACCGCCGCCCCGCTCACGAACTCCCGGATGGTCTCCACCGCGTGCACGCGCGCGACCACGACCCCCGTCGGCCGGTGCTCGAAGTAGCGGATGGGGAGCCTAAGCACGTGTTCGAATACCTGTGTCCCCAACACGGCATCCACGCGGTTGCCCGTGTGCAGCACCAGGTACTGGCGCACCCAGCTCATGGCGGCGCTGAAGACCATCACCACCGCCAGCGCGATACCAATCACGATGAGGGTGTTCATCGTCTGGTGCACGATGACCTTGTCGATCACGACCTGGGTGAAGAGCGGCGCAGCCAGCGCCATCAACTGAATGGCCAGTGAAGCAAGCAGCACATCGCGCCAGATCGCCTTGTGCTTGAGGAGCTCGGGAACGAACCACCTGAAGCCAAACCCGCGGGGACGAATCAGGGCTTCGTCGCCCTCACTGAGAGCTGGCGCCACGGGCGCACAGAGCACGACCATCCCCGCGTACTCGCGGTCGAAGTCTTCGAGCGTCGCAGTAATCGGTGCGGAACTATTTTCCGCGGCGTACAGAATCCGCTTCGCGTCGCATTTGAGCACGACGGCGAGCCGATTCGGAAAGGGTGCGCTCGGCCCCGATTCGGCACTGCCCGACTCGGGGTGCCTGTCCACCGCGGCGGGCTTGAGCACCACCAGGAACGGCTGTGGAAGAGCGTGAAATTCCGAAGGCGATACCGAGCGGATACCGCTCTTGAGCTTGAGCGCCTGCGCGGCCTCCTGCAGCGAACCGAGATGATACGGGGGCGGGAATTGCCGAAGGACGAGGTTCGAGGCAAATGGCCGACGTTGCAGCTGGCAGATCGCTGCGAGTCCCCACAAGAAACTTTCCGCCGTGAACAGCGGAGCGCCGTCCAACCTGCTCCCCTTTCGTGCCGTAGAACGTACCGCCTGGGCTTATCGCCAGCGCGAGAAATTCACTCGGGGGCGCGGCACCTTTTTCTTGTTCAGGCTTACGTCCTCGCCGAAAAGTGCACCACGCACTATATAGAGGTTTGGGGGGGGGTACTGTCAAATCTATCAAAACGATAGATTTTCAGAGCGACACGAACTTTCAGCTCTGGAACTCTCATTCGCTCCCGGCGTAGGCCGCGATCCAGGGAGCTATCGATTATCATGTTTCTCACCAGCCTGTTAGCGATACATTGAGCGCCCCCGGCGGAAATTCCTCCAGCGACGCGGCATGGCTCTACGAGCTGTGCCTCGCCCGCGTCGGCTTCGCCATGATGTTCACCGCCTATTCGGGGGTGCTGCCGCTGCTGCGGGCCGACTGGAACATGAGCGCGGGCGAGGCCGGCCTCGTCCAGTCCGCGTGGCACGTGGGCTATCTCGTCTCGCTCTTCGCCGCCGGCTTTCTCTCCGACCGCTTCGGCGCCAAGCGGACCTTTCTCGCCGGCAACCTGCTTGCGGCCGCAGCGGCGATGCTCTTCGCAGTCTTCACCGACGGCTTTCTCTCGGCGCTGCTCCTGCACGGGCTGCTGGGATTGTGCTCCGGCAGCTCCTACACGCCGGGGCTGACGCTCATTTCCGAGCGCTTCGACTCGCAGGTCCGCGGCCGCGCCATGGGCTTCTACCTCGCCGCCGCCTCGCTCGGATACGCGGTGGCGCTGGTGCTCGGCGGCTTGCTGGTGACATCGATCGGCTGGCGCGGCGTCTTCATCGCCACCGCGTGCGGCCCGCTGGCAGCGGCCTGCCTGTCCTTCTATACCCTGCGGCGGACGCCGAACGTCGTGCACCCGGCGCCCGTGGCGACAGGCATCGTCCCCTCGCTTCTCGAAGTCCTGCGCAACCGTCCGGCGATGCGGATAATCTGGGCCTACGTGTTCCACAGCTGGGAGCTGCTGGGAATGTGGGCGTGGCTGCCCGCGTTCCTCGCGATCTCCGCGGCCGCCGGGGGCGACGTCACCGCGCAGGCGGTCGGGCTCGGCGCGCTGCTTTCCGCGATAACCTATGTCTCGAGCATGGCCGGCAGCATCGGCGGCGGCTCGCTCTCGGATCGCTGGGGCAGGACCACGGTGATCCTGGCAATGTCGTGCGCGAGCCTTGCCTGCTCCTTTGCCTTCGGCTGGATGCTGGCGTGGCCGCTGTGGCTGCTGCTGATCGTGGCGGTCGTCTACAACGTAACCGCGATCGGCGATTCGTCGGTGTACTCGACCGCCATCACCGAGCTGGTGCCGCCGCGTTATATCGGTGCGGCCTATTCCATACGCTCGGTGCTCGGCTTCGGCGCGGGAGCGGTGAGCCCGTGGACGTTCGGGCTCGTGTTCGACTGGGCCCGCGGCGCTCCCCTGCAATCCGAAGCGTGGGCGTGGGGCCTCGCCTGGACCTCGCTCGGCGTCGGCGCTCTCCTCGGACCGCTGATGACCCTGGGGCTGCGCCGCATGCCCGAAGCGCGCCAGATGGCGGGCGGCAAGCGCTGATCGCGCTGAAGGACCGAGGGCTCAGGCCGTCAGGCGAACGCCCATGGGTGGAGCGCGTAGATCCCGATAGCCGCGGCGGCACCGACTGCGAGGGCGATCCACGGCAGCTCGCGCCAGATGATGCGGTTGCGGCCGGCGATGATCGCGCCGAACGGCCAGTATGACGATTCCGCAAAGAACTGCCCCAGCCGATCGTCCTCGGTCGCCCGCTTGCGCGCGTCCTGGTGCGCGGCGCCGGCCAGGCTGAAGGCGAGCATGCCGCCGAAGAACAGGACGTCGGTGAGGAAGCCGTTGAGCAGCAGATGGGAGAGCGCCCACAACGCGATCCCCATGAACATCGGATGGCGCGTGATGCGGGTCAGCCCGCGCGCGCCCCACGCCTTCCTGATGCCCACGAGCGCCGGGCTCGGGTGGAGCACCGCCCCCGCGATCAGCGCGATCGCAAGAACCGCAAGCGCCGAAGCGGTCGGCCGCACGCCCGGCGTGGCGGCGAGGTTCCAGATCACGCCCCCGGCGTGGCGATTGCCGAGATAGACCCACACCAGCGGAACGAAGGTCGCGAAGGCAACGAGGGAATAGAGCCCGACGAACCCCTTCTCACCCAGCCTGGAAATAAACTTGCCGCGCACCGGCAAAGACGACAGCACCATGTGAGTGCCGGCGAACATTGCCCACCAGAAAGCGATCCAGAATGCCGCGCCCATACAGCCGACAGCGGTGACAGGTGATGAGTGGCGGGTCAATCCGGGTCGGGACACCCGACCGGCATATTACCCGTCACTCCTCACTTATCACTCGTCACGTTCCTGGGCTGAACGCGGCGGATGTCGCGCGCCATCTTCACTGCCGTCTCGACGCCGCGGTAGTAGCCCGGGATGTAGGACGTCTCCTTGTAGCCGCGCATGCGGTAGAAGGTGCGCGCGGCGAAGTTGTTCGACCGGAGCTCGAGGTTGATGGTGATAATGCCGGCGGTCAACGCCGCTTCCTCCAGCCACGCCATCATCTGCGTGCCGATGCCGCAGCGCTGGTGCGAGGGCTTCACCGCGAGCAGCGACAGGTGCGCCGCGGAATCGCCGAAATCCATGATCGCAAACCCGACGAGGTGCTGCTTGACGTCCGCCGCCAGCACGTTCGTGTCGCGCGCCCGGATCGCCTTGGCCACCCGCTCCGGCGGCCAGGTCCAGCCGCGCAGCCCGACCTCGATCAGGTAGCGCGACATCACGGCGATCTCGTAGGCATCCGCGGGAGTCGCGAGCCTGAGCTTCGGCAGGGGCATAGGCGCAACTATACCGAATCCCGCGAATGCGGCAACACCGTCATCCCCGTGAAGACGGGGATCCAGTCGCCCTAGATTCCCGCCTCCGCGGGAATGACGCCTACGCTTTTCCGGTCCTGGGGATGAACTTGAGCGCCACCCCGTTGTTGCACCAGCGTTGGCCGGTAGGCGGCGGGCCGTCGTCGAAGACGTGGCCGTGATGGCCCCCGCAACGCTTGCAGTGGTACTCGGTGCGAGGCAGGAACAGGAGGTAGTCGGTCTTGGTCTCGAACACGCCCGGGATGGTCGTGAAGAAGCTCGGCCAGCCGGTGCCGCTCTCGTATTTCATCGCCGAGGTAAACAGCGGCAGGTCGCATCCGGCGCAGGCAAAGACGCCCTCGCGCTTCTCGTTGTTGAGCGGGCTCGTCCCCGCGCGCTCGGTGCCCTCCTCGCGCAATACCACAAAGGCTTCGCGCGCCAGGCGCTTGCGCCACTCGTCCTTGGCGAGCTTCAGCGGCTCGGTGGGAAGCGGCGCCTTGTAGCCCTCGGCAAGATACGTCTTCCAGTTGTTCTGCATATCCTGTATGCCTTTCATGTCTTTTGGCCGCGGCTGGGCGGCCCCGCTCCTTCCCGCCAGCGCGGTCCACAGGCCCGCCGCCAGCATGCCCTGCAACAAACCCCTGCGCGTCATGGTATCTCCTCGAGAGAATTGCCAAACATCTCCCTATACGGATCACGGACCTTTGCGGATGAGGTTGATGATGAAATCCTGCCGGTGAGCCAGCCGGCCAGCGCGCCCGGCGCGCCGGCCGCGATCAACGCCGCTATTGCATGCAGACAACGTCCTTTTTGCTTCAATGGGCCTCCTGCCCCCGGCGGGTCCGGCCATCTTACCGCGCGGAGTCCTGCCTGAAAAGTAAGTGCGAAAGCTGCCGGTGGAAAACGGGGTCAGGTTCGAATTTCGGCGCGTGATCTGCCATGATAGGTGAGAAATTCGAACCTGACCCCCTTTATCATGCAGGCGGCGGAGCAACGCTTCATGGAGCCGGAGGTGGTGCGCATTTTTCCCACCTTCGTGTGGAAGGCGCGGTTGCCGGCCGCGCAGCGCGACTCGATCAATGCGGCCATCCGCGAGGCGCTCGCTGAAATGAGGCGCGAGCAGCCGGAGCTCGCCCGCGGCGAGAGCTGGCAGTCGGGCCACGGGCTGCACCGGCTCGAGGCGCTGCGCGGACTCGTGGCCTGCGTCGACAGCGCGGCCAAGACGGTGCTCGAATTCCTCAAGATCGAGCACGGTGCGCTGCTGATCACGGGTTGCTGGGCGACCGTGAATGCCCCGGGTGCGGCGCATCGTATGCACAGCCATCCCAACAACTTCCTGAGCAGCGTCTATTACGTACAGGTTGCGGAAGGCGCTGATACGGTCAACTTCCACGATCCGCGGCCGCAAAGCGGAATCATCCGCCCGCCGGTGACCGAGCTCACCGCCTATAACACCGACCAGGTGGTGGCGCAGGTGGAGGAAGGAATGCTGCTGGTGTTTCCCGCCTGGCTGCCGCACTCCGTGGACGTCAACACCAGTGAGCGGCTTCGTATCAGCGTAAGCTCGAACCTGATGTTCGGCACGTACGCCGAGCAACTGAGCCAGCCCCTGTGGGGGGAGCGGTAAAGTCGAGGACGACGCGGTTTATCGCGCGGGGTCGCGCCTGGAAAGAAAGTTGGCGAGCTGCCGGCAGGCGCGCGCGAGGAGCGGCAACAGCACGAACCACTGCAGGTAGCCGAGAACGGTCAATGCCGCCCAGAGATACAGTCCCTCCGTGAGGATGCTGGGCACGTAACCGAACTCGAGATAGAGCTCCAGTCGGATCCGGATGCCGCCGATCACGCCCAGATGGCCGAAGGGAAAGGAAAGCCAGTAGAGCGGCGTGAGATAGACCAGCGCGGCGCGGTCGTTGCCGGAAATGTCCGGGCGCAGCAGCGTGAACGTCAACATCACGATGGACGCGAGCAGCCAGACGGTTGCCGCGAGCCGCATCGCAGGATGCCGCGGAAGGAGCGTCATCGGCTGTCCGCCGTCACTCGCGCCCCGCCCCCCCCGCCATACTCGCTGCGGAGAATCCTCGCTGCCTCGACCATCGCGCACATCTTTCCGTATGCGACGTCCCGCGGCAGGTACTTCATTCCACAGTCGGGCGCGATGATCACGTTCTCGGGCTTGACGAAGGGCAGTGCGCGCTTCACCCGCGCCACGACCTGGGCGGGCGTCTCGACGGTCATGTCGTCGAGATTGATCGCGCCCACCATGATCTGCTTACCCGCGAGCTTCGCCAGCACCGAGCAATCGAGCCCGGACTGCGCCGTCTCGATCGAGACCTGCGTGCAGCCGCATTCCGCCAGCTCGGGCAGGAACGAGTAGCCCGAGGGCCGCTGATGGATGATCGCGGCGTAGCCGAAGCAGATGTGGACGGCGGTCGTGCCGCGGATGCCATCGAGCGCCCGGTTCAGCGCCTTGAGGCCGTATTCCCGCGCCTGCACGGGCCGGGCCTGCATGTAGGGCTCGTCGATCTGGACGATATCGGCTCCGGCCGCGAAGAGATCGCGGATTTCTTCGTTCACCGCCGCGGCGTAGTCCAGCGCCGCCGCTTCTTCCGACTTGTAGAAATCGTTCTGCGCCTGCCGCGACATCGTGAACGGCCCCGGCACGGTGATCTTCACCATCCGGTCGGTATGGCGCCTGAGGAAATTCAGGTCCTCGACCTCGACCGGGTGCTTCCTGCGGATCTTCCCGACGATGCGCGGCACCGGGTTGGGGTGACCCGAGCGGTCGAGTGCGGTGCCCGGGTTGTCGATGTCCACGCCCTCGAGCGCGGTGGCGAAGCGGTTCGAGTAGCTCTCGCGCCGGATCTCGCCGTCCGTGATGATGTCGAGCCCGGCCTCCTCCTGCGCCCTGATCGCCATGATCGTGGCGTCGTCCTGCGCGGCGGCGAGGTACGGCTCCGGGATGCGCCACAGCTCCTGCGCGCGCACCCGCGGTGGAAAGCGCTTCGCGAGCTTCCCGCGGTCGATCAGCCACTCGGGCTGGGGGTAGCTGCCTACGAGCGTCGTCGGAAACAACATTCAAAACTCCAGGCTGTCGCGGATCGCATCGAGTCCCGCCCGGGCGCAGACCTCGTCACGATCGCCGCCTGGCGCGCCGGAGACGCCGATGCCGCCCACGAGCGCGCCACCGGACTCGATCAGTAGGCCGCCCGCCACCGCGGCGACGCGCGGGCGGTGGCGAATGGCGCTCTGCGGGGAGCCGGGCTGGGTCGCTTTCGCAAAGTCTCCCGTCGGAGTACGAAAGCTGACCGCCGTCCAGGCTTTGTCGACCGCCATTTCCACAGTGTGCGGGCCCGCAAAACGGTCACGCAGCACGACCTGCGTCAGGCCGCTGCGGTCCACGACCGCCACCGTTACCTGGTAGCCGTCGTCGCGGCATCTCTTGAGCGCAGCTTGCGCGGCCTTCAACGCGGCCTCGGGCGTCATCATCTTGACCGTGAAGGTCGCGTCCTGACCCGGCGCGGAGCCCGCCGCCAGCGCCGCCGTCGCGCACACGGCGCCCGCGAACCATCTTGCCATGACCTTCATCCTGCCCTCCGCCAAAGTTGCCGGTGGCCTATTCTCATCCCATTTGCTCCGGCAGGGGCCATTCCACGTTCCATATTTTGAACATGGCCCCGGCGCCGAATATACTGCCTCCTGAAGAAAGGCGCCGGGCATCGGCCCTGGCACGGCAGCTAACGAGGAGGTGTCTACATGAAACCGCGCATTCGAGCTTTACTCGCCGCACTGGGGTTGTTTGCGGGATTGGCAGCGGCGCCGCAGGCCGCGGCCCAGCAGGCGGCAAACGATTTCCCGAACAAGCCGATCCGCTGGATCATCCCGTTCCCGCCGGGCGGCAGCAACGACGTGCTCGGCCGCTATCTCGGGGTCAAGCTTACCGAGCGGGTCAGGCAGCAGGTCGTGATCGACAACCGCGGCGGCGCGAACGGCATCATCGGGGCGGAGCTTGCCGCCAACGCGCCCGCGGACGGCTACACGCTGCTCATGGTATCCACCTCCTGGGTGATGAACGCGGCGGTGCGAAGCCTGCCCTACGATGTCGAGAAATCGTTCGATCCGGTCACGACGATCGGATCCTCGCCCAATTCGCTGGTGGTCAGCCCGAGCGGGCCGTTCCGCACGCTGAAGGATCTGGTGGACGCGGCGAAAGCCAGGCCGGGAAGCATCAACTACGCCCACACCGGCGTGGGCGGGTTCAATCATTTCGGCGGGGAGCTCTTCAAGAAGGTCGCCGGCATCGACATGGTGCCCGTTCCCTACAAGGGCGGCGGCCCCGCGATGATCGACGTCATCGCGGGCAACGTGCCGGTCATGTTCAGCTCCGTGACCCAGACGCTCGGACATGTGCGCGCCGGCCGGTTGAAGCTGCTCGCGGTCGGAGCGGCGAAGCGCAGCCCGGCCGTCCCCGAGGTCCCGACGGTCGCCGAGGCCGGGTACCCCGGCTACGAGGTCTACGTGTGGTGGGGGATCGCCGCGCCGCGCGGCGTCCCGGCCGCGGTCATGGAGAAGCTTCGCCGCGAGTTCGTCGCCGTCCTCCAGCAGCCGGAAACGCGCAAGCACCTCGCAACTGACGCCGCCGAGCCGCTTTCGCTCGGCCCGGCTGAGTTCCGCAAGATGGTGCACGACGAGGTCAGGACCTGGCGCGGCGTCGCGCAGACGGCTGGAATCTATATCAAATAGCGGGGAAGTGGCGGTCGAGGAAGCCGAAAAAGTAGCGGTTGAATTCCGCCGGGTTCTCGGCCCACGGATAGTGTCCTGAGCCCGGCACGGCGCCGAATTCGCAGCCGGCGATCATGTCCGCAACGCGCTTCATCCCGGCGGGATGCCCGACCTGATCCACTTCGCCTGCGACCAGCAGCGTCGGCACCGAAATCGCGCGGAAGCCCGCCACGGCGTCGGTTTCCGGATAGCTCTGCACCGCCTTGACCGCCGCCTTCACCGTCTCCGGCGGCGTGTGCGACGCCCAGTGCCGCACCAGGTCGACTTCCGGTCCGCGTGAGGCCGGCCCGAGCATCGAGTTCACGACCATCATGTTGGCCGTCACCGGGTCCGTGCCGGGAGGCGGCGGTGCCGTGCGCTTGCGGACGAACTCCTCCTGCTCCTCCTTCGTGCGGTTGGCGAAATAGCCGATCGTCGACGAGATGACGATGCCGTGCACGCGCTCCGGCACTTTCAGCCGGATGCGCGGCGTGATCTGCCCGCCCATGCTGTGGCCGTGAAAGACGTTGCGCTCGCTGCCGAGCGCCTTGATCAGCACGGCGCCGGCCTCGGCCACGACGTCGAAGGAAAACGGATCCGGGAGCGGCGCCAGGCCGTAGCCCGGCGCGTCCCACGCCACGACGCGGTATCCGCGCGCGACCAGCCGCCCGGTCTGATGCCGCCAGTACTCCTTCGAGCCGTAGATGCCGTGCAGGAGGAAGACCGTCACCTTCCCGGCGCCGGTGACGGTGTAGTCCGGCAACCTCAAGCGAGGACGTCCGTCGTCTGCTCCTGGCGGAGCATTTCGTAGACGAACTCTTTCAGCTCGGGGCCAAGCGCATCGCGGGCGGACACCAGCCCGACCGGCCGGCCGTTCTCCACCACCGGCACGTTCCGGAAGCCGCCCTCGTACATCATCTGGAGCGCAAGCGAGAACGGGCTGTCCGCGTCGACCGTCTTCGGGTTCGGGGTCATGACGGCGCCAAGCTGGGTCGTGGCCGCGTCGCGCCCCTCCGCAACCACCCGGAACAGCGCGTCACGCTCTGTGAACACGCCCACCAGCTGGTCGTCCTCCACAACCATGATTGCTCCCACGTTCTGGCTCTTCATCAGGCGCGCCGCTTCGCGGACCGGCATGCTCTTCTGCGCCGTGACGAACTCCTGTCCCTCGATAACGGATCGGATGGTTCGTGCCGACATATCGAACCTCCATCAACGGATGGACTGCCGGACGATGCTACGCCCGCCGGCCGGGGCGGGTCAATCGCCACCGCGCGTTTCCCGCCTGGGGCCGGGTGGCGCTTGCCAGGCTTGCTGCAAGCTCGACGCTCGCGTGGATCCGTTTCTCGAGATGCCGCTGCTCGGCTACGCCGGCTACCCGCCCTTCGGCACCGAATGTGCCGCGATACCCACGCTGGTCATGAATCGCACGATCGCAAACGAGATCAGGCGGCGCGCAGGTTGAGCGCAGCCGGCTTATCGGTCCTCCCGTCCAAGCGGATATGCCGCTCCGAAAGGTAGCGCCTCACGGCGCCGGTCTCGAGGCGGGTGCCGGCCAGCCCGACGTGCCCGTCCGGGCGCAGCAGGTAGAACGCCGGCCCCGAGATTCCCACGCGAGCAAGCTCGGCAACGTTGGCGGGATCGTCGGCCGGGGTATGGACACTCAGCAATTCGCCGGGCCCGAGCGCCTCCGCCGACGGCGCGGGCTGTCCGATCACGAGCAGGTTGAAGCGCGTGTCGTCGAGCTTCTGGTAGAGGTCCTCGACGGGACCGCCCGTCGCGAACCTGAGCTGCATCCACGGGTAGCGGTCCCCCGCCTGCGGCGCGCCCTCGGGCAAGCCCGCCAGCACTTGCGACAGCGGGCTCTTCCGGTAGCGGATGCCGATCTGCGAGATAGTGCGGAACGCGACATTGCGAACGCGTTGGACCTTCATGGCGCGGGCCGCGACGCGCGCAATGACCTTCGTGCGCAACAGGCTGGCGAGCCAGTTGTCGGTGACGACCAGCTGGAACGCCCGGTCCGTCGTGCGCAGCAGCCGCTGCGCGACCGGAATCCGCTCCTGCTCGTAGGTGTCGAGCAACACGGCGTCCGCGCGGCCCTTGACCACGAGGGCGAGCTTCCACGCCAGGTTGTAGGCATCCTGCAGGCCGGTGTTCATGCCCTGGGCGCCCATCGGGCTGTGGACGTGCGCCGCGTCCCCGAGGATGAAGCAGCGCCGGTCGCGGAACCGTTCCGCGGCCCGGTGATGGATTCGGTACGTCGAGAACCAATTGCAGCCCGTGAAGGCCAGATTGGCCCCCGCCTCCCGCTGGATCTCGGGCACCAGCTCGTCGAACGTGAGGTCGTCCCGGTTGCGCAGATGCCTGGGCAGTATGCCGATCACCCGCCAGCCGTCCTTGCCGCGCATCGGGAAAAACAGGTGAAAGCCGTCCTTCCACAGGTAGACGTTGAGCTCGCCCTGCTTCATGGAACCCGTCGCCACGGTATCGGCGACGAAGAACACGTGCTCGTACGGCGCGCCCGGAAAGGTGATCTTGCTGATCTCCCGCACCGCGCTGCGCGACCCGTCGCATCCCGCGATCCACGCGGCGCGGATCCTGCGCGTCGTGCCGTCGGGCTGCTTCAAGGTGGCATCGACGTGATCGGGATGCTGCTCGAGCGCGACCAACTCGGTGTTCCACTGCACGTCGAGGCCGAACTCGCGCAGCCTCGCTCCCATGATGCGCTCGTTGTCGTCCTGGCCCAGCATCAGCACGAAGGGAAACGGGCTCATATGCTTTCCGATGTCGCCGATGGGGATGCGCGCGGTATGCTTTCCCTGCGCCCACATGTTGGCGGCCGTGCCACGGGCGCCGAGGCGCAGCGCGTTGTCGGCAATCCCCATCTTCGAATAGATTTCGAGCGTCCGTGCCTGCACGGCCATCGCGCGCGACTGCTGCGCCGGCCCCGAATGCCGGTCGATGATGACGGGTCGCACCCCGCGCCGCGCGAGTTGATTGGCGAGCATCAGCCCGGTCGGGCCGGCCCCCACGATCAGCACATCCGTATCCATGTTGAGCCTCCTTGAGAAGTTTGCCGTTGCGCCGTTGCGCCGCTCTTCATGAGTCCCCGTTTCATGACGTCACCGCTTGCTCTTCAGGAAATCGACGGCCATCCCGAGGATGCGGCGCGCCTCGTCGCGCGCGTCCTCGTTGTCGCGCAGAAGCTGCAGCATCCCCTGCCCCACCACCACGCAGTGCAGGAATGCGACCTGGTCGGGCGTGCCCTCCAGCCCGCCCGCCTTCAGCATGGCGGCGAGGCCCTGGCGGATCTCCTTGATGAATTCGCGCATGCGGGGCTTGAGCTTCGACTCGCGGTCCGTCATGGTCACGAGCGCAAGCACCATGCGCATGCGCCGCTTGTCGGCAGAAGTGGCTAGCGCTGCGTCCAGCAGGGACAGCGGGCGCTGTCCGGGATCGTGCGCCCGCATTTCCGCGAGCATCGCCTCCAGCGTGTACTTCGCCACGCCTTGAAGCAACTCGTGGACCGTCGGGAAATAATAGGTCAGGTGGCTCTGCCGCACGCCGGCCGCGCGCGCGATGCGCGGCTGCGTCAGCTCCTGCGCCCCGCCCTTGGCGAGCAGGCCGAGCGCGGCCTCGAGTATCTTCGTGCGGGCGTCCATTTGGTAATCATACCAAAATACTTGGTAAGATTACCAGTACTTTTTTAACCCCTTGATCCGGCGCGGATTCGGCCCCTACTTCGCCGGGGCGAGCGGGACGAAGTCGTACTCGCCGATGCCCTGCAGCACCAGGAACGTCGCCGAAGTCTCCCCGCCGTTCGTGACCAGGTGCGGCCGGCGCGGCTTGACCGAGTAGGTGTCGCCGGGGCCGAGCCGCACTTCCTCCTTGGGCTCGCGCAGGAAGAGCCGCAGGCTTCCGTTGAGCACGTAAAAGGTGTCCTGCACGTTGTTGTGATAGTGCCACGGCACCTTCTGGGTCTTCGAGATCTGGATCTCCTGGATGCGGAAGCCCGGCCGCGCGGCGTGCTGGTCCCGCCGCTCGACTTCGTAGAGATGCGCGCTGTCCTTCACCGCTTCCATCGTAGCCTCCGTCGGTTTCCGGGATGTCCGCCGTCCGCCCATTATCGCGGATTTTCCCGCGAGCGGGCGTCGGGCCTTCGGCCCCGTGGTACAGACAAAGCTCAGCCGACCCTGACCGCCTGCCCCGTCTTCGCCGATTTCACGATCGCTTCGAACACCGCCACTCCGTGGACGATCTGGTCGTGGGTGACCGGGTACGGCGCTTCTCCCTGCGCCGCCGCCGCAAATGCCTCCATCACCGCCTTCACCAGGTTGACACCCTTGTTCTCGATCACTTCCGGCTGCGCGGTCGCGTGGGGCCCGCCCTGGGCGGCCACCGGCATGAAGCGGAGCGTGTCGAGGCTCGGCCGCGCCGTCTCGGCGATGCCGTTCTTGCCGAAGACGGCGATGCAATAGCTCGCCGCGCTCGCCAGCGTGCAATAGTTCGTCGAAATCACTCCGTTCCTGTGCTTCATGGTGAAGACCGTCGTGTCGTCCACGAGCGGCGCCGCGCGGCGGGCGTTGATGCAGTACACCTCATCCACCTCTCCGCACAGATCGATGAAGCAGTCCACGAGGTGCACGCCGAGGCCCGTCATCGCGCCCGCCGGCGTCTCCTCCGGGTTCACGCGCCAGGACTCCTTGGGCAGGGCGAGCCCGCTCGGCGTCGATACTTCGCCCACGCAGAAGGAGATGGGGCCGAGCTTTCCCTCCCGCACGCGCTTCCTGATCTCCCCGACGGACGGGTGAAACCGCCGCTGGAAATCGACGGCGAGCACGACGCCCGCCTTCTTGACCGCCTCGATCGCGGAGCGGGCGCTCGCCGCGGTGAGGGTAAAGGGCTTCTCCATGCAGACGTGCTTGCCCGCCTGCGCCGCGCGCTTGACGTGCTCTTCGTGCAGGCTGTGGGGCGTGGTGTAGACGACGGCGTCGACGTTGCGATCCTTGAGAATCTCGTCGAGGCTGTCGCGCAGCGGTATCTTCTTGTCGCGGCAGAACTCCTCCGCCTTGGCGCGGGTGCGCGTGTTGGCGGCGACGAAGGTGATCTTGTCGCTCTTGCCCTGCACCGACTCGACGATCGTCTTTCCCCACCAGCCAAGACCCACGATTGCGGCTCGAATCATGCTTCCTCCCTCATGACGGTTCCGGGTTGACTTCGATTTATCACTCGACCTTGATGTTCGCGCCCCTGATGAGCGGCCACCACCTGTCGATCTCCGACTTGTGATATGCCGCGAGCGCCTCCGGCGTCATCTGCTCGCGCCGCGGGATGTCCTGCCCGAGCTCGGCGAGCCGCTTGATCACGACCGGATCGGAAAAGGCCCTGGCGACGGCGTCGCTCAACTTCGCGATGACGTGCTTCGGCGTGCCCTTCGGCGCCCACATGCCCTGCCAGAACGCGATGTGAGTGTCGGATGCGCCGATTTCCTCCGCCGTGGGAACGTCCGGCAGCGGCCGCCAGCGCGATTGCGACATGACCACCAGGGGCTTGATGCGCCCGGCCGTGAAGTGCGCCAGCATCTGCGACGCTTCCCCGCAGAAGAGATCCACCTGGTTGCCCATCAGGGCGGCCATCACGGGCGCGCCGCCCGTGTAGGGCACGTAGCGCACGCGGGTCCCGGTCTTCTGCTCGAAGTAGATGCCGCAGATGTGCGCTCCGCTGCCGAAGCCCACGATTCCCGCCGTCGCGGTGTCCGGGCTCGATTTGAGCCAGGCGAGCAGCTCCTTGCCGCCGGTCACAGGCAATCCCGGCCGCCCGACGATGATGAGCGTCGTGCTGGCGAGGATCGCGATCGGCTCGAGGTCCGTCACGGGATGCCACTTGACCGGGTAGACCGCGCCGGCGCCGACGTGGCTCGTCCAGTTGCCGACGATAAGGGTGTAGCCGTCCGGCGGCGATTGAACCGCCTTTCCGGTGCCGATCGTCGAGCCCGCCCCCGGCACGTTTTGCACAACGACCGGCTGGCCGAGCACCTGCCGCATGGGCTCGGACAGGAGGCGCGCCTGGATATCCGTCGAGCCGCCGGCCGGGAACGGCACGATGACGACGATCTGGCGCGTCGGATACTCCTGCGCGGCGGCGGCGCCGATAAGCGCGAGACCGACGGCAACGGAAACGACCGCGCGATGGAACCAGGTCCCGCTGATCTTCATTTTCCCCTCCGCTTGTTCCCGTTCAAAGGTTCCCGACGCCCTTTCCGCTACAAGCCCGCCTGCGACACGAACTTGGGAATGAGATAGGCCTCGATCGCCTCGGCTCCGCCTTCCGAGCCGTAGCCCGAATCCTTGACGCCGCCGAACGGCACCTCGGGCAGCGCGAGGCCCATGTGGTTGATCGTCATCATGCCGGTCTCCACCGATGCGGCAATGGCGTTCGCCGTCTTGGCCGAGCGCGTCCACGCGTAGGCGGCAAGCCCGTACGGCAGGCGGTTCGCCTCCGCCACCGCGTCCTCGAACTTGTTGAACGGATTGATGACGGCGAGCGGTCCGAACGGCTCCTGGTTCATCGCCAGCGCGTCCTTCGGCAGCTCCGTGACGACCGTCGGCTCGAAAAAATTGCCCTTCTCGCCGATCGGGAAGCCGCCGGCGACCACCTTGCCGCCGCGCTTTCTCGCGTCCTCGACGTGCGCCTCCATCGCGCGCTGCCTCCGCGGATTCGCAAGCGGCCCCATCTTAGTGTCCTTCTCCATGCCGTCGCCGACCTTGACCGCCCTGGCGCCCGCGACGAATTTTTCGACGAAGCTCGAATAGACCCCTTCCTGCACCAGGAAGCGCGTCGGCGAGATGCATACCTGCCCCGCGTTGCGGTACTTCATGAACGACATCGTCTTCGCCGCGGCCTCGACGTCGCTGTCGTCGAACACGATTACCGGCGCGTGGCCGCCCAGCTCCATGGTGGTGCGCTTCATGTGGGCCCCGGCAAGCGCCGCGAGCTGCTTGCCCACCGCGACCGACCCGGTGAATGACACCTTGCGGATGACGGGATGCGGGATGAGGTAGCTCGAGATGTCGGCCGGGTTCCCGTACACGAGATTGATCACGCCCGCGGGCACGCCGGCGTCGGCGAAGGCGCGGATCAGCTCGGCGGGCGAAGCGGGCGTTTCCTCCGGCGCCTTCACGATGATCGAGCAGCCGGCCGCCAGCGCCGCCGAAAGCTTGCGCACCACCTGGTTGATCGGGAAGTTCCACGGCGTGAAGGCGGCGGCCGGTCCCACCGGCTCCTTGATCACCAGCTGATACACGCCTTCCGCGCGCGCCGGGATCACGCGTCCGTAGGCGCGGCGGGCTTCCTCCGCGAACCAGTCGATGATGTCCGCGCCGGCAAGGACTTCCTGCTTCGCATCGGCGAGCGGCTTGCCCTGCTCCATCGTGAGCATCGGCGCGACGGCATCGGCGCGCTCCCGAAACAGGTTCGCGGCCTTGCGCATGAGCTTGGAGCGCTCGAAGGCCGAGACCTTGCGCCAGGCCTTGAACCCCTGGCCCGCTGCTTCCAGCGCGCGGTCGAGGTCGGCGCGCTCGGCATAGGCAACGGAGCCGATCCGGCTTCCGTCGGCGGGATTGACGACCGGCAGGGTCCGGCCGGACGCGCCCGGGCCCCAGGCGCCGTTGATATGAAGGAGAGTATTTGGATACATGGTCACGCTTTCCGCCGTGATTTTCAGGCCAAGGTCACCTCGAGCACGCCGCACTTCTCGACTTCGGTCACCACTTTGTCTCCGGCCTTGAGCCACACCCGCTTCTCGGGCGGGTAGCCCAGGATCACGCCCTGCGGCGTTCCGGTATAGATGATGTCGCCGGGCAGGAGCGTCATGTGGCGCGAACAGTAGCTCACGACGTGCGCGCAGCCGTAGATCATGTCGGAGGTGTTCGAATCCTGGCGCTTCTCCCCGTTCACGTAGGTGGCGATCCTGAGGTTCTGCGGATCGGGAATCTGGTCCGCGGTGACGACCCAGGGGCCGAGCGGCGCGAAGCCGTCACAGGTCTTTCCGAGCATGAGCTGGCTCGTCACGCGCATGAGGTCGCGCGCCGAGAAATCGTTCCCGTTGGCATAACCGAAGACGTGCGCCAGCGCCTTCTCCTCCGGCACGTCGCGGGCTTGCCTGCCCATCACCACTACCAGCTCGACTTCGTAGTCGAACTGCGAGGACACCTTCACCGGGAGGCGGATGGTGCCGCGATGGCCGACGAGCGTGTTGTGGTACTTGTTGAAGAGGATCGGCACCGGCGGAATGGGATTGCCGGTCTCCATCGCGTGCCTGCGGTAGTTCAACCCGACGCAGATGATCTTGCCGGGACGGGGAACGGCCGGACCGAATCGCGCGCGCGACTCGGGCACCAGCACGCTCTTTCCGCGCCTGTCTTCCAGCGCCTTCGCGGCGAGCCTTGCGAGCGGCGCGCAGTCGGCGCCCTCGATCACCGCATGAATATCCGTCGGCGCCCTGATCCGGAACATCCGGGACGCAGCGCTCACATTCATGATTCCCCGTTCGGTCTTCATGCCCAGGGTGCCGCCGTCGCGTCCGCCCAGCGTGCAGAACGTCATGTTGCGCGCCCGCATGTGTCTCCTTGTCGTGGATTGGTATCCGTCATTCGCCGCGTATGTTCGCCACCTTGACGATCTGCTCCCACTGCGCGCGCTCGGACCTCAAATGCGCCCCGAACTGCTCCGGCGTGCTCGCGATCGCTTCGGTCCCGTCGAGCGCGAGTCGCGAGGCAACCTCCGGCCGTTGCACGGCCTTCACGATTTCCGTACGCAGGCGCTCGATGACGGGCCGCGGCGTGCCGCGCGGCGAGAGCATGCCGCGCCACTGGGTCACCACGAATCCCGGCACGCCCGCTTCGATCATCGTCGGCAGGTCGGGAGCCATTTTCGCACGCGTTGCGCTCGCTATGGCAACGGCCCTCAGCCTCTGGGACCTTACGTGGCTGTACACGGAGCCCGCGCTGAGAAAGCTCATCTGCACCCGGCCCGAGAGCATGTCGCCGAGCGCCGCGCCCACTCCCTTGTAGGGGATGTGCACGAGCCGGGTCCCGGTGGAATGGGCGAACAGCTCGGTTGCAAGGTGCGCAAGCGAGGCGTTGCCCGTGGAAGCGTAATTCAGCTTTGACGGCTCCGCTTTCGCATACGCGATCAATTCCTTCACCGTCTTCACCGGCAGTCCCGGATGCACGGTCAGCATGTACGGCGCGGCCGCGACCTGGGAGACGGGCGCAAAGTCGCGGTACAAATCGTAGCGCGTCTTGTTGACGATCCCGTAGACGACCAGGCTCGCGCTCAGGAGCATCAGGGTGTATCCGTCCGGGGCGGCCTGCGAGCAGAGCTCCGCGGCGATGCTTCCGCTCGCGCCGGCGCGATTGTCCACGACCACTGTCTGCGTCAGCGCTTCACCGAGGGGGATGGCGACCTGGCGCGCGACGAAATCCAGTCCTCCGCCCGCTCCCGACGCGACGATCAGCCGGACCGGCTTGGCCGGATACGCAGCCGCGGGCTGGGCGGCAGCGCGCGATAGCCCGACGACAAGCGCGGCAGCGAGTCCCCCGACAATCCCGATTCGAGCCAGAGCGCCCATTTCATCCTTCCTTGCCGGCGCGCCGCTACCCGCTATTACGGTACGGAGCCGTTGACCGTCAGGCGATGCTCATGGCCGGGGCGGCCTGATGGGTCAGCACCTGACGATCCCTGCCGTTCATTGGCCCGTGCGGATGTTGGCCACCCGGGCGACTTCCTTCCACTTGGCCATCTCCGCCGGAATCATCTGCTGGACCTCGGCGGGCGTGCGGAAGTCGGCCTCGACGCCTTCCGCCCGGAAGCGCTTCAGCGTCGCCGGCTCCTCAAGATATCGCTTCAGCTCCCCGTTGAGCTTCCTGATCACGCCGGCGGGCGTGCCGGCGGGCACCGCGATGGCCCACCAGTTGTTGGCCTCGTAGCCGGTGAGGCCGGATTCGGCAATGGTCGGAAGGTCCGGCGCCGCGGTTGCGCGCCTGGAGCCGCTGGTCGCGAGGGGCGTGAGCCGGCCCGACTTCAAGTGCGGCAGCGTCTGGATCAGCGAGCCCAGATTGACGTGGGCCTGCCCGCCCATGACGTCCACCAGCGCGGGAAACCCGCCCTTGTAGAGCACCACCAGCATCTTCGTGCCCGACATGTGATTGAAGAGCTCGCTCGCCATGTGGGCGAAGCCGCCCGAGGTGGCGAGCGTGAGCTTTCCGGGGTTGGCCCGGCCGTAGGCGATCAGCTCTTTCGCCGAGCTGACCTTGAGAGCCGGCCCCACCGACAGCACGCTCGGCCCGTACCCCAGCGTCCCCACCCAGGAAAAGGACTTGTGCGGATCGTAGGGCACCTTGCGCGTTGCCGCATTCACCGCGAACGCCGCCGACGCGATGAGCAGCGTGTGGCCGTCGGGCTGGGCGCGCGATGCGATTTCGGTGCCGAGCAGGGCATCGGCGCCCGGGCGATTGTCCGCGACGACCTGCTTGCCCAGGCGCTCCGTGAGGTATTGCGCGAAGTAGCGGCCCATGATGTCGTTGCTGCCGCCGGGCGGGAACGGAATGATGAGCCGGATCGGCCGCGTAGGATAGACGGACGCGGATCCGTCTGGGGAGCCGCTTTGGGCCGCCTGCGCGCTGCCCGCGACGCCGAGCAGCACGATAAAGCACACCGCGAGAGCTGATTTCATGCCGCCGCCCCCCCTTTCAACTACCCGCACGATACGCCTGTCGAGCGCCCGAATGGAAACCGGGGCGTTTCCGACCCCGCGTTACGCGGCTAACGCGATCGCGAAGAAACCGCCTGTTTCAACGTGCTGTGGTCGACCCGCAGGAACCCGGTATTGAGCGTCTGCGCGAGCCGACGCACGGCGCCGTCGATGCTTTCCGGATTTTCCTTGATCACGTCTTCCACGTGGTCGTTTGCCAGCTTGCTCGCCATCACCCACGTGATGTACAGCCCCTCGCTGCGCTCGAATCTTTCCGAATCGAACTTGGCAAGACCGGCATCCGTCAACCCGTAGTCCACCACGCCGTACGGAGTGACGACTTTGTGTTTGATCGTTCCCTGGCCTTGACGGCGGCGGTGATAGCGCGATGTCACATCCATCATGAAATGAACGTCGCTCGGGCTCGGCATCGAAAATATCAGGTCGGTAATCCAGCGCGGATCGGGCGCTTCGCCCCGGCCGGCTGCCGCCTGCCGGCAGCCGGGATGCGCCGCGCATTCAAAGTATTTCAGCGGATGGAAGTGTACGACGTGAATTTCCGGGTTTTCGGCCATGAGCGCCTCGAGGTACGCCATGTCCACGCGCAGATAGGCGCTGTCGCTTTCGGATTTCTCCTCGCGCCCGATCTCGTGCCATTGACATTCCCGGGTTCCGTGCGCGCGCGGCAGGAACGCCCACATTTCCTCGAAGTCAGAGCGCCTCAGTATCTCCGCGATTTCCCGGATGCCGTTGGCCTCGCACACGCCGATGACGACGTAGCGCTCGCTGACGGAAACGTTGGCAAGCAGGCGCGGCGAATACCACACCTGGCGGACGGGCTCACCTGCGGATCTGGAAGCGCTCCGCGGAGCGTCCGCGCCGGTCGCGGCCCGCGTAAAACCCGCCAGGCCGCATGCCAACAGCAGAAGGAAAGCCGCGACAGGCCATGTTTTTTGCATGTCTAAGCATACGCGGGAAAAGTTACACTAGCCACCTTCACCCACCGCAAGCAGGAAAAAACCATGGCAGACGCCAAAGTCGTCTTCCTCCACGGGCTGCATCCGCGCATCGTCGAGGCCATCGTCTCGCTCAACCCCGCCGGCTTCACGACGACCGTGGTGGACGGCAAGTCTCCGGAAGCGCAGCAGGTGGCGGCGGTCGGGGATGCCGATTTCATAATGGCGTTCCGCGCGACGCTCACCGAGCGGATACTGCGGTCGGCCCGGAAAGCCCGGCTGGTGCAGATACTTTCCGCGGGCTACGACCGCATCAACCTCAATCTCCTGCGCGAGCTGAAGATACCGTGCGCGAACAACGGCGGGGCGAATTCCTGGGCAGTGGCCGATCACGCCGTGCTCGCGATGCTGTCCCTCTACCGGCGGCTCGGCGCGGCGGACCGGGCGGTGCGCGAGGGGCGCTGGAGCGCCGCCATCGACGGCATGAACACTTTCGAGATGGCGGGGAAGGTGGTGGGCGTCCTCGGCTTCGGCAACATCGGCCAGAAGGTCGCCCGGCGGGTCCAGGCCTTCGACGCCACCGTCCAGTACTACGACAAGTTTCCGCTTGCGCCCGAGCGCGAGCGCGAGCTGAAGGTGAAGCGGGTCTCGCTGGACGAGCTGTTCCGCACCTCGGACATCATCTCCTGCCACGCGCCGCTCACCAACGACACGCGCCACGTCGTCAACCGCGAGCGCCTCGCCATGATGAAGCCCACCGCGGTCATCATCAACACCAGCCGCGGCCCGGTGGTCGACGAGGTCGCGCTTACCGACGCGCTGCAGCAGAAGCGCATCGCAGGCGCCGGCCTGGATGTGTTCGAGAAGGAGCCGGTCGATCCGGCCAATTCCCTCCTCAAGCTGGAGAACGTGGTGGTGTCGCCCCACAGCGCGGGCACGACCTGGGACACCTGGTTCCGCCGCGCCGATTTTGCCTACAAAAACATGAAGCGCGTGTGGGACGGCGAGCCGCCCCGGGCCGTTGCCACCGACTACGACGAGGAATGAACCGTGCGCGGTCGCCCGCTGCGCTCACAGCACCCGGTGGTAGCGCAGGACCGAGGCAAGCGCCGAGATGGCAAGCAGCAGCGCGCCGATGCCGACGAACAGGACCGTGATCTCCGTCGCGCGCTTGCGCTCGACCACCAGGCGCGCGCTCCAGTTCTCGTAGATCGTCTTCAGCTCCGGCGCGGAAGTCGCGGCAAAGTACTCGCCGTGGGTGGTCTCGGCGATGCGCTTCAGCATGGAATCGTCCAGGCGCACGCGCATCGACCAGCCGCTGAACCTGAGCGTGACGCCTTCCGGGCTCCCGATGCCGACGGTGTAGATGCGAACGCCGTGCGCCGCGGCAAGCTTCGCGGCATCCAGCGGATCCGGTCCGTGGTTGCTCTCGCCGTCGGAGAGCAGCACGATCGCGACCGAACGGTTCGATCCCGGGGGCACCGGCTTGCGCTCCTCGACCGGCCGCCCGTCGCTCCTCCAGTGCCGGAACCGGGTAGACCAGCCGTGCACGAGCCCCTCCACGTCGATTCCCGCGCCGGGGAGGAGCGTCGCCAGCGAAGTATAGATGCCGCTGCCGAGTGCGGTGCCGCGCTGCAGCTGGAGTCGCTCGATCGCCTTCAGCAGGTCCTCGCGATTGTCGGTGGGCGACTGCACGACTGTCGCGTTGCCGGCGATCGAGACGATGCCGATACGCGTGTGTCGCTGCCGGTTCTCGACGAAGGCCCGGGCCGCCGCCTGCGCCGCGTCGAGCCGGTTCGGCTTGACGTCGGTGGCGCGCATGCTCCCCGAAGTGTCGATCGCGAGGATGACGCTGTTGTGCATCGACGGCAGCGACACGAGCGCCTGCGGGCGCGAGACGGCGAGGATCAGCGCGCTGAGCCCGACGAGGAACAGCAGCGGCGGCACATGCCGGAGCAGCCGCGCACCGGCAGCGCCGGTTGCCGGCCCCTGAAGTATGCCCGCCAGCCGCGCGTACGCCCGCCGGCGTCGCGCCAGCAGCCCGAAGTAGGCGACAACCAGAAGCGGAACCGACGCCAGCAGCCAGAGCATGTCCGGCCACATCAGGGTGATCCCGCTCAGGTGCGTCAGCACGTTCATCGGATCAATGCCGGCGGCACGCCGCCGCTCGCGAGCTGGGCCCGCCGCTTGCGCAGGCGGGCAAAGCGGATCAGCGTGTCGGCCAGATCATCCTCGGTCGAGAGCTCGATGCAGTCGACGCCGGCGCCCGCCAGGGTGGCGCGCAAGGCGGCCTCGCGCTCCGCGGCGAGCGCTGCGAAGCGCTTGCGGAAGGCGGCGTCGTGGGTGTCCACGACCAGTTGCTGCCCGGTTTCGGCGTCCTCCATGATTACCAGGCCTGCATCGGGCAGCTCCTGCTCCAGGGCGTCGTAGAGCCGCACTGCCAGGACTTCGTGGCGCTGACCCAGGTGCGACAAGGCGCGCGCCCAACCGGGCTCGCTGATGAAATCCGAGAGGATGAAGACCACCGACCGCCGCTTGATCGCCTGCAGCGCGCGTTCGAGCAGCTCGGCAAGGCGCGTGGCGCTTCCGGGCCTGCGCGAGACCCCGGTCTTCTGGATGCGGTCGATGAGGTGCAGGACATGCTGGCGGCCGCCCCGCGCGGGCACGACGAGATCGACCCGGTCGGTGTAGAGAATGGCGCCCGCCCGGTTGCCGTGGCGGGTCAGCAGGCGGGCAACGAGGGCGACGAAATCCGCCGCCATGGCGCGCTTGGTCATCGCGCGCGAGCCGAAGTTCACCGATCCGCTGAGATCGACCAGGAACCAGGCCGTCACCTCGCGGTCCTCGTTGAACTGGCGCACGTGCGGCACTTGAAGTCGCGCGGTCGCATTCCAGTCGATGGCCCGGGCGTCGTCGTTGACCTGATATTCCCGCAGGTCCGCGAGGTCGATGCCGAAGCCGCGGAACAGCGTTCGGTAATCCCCCAGCAGCGAGCCGTCCAGGCGGCGCAGCACCGTCCATTCGACACGGTGCAGCACGCTCTCCGCGCCGGGAGGAGGTGATTTTCCCCCCGAGTGGACGAGCTTCAGCTCAGCCACGCGCGGCGCTCCGCACGCGGGTCTCGAGCGGCTTCTCGGGCAACGCAACGGCCTGCATGACCTGCGCGATCAGGCTGTCTGCGGTGTGGCCCTCGGACAGTGCGTCGTACGACATCACCAAGCGGTGGCGCAGCACGTCCGGCACGAGATCGGCGACGTCCTCGGGCAAAACGTAGTCGCGGCCGCGCAGGAAAGCGAGCGCGCGGGCGCCCTCGATCAGCCAGATGGTCGCGCGCGGACTGGCGCCGAAGGTAATGAAGCGAGTGAGCTCGCCGAGGCCGTAGCGTTCGCAGCGCCGCGTGGCCGACACGAGCTTCACTGCGTACTGAAGGAAAACCGGGTCCACGTAGACCCTCCGGCACTCGTCCTGCAGGACGGCCAGCTGCTCCGTCGTGGCCACCACGCCGACCTCGGTTGCGGCCCCGGTCACCCGCTCGACGATGACGAACTCCTCCTCCTCGGTCGGATAGTCGACCAGCACCTTCATCATGAAACGGTCGATCTGGGCCTCGGGCAGCGGATACGTGCCCTCGGTCTCGATCGGGTTCTGCGTGGCCATGACCAGGAACGGGGACGGCACCCGGTGCGTCTCGCCGGCGATCGTGACCTGGCGTTCCTGCATGACCTCGAGCAGCGCGCTCTGAACCTTCGCCGGCGCGCGGTTGATCTCGTCGGCCAGCAGCAGGTTCGCGAAGACCGGCCCGAGGACGGTGCTGAAGTCGCCGGTTTTCTGATTGTAGATCCGGGTTCCGACGAGATCGGCGGGAAGCAGATCGGGCGTGAACTGGATGCGCTTGAACGACCCGCGGACGGTGCGCGCCAGCGTCTTGACGGTAAGCGTCTTGGCCAGTCCCGGCACGCCCTCGACGAGCAGGTGGCCCTGCGCGAGCATCGCCACCAGGACGCGCTCGAGGAACAGGTCCTGCCCGACCACGACGCGCTTGATCTCGAAAAGAATCCGCTCCATCAGGCCGCGGACGTTGCGGTTCGAATCGTCGCTCATGTTGCTCCTGCCGTGAAGGTTAGAAAGGATGGACGCCGATGGCGCTGCCCGCCACGGCGATGGTTACCGCGAAGCCGATGCCGACAAAGGTGCCGGCCTCGGTCGGATTCAGGATGGCGGTGACGATTCCGACGACATCGCCCTGCATCGTCACCAGGGGGCCGCCCGAGCTGCCGGGATTGGCCGCCGCGTCGAACTGGATGAGGCGCGTGAGCACGCGGTCGCCCGCGCGCGAGCGGAATTCCCGGTTCAGGCCGGAAACGACCCCAGACGTTACCGACGGGCCGATGCCGAACGGGAATCCGACCGCGACCACTTCGTCGCCGGGCTTCAGCCGGGCGGCCGACCCGAGGGTCGCCGCCGGCAAGTCGTCGGGGATCGTCCGCGCCTTGATGACCGCGAGATCGTTCTCGGGATGCAGGCTGACGAGATCCGCGTCGGACTCGGTGCCGTCGTGGAACGTGACCCTCACGCGCTTGGCGCCGGCGACGACGTGCAGGTTGGTGAGGATCAACCCGGCGTCCACGATCACGACGCCCGATCCGACGGCAGAATCGTCCATGTCCTGCGGATCGCCGGGCGCGTCCCTTTCCGAGCCGGGCTTCTGCGGCTTCAACCCCGCCTTGGGCTTGCCCTCCTCCGGCGACGCTTCCCTGAAACTGCGCACGCGCACGAGCGAGGGGCGCACGATTTCCGCGGCCTTGGCGGCGCGTGACGGCAGCGTCATGTCCGTCAGCGTGCGCAGCACCGCGGCATCGATGTGATCCTGGGTCAGGACCTGCGGCTCAGGTTGAATCCGGTGGTAAGCCCACAGCACGAGCGCCACGCAGGTGGCGCCGCCAAGAAACAGTGCGATTCCGGCGCGCCGTGCCAGGAAAGCTCGAGCGCGCGGGAAATGGGGGCTTCGGCCTGGAGGCGACTGGCCGGCAGTCGCCGGTCGGGACGAATCCGCCGCCGGCCTGGTTGCGTCCGGTCCGGCGCGATGCGCGCGCCGTGAACCGCTGTAGAGCACCTGCGACTTCACATGCGCAAGGTAGCACGGTTGCCCCGCCGGGGGGTATTCCCCAGTGTATATTGTTGTGCTGGGGGCGCGATGCGATTCCTGTGGTCCGATTCTCTCTGGCTGCTGCTGGCGATCCCGATCCTGGTCGCGGCCTACGTCTACGCGCTCCGCCGGCGCAAGAAAGTCGCGGTGCGCTACGCGAGTCTCGCGCTGGTGCGCGACGCGATCGGCCCGTCGCAGTGGCTGCGGCGCCATCTGCCGGCGCTGCTGCTCCTGCTCGCGCTCACCTGCGCGGTGCTCGGAGTCGCGCGCCCCACCGCCGTCATCACCCTGCCATCCGAGCATCAGACCATCGTGCTCGCGGTGGACGTATCGCGCAGCATGCGCGCCGCCGACATGAAGCCGAGCCGGATACAAGCGGCGCAGGCCGCGGTTAAGAACTTCATCGAGACCCTGCCGCCCCATGTCCGGGTGGGGATCGTGACCTTCGCGGGCACCGCGGCGGTCGTGCAGACGCCGACGCAGAATCGCGACGATCTCCTCTCGGCGGTGGACCGCTTCCGGCTGGAGCGGCGTACCGCAACCGGGAGCGGATTGCTGATGGCCTTGTCGCTCCTGCTTCCGGACTCGGGCATAGATCTCGAGGCGGAGGTATTCGACAGCGCGTTCTCGCGGCGCGCGGGCGCGATGCTCGTCGACTCTCCCGACAAGTCCGCGCGCAAGCCGTTCACGCCGGTGCCGGCGGGCTCTTATACCGCCGGCGCGATCGTGCTGCTCTCCGACGGACGACGCACCAGCGGTCCCGACCCTTTGATGGCGGCGAGAATGGCTGCCGAGCGTGGCGTGCGCGTCCACACGGTCGGCTTCGGCACGAAGGAGGGCGGGCTGGTCGAGTTCGACGATATGTCGATCTACATGAGATTCGACGAGGAGGCGCTGAAGGCGATCGCCGGCATCACCGAGGGCGAATATTTTCACGCCGGCAGCGCGGACGATCTCCAGAAGGTCTACAGGAACCTGTCGACCAAGCTCGCGCTCGAGCGTAGGGAAACCGAGCTCACCGCGTTCTTCGGCGCAGGATCGGCGTTGTTTGCAATGGTGGCGGCGCTGCTGTCCCTGCTCTGGTTCCACCGCTCGTCCTGAGCACCGGTCGCGCCCTCACGCCGCGAAGCCGTACAGCTTCGCCGCGTTCTCGCACACGAGCTTACGGCGGGTGCCGGCCGGCAAGCCACCCAGTTCGCGCTGGAGGTATTCCTGCGAATCCGGCCAGATGCCGTCGGGGTGCGGGAAGTCCGACCCCCACATGATGTTCTCCGCGCCCACTTCGTCGATCAGCTTGATCCCCACCGGGTCCGTCTGGTAGGTCGCCCGGCACTGGCGTTTCCAGTAGCCGCTCGGCGGCATCTTGAGCGAGAGATCCTTGAACTGGTCTTCCCACTCCGCATCCATCCGCCACAGCACGTAGGGGATCCAGCCGATTCCCGCTTCGCCGAGCACGAGCCGGATGCGCGGGTAGCGCTCGAGAACGCCGCTGTAGATCATCGAGGTGAGGATGTTGGACATGTTGAGCTGGAACGCCGTGATGTTCGTGGCGAAGGCGGCCCGCGCCACCGACAGCTCCACCTCCGGCATCCCGGGAAGGCTGGCCCGCGTCGGATCGCCGCCGATCAGCATGATTTTCCTGATGTGATCGGGCTGGTAGCCGCTCACCGTGTGAAAGTGCAGCGGCAGGCCGGTGGCATGGATGACCTCCCACAGGGGATTCCAGTACGGGTCCCACAGCGGCTTGAGATCCGGCGAATTCGCGATGTCGAGGCCGCGCAGGACGCCGCGCCGGGCGACGCGCTCGACCTCGGCAATCGCAGCCTCGATCGGGTTGTTCGGGATCGAGGCGAGGCCGGCAAAGCGCTCGGGGTGCGTCGAGCAGAATCCGGCGAGCCACTCGTTGTAGATGCGCAGGACCTCGACCGCGGCCTCGGCATCCTCCAGGCGGCTCGTGGCGCCGAGCACGCCGTAGAGTACTTCGGCCTGGACGCCGTCGCGGTCCTGGTCCTTCAGTCGCAGCTCCGGATCGGTCAGGCGGCGGATGCCGCGCTTGCCGTCCTCGTAGAGCCCGGTTGCCGCCATGCGATCGGAGCGATGGATCTTGCCGGGGATATACTGGCGGCCCGCCGAGCCCATGCCGTTCTCCAGGCCGAGGTTGACGCCTTTCTTCGTCGTCCAGCGCCGGCCGCCGGGTCCGTCGGCAACGTACGGCATGCGCTCGCGCATCGCCGATGACGCGTTTTCGGTGAAGAGCTTCGGCGGCAGCCAGCACAGATCCACGTGGCAATCGGCCGAGATCACTTCGTAGCGCATGGTTGTGCTCCCTCGTCTCGCGAATGAGGATATTACTGTCCGCGGATACCCGCCTGCTTGATCACGCGGCGCCACTGGTCGCTCTCGGCGCGGATGTGGGCCGCGAAATCCGCAGGCCGGGTGCCCACGCCCTCGGAGCCGTCGGCAACGAGGCGCTTCTGCAGTTCCGGCCCCTGCACCGCCTTGATGGTTTCCGCCGCGACGCGGTCGACGACCGCTTTCGGCGTGCCCTTGGGGGCGACGAGGCCGTACCAGTTGACCACGGCGACGCCCGGCACGCCGGCTTCGATGAGCGTGGGCGTGTCGGGAAGCGCCGGCGCGCGCTTCGGCGGCGACACCGCCAACGCGCGCAGGCGCCCGCTGCGGATGTGGGGCTGGGACGAGATGATCGTCGCGAACGAAAGATCGATCCGGCCGCCGACGAGATCCGCATAGGCGGCGCCCAGGCCCTTGTAGGGAACATGAACCATCTTGGTGCCGGTGGCGATCTGGAACAGCTCCGTCGTCATGTGGATCGGGCTGCCGATGCCGGATGAGGCGTAGTTCAGCTTGCCGGGATTTGCGCGCGCATGCTTCACGAGCTCGAGCACGGAATTTGCGGGCAGGGACGGATGCACGACCAGCGCATAGCCCTGCGCGGTGACCTGCGACACTGGCGCGAAATCGCGCACGATGTCGAAGCGCGACTTGTAGAGCAGCGGATAGATCACGGTGGTGGCGCTCAACATCATCAGGGTATGCCCGTCTGGCGCCGCGTCGGCCAAAATCTCTAGGGCGACCTGGCTGCCCGCCCCTGGACGGTTGTCGACAACGACGCTCTGACCGAGCGAATCGGTGAGACCGTGCGCGAGGGCGCGCGTGACGGCGTCCATGCCGCCACCCGGCGCGAGCGGCACCAGCACCCGCAGCGGCCGGCTCGGGTAAGTCTGGGCGTGGAACGCCGCCGGGAACAGGGCGAACAGCAACAACAATGCCTTCAGGCCGTTGCGCGTTCTCATTGTTCCTCCCCCTCTGATCGCTTCGCTACGGCACGCGCGCTTTAATGGCGTTGGCGCGCACTGCATAGGTGATTCACCACCGCGGGAGCGCGCTCGTTGGTGCCGCCCGGCGCGAACGGCACGATCAGCCGCACCGGCTACGTCAGGAAACCCTGTGCAAGTGCTGCAGGAGCGAGCCCGACGAGAACCGCCGGCAGCGCAAACGCGCGCACGTTACCGGGCGACGGCTACCGCGCGCTCGCCGGCCGGCTTCCCCTTCTTGATCGCTCGGGCTTCCGCCGCCCGGTCCGCCTTCTGGAAGTCGGCCTCGGTAAACCCGTAGAGGTGCGCGCCGCCCATCAGGATCTTGGCAGCGGTGTCGCGCGAGCAGCTCGTCAGCAGGTTCGACGACACGTTGGGGAAGTTCGAGTCGAAGTGCGGGTAGTCGGTGGAGACGCACATGCGGTCGGCGCCGATCAGCCCGGCGGTCGCCTCTATTTCCGGCTCGCTTCCCTCGACCGCGGCCCAGCAATTGCGCCGGAAGTACTCCTTCGGCGTCAGGCTGAGATAGGGCGCGTGCGAGTCGCGGTACTGGGGATAGTCCCACTCGATGCGGGAGAGCAGTCCGGGCACCCAGGAGTTCTGGCACTCGAGGAACGCCACCCGCAGCTTCGGGTAGAACTCGAAGACGCCCCCGATGATCATCGCGATCAGGGCCTGCTGCATCTCGATCCAGTGGGCGGCTACGTGGCGGTAGAACCGGTTCTCGCCATAGAGCTCGATCATGTGCGAGTAGAGGGCGCTCACGCCTTCGTGGAATCCCCACGTCACGTTGAGCTCCTGGTGCACGGCATAGAGGGGATCCCAGTAATTCGAGTGCCAGTAGTGGCCGTTAATCAGGTTCGGCCGGATGAAGGAGCCGACTGCGCCCAACTCCCGCACGCACCGCGCGAGCTCCCGGCACGCCAGATGCACGTCGTGCATGGGCAGCATCGCGACGAACTTCAGGCGCTCGGGGCTGTACTGGCAGAACTCGTGTATCCAGTTGTTGTAGGCCTGGCAGATGGCGAGCGAAAGCCGCGGGTCCATGCCGTTGCGCCCGAGCAGACCGAGTCCCATCGTGGGAAAGAGCACGGCGATGTCCACGCCCTCCATCTCCATGCCCATGACCTGCGCTTCGGCGTTGTAGTCACGCTCTACCGCGAAATCGAGGCGATCGGTGGACTGCAGCCGCGATCCCGAGAGCAGTTGTATCCGCTGGGCGGGGACACTCCCCTTGGTGACGCGCTTGCGGTACTGCTGCACGTCCGCGTCCGAGGTGGGCTGGCCGTCGATGAGGATCAGCCCGGCCGGGCCACGGTTCGGACGGCCGTCCGCCCCGACCCTCACGCTGGCGCGGTCCCTGAATTTCGGGTCGAGGTAGCGATCGAAGATGTCCGGCGGCTCCATGACGTGCATGTCGGAGTCGACGAAGCGGAGATTGTCTTTCATCGGATCCTCCCTGGGGACGCGATGGAGCGCCCTGTACCCTGCCGAGGTACCGTATGCCCCCCGGGACAGCGTGTCAATGCGCTGGGTCGTTCGCGGACAGCTGCCGGTAGACCCATTGCACCGCGGCGAACAGTCTGCGATCGTCGTTGCGCCGGGCGACGAGTTGCGCACCGACCGGCAATCCGTTCGGACCCTTGAATACCGGGACGGTCACCGAGGGCGCGTGCACCGTGGTCCAGATGGCGCACGGCGCCGCGCTTCCCGTCAGGCTCAGCCCCATGATCGCTTCCCCGGTCGCGGCCGCCGCCAGCAGCACGTCGCATTCGCCGAACGCGTCCGGGAGCATGGCGCGGCAGCGCTCCGCCAGGTTGCGCGCCTCGAGGTAGCGCTCGAGGGTGCACGAGAGACCGTCGCGGATGCGGCCGTTCCGCAGCTGCTCGCTGATGCGCTCCCAGTGGTTCTCGATCTCCCACGAAAAGTTGCGCGCGAACTCGAAGGCCGCGATCCAGCGCTGGGCGTCCTCCAGCCGCTCGAATCCGGCCGGCAGCGTGACTTTCACGACCTTGGCTCCCGCTCTCGCAAGCCGGTGCGCCGCGTCCTCGAGCAGACGCTGCGTGTACGGCTCGAGCTTCGGCCATACGGGAGTGCGGCAGAACCCGATGCGCGGAACGCCCGGCGCCGCGGGCAGCGGCTCGGGCTCGATTCCGATCAGCACGTCGCGATAGAGCGCGATGTCCTCGATCGAGCGCGCGATGAGTCCGAGCGTATCGAGCGAGCCCGCCGCCTCCTTGACGCCCGTGCAGCGCAGGTCGCCGTAGGTCGGGCGATAGCCGAACGCGCCGCAGTAGGAAGCCGGCCGTATCGTGGAGCCGGTCGTCTGGGTGCCGATCGCGAGCGGGACGTGGCAGTCCCCGACCGCGGCGCCCGAGCCGCTGGACGAGCCGCCCGGCGTGCGCGCGGGGTCGAACGGGTTGCGCGTCTTGCCGGGATACCGGTTGGCGAACTCGGTCGTCACCGTCTTGCCCATCAGCACGCCGCCCGCCTTGCGGGAGAGCGCGGCGCACGCCGCATCGGCTGCCGGACGGTGCCCCTTGTAGATGGGCGAGCCGTACTCGGTCGGCATGTCGCAGGTGTCGATGATGTCTTTCAGGCCGAACGGCACGCCGATGAGCGGGCCGCGCCTGCCGTCGCGGTCGAGCGCGCGCGCCTGGGCGATCACCCGCTCGGGGTCGAGATATTGCCAGGCCTGGACCTCCGGCTCGCGCTGCGCGATGCGCTCGAGGCACGCGCGCGCCACCGCCTCACAGCTCGTCCTGCCGGCGGTGACGGCTTCGACAATCCCGGCGGCGGTGAGCTCGTGCAGCGGCATCTCCGGAATTTTTGCGGTCATCGCTTTCATCACCGACTCACCATCCGGCAAAGCATGTTATTGCAATCAGGCGCCCTCTGCAGCCTCGGGATTCCATTGCCCCTTGCGCATGCGCGTGATCGTCACGCTCTTGAACATGCCTGCCTTCGCGAACGGGTCGTCGTCCGCGAAGGCGCCGGCCTCGGCGCGGCTTCCCACGTTGACGATCAGCAGGCTGCCGATGACCTCCTCGCCGTCGTCGGTCAGCGTCGCACCGGAGACGACCAGGATGCTCTTCCGGCTGTGGAGGTAGTCGAGATGCGCTTGCAAATGCTTTTCGCGCAGGGCGGCAAAGCGCGGCGCGGCCACGCGAGAGATGGCCCAGAGCATGATCACTTTCCTCCCGGAATCCGATGCCTAGCGGGCGAAGTGCTGGTCAAGGAAGCGGTTGACATCGTCGATCGACTTAAGCCGCGACGGCTCGTGACCGCCGGCATAGGCTCCGCGCTCGCCGGGCGCCCGTGGATTGTAGACTTTGGGCAGATACGTAACCTTATCCCCCGGCGAGTCGAATCCGTGGTGCGCGCCGGGATAGACGATTAACGCCGGCGGAAATCGCGCGTTCTCCAGCTTCTTTGTGAGCTCGACGCGCGGCGCAGCGGGCGACCAGTCGTCTTGTTCCCCCTGCAGAATCAGCACCGGCATCGTCGCCTGGTAGCCCTTCGCCCGCAGTGGCTGGACGCAGCCCGGGTAGAAGGCGATCGCCGCCCGGAAATGCGGGCCATTGGCGCGCCGTCCGAGCGCATTAAGCCCGGCGATCCCCATCACGGTCGAGCCGCCGTGCGACCACCCGACCGCCAGCACCTTCTTCGGGTCCACGTCGGCACGCCTGACCAGCCAGTCGAGCGCGGCGTATGCATCGGCAACGCGCGTTTCCCACGGCTGCGCGGGACGCTCGCTCACCTTGATCTCGCAAACCGAGCGGATGCCGCGCGGCGTGAAGCTGTCCACGTTGAGCGCGACGAATCCCCGGCCGGCAAAGCGCTCCGCCCAGTCCCGGTTGCGTGCGGGAAGCCGGCCGCTCGAGGTGAACATGCCACTGCCGCCATGCATCAACACCGCCGCCGGTCGGCGCTCGCCGCGGCGCGCCGGCGCGGCGGGCTCAAAGAGAATCCCCGACAACTCCACGTCCACCCCGCGGAAATGCACCGTCTGTTCGCGGATCGGCGCCTGCGCGGGCTTCGGCGCCGCAGCGGGCTTTGCTGCCGCCGGCGGCTTCGATGCGCAGCCGCCACCCCAGGCCGCCAGGGGAACCAGCAGCGCGGCCGAAATGAGGGAACCTGGTCTCAATTTTCGCAGCTCAATCGATGCGCAGGCCGGCGGACTTGACCACCTTCGCCCACAGCGCGAGTTCGGCCGCGACCTGCCCGCAGGCATCCGCTTCATGCTGGCCTCCGCAATCCGTTGCCGCGCCGTCCGGCACTCTACAGGAAAATCAACCGCCTATCGTGAGCCCTTTGACATTAAGGCAGGCGCGGGCATAACTTTAGGCTCCCGACAATCCCCATGTAAGGAGCGCCATCATGACAGCCGCCAAGCGCCGCGTATTCGCCGATTGCAGGCTCTATCCAAGCGAGAAGAACTGCTCTCTTTACGTCGCGGGCACCGAAGATGAAGTGTTCGAGGTTGCTCTTCAGCACGCTATCAAGAGCCACGGCCACAAGGACACGCCGGACTTCCGGAAGGAACTGCGGTCATTCCTGAAGGAAGAGCCCGCCGGAAGGTAGCAGCCGCAGTGCCATGAAAGGGGCCGGGCTCGAGTTCCCGGCAAGTTGATCCTGGCCCCTTTGTTCTACATCAGCTGCTCGCGATTCTCGCCCTCGCGGCAGCACGTCTCAGCACAGGCGGTGACGCTGCGCTCACTGTGCCCGATCGTGTCTCCCAAGCGCCCACTGCACGTGCTCGCGCACCAGACCTGACGGATCATTAGCGCGTGTTTTCAGTTCAGACACTACTGCCGCTGACGTCGGCGCATTTCCGAGCCCTACGGCCAGATTTCGCAGCCAGCGTTCATACCCGATCCGGTGAATCGCGCTTCCCGCCAGCCGCTCGTGAAACTCCGCCTCGCTCCACCTGAACAGCTCGACCAGCGTAATGTCGTCCAGGCCGTTGCGAACTGCAAAATCGGGCTCACCGCTCGGTGCGGCAAACTTGTTCCACGGGCAGACCAGCTGGCAGTCGTCGCAGCCGTAGACGCGGTTGCCGATCAGCGGGCGCAATTCCTCCGGGATCGATCCCTTGTGCTCGATGGTGAGATAGGAAATGCAGCGCCGCGCGTCGAGGCGGTAGGGTCCGACGATGGCCTGAGTCGGGCAAACATCCATGCACTTCCGGCAGCTGCCGCAGTGGTCGTCCTGCGACTTGTCCGCGGGCAGCGGCAGGTCGGTGTAGATCTCGCCCAGGAAGAAATACGATCCCGCCTCGCGATTCAGCAGCAGCGTGTGCTTGCCGCGCCAGCCCAGCCCCGCCTTCCCCGCAAGCTCCACTTCCATCACCGGCGCGCTGTCGGTGAAGACGCGATGGCGGAACTCGCCCACCTCCTGCCCGATGCGGTCGGCGAGCTTCCGCATGCGGGCCCGCATGAGCTTGTGGTAGTCGCGCCCGAGCGCATAACGCGAGATGAAGGCGCGGCTGCCGTCCCTCATCACCTCGTAGCTATCCCGTGCACCCGGCGGCGAGTAGTTCATGCGCGCAGCGATGACGCGCAGCGTCCCCGGGACGAGATCACCCGGACGCGTCCGCTTCGTCCCGTGGCGTGCCATGTAGTCCATCTCGCCGTGAAAGCCCTTGCCGAGCCAGTCGAGCAGGCGCGCTTCCGCTTCGCCAAGCTCCGAGTCGGCGATGCCGACCTGCTGAAACCCCAGCTCCGTGCCCCAGCGCTTGATCTGACGCGCGAGACCGGCGTAGTCGGTCCTGGTGGATTCTTGCTGCAAGGGGCCTCTCATGTCGCACCGAGCCCGATCGTCTGCGCAAACCAGATGAAAAACAGCGCCAGAACGGCGACGCTTACACCGAGGCACACCGCAAGGACCTGGATGGCGTGTCCACGAGTCGTCGCGCCGCTGCCACGAATCACCGGCGTATCACGGATGACGCGAAATCCGGGCGGCGGGTATTGCTGCGCCCGCAGCACTCTTGCCCCGACCAGCCAGAGGTAGACCGAGAGCGCGATCACCGGCGCGCACAGGATGAGAACAGCCGCATACAGCGCCAGCTTGGCGCGGCTCGCCGTTTCCGCAGGCTCCGCGCTAAGCCACTCGTGGAGCGGCTCGCGGAAGTGCTCGAATCCCGCAAGCAGTAGAGCGCCGGCCGCCGCGGCGAATACGGCCAACAATATCCCTTGCCGCCGCGCCGCCGGGTCAGCCTTCTGAATTTCAATCGGCCGGAGAGCAGCCCCGTTGTCTGGCATCCCACCGTCGCGGGAATGACGACTCGCACTCATCGCTCGTCACCGGTCACTTTCAATGATAATGCGGCGATGCCATTGATATCTCGATATCTTCCTGCGGAGGCCGACACCCTGGCGACAGGCGCCGAGCTGGCCCCCCACCTCGTGCCTGGCCTCGTGATCTACCTCTCCGGCGAGCTGGGGGCGGGGAAGACCACCCTTGCCCGGGGCATTCTCAGGGGGCTCGGCTACAGGGAACGGGTAAAAAGCCCCTCGTTTGCACTGGTTGAACCTTACAAGCTTTCTAGGTTATACTTGTATCACTTTGATTTTTATCGGTTCACCGACCCACGGGAACTGGGTGAAGCCGGCTTCAGGGAGTACTTCAGCTCCGAATCGCTTTGCCTCGTGGAGTGGCCCGAGAACGCTGCGGGGGTGGTGCCCCCGGCCGACATAAGCATCGAAATGAGAGTCGCTGGATCGGGGAGGCAGCTGGAGATCGACGCCGGAACGGAGGCTGGAAGGCGTTGTTTGAAGCACTTGAAACATTAGGTATTTCTCGCGGCCGCGCGCTGGCACGGCCCTCCCTCCTTCTCACTCTCGTTTTACTCGCTCCCGGCATCCAGGTCGGCCTCACCGCCCCAGCCGCGGCGCAATCCGGAACCCCGATCGTTGCGGCGCGCACCTGGCCGGCGCCGGACTACACGCGGATCACGCTCGAGAGCCAGGAGCAGCTCAAGTACACGGTGCTGAGCCTGAAGGATCCCGAGCGCCTGGCGGTGGATCTCGAAGGGATCGAGGTCACCGAGGCGCTGACCGGCCTGACGGAGAAGATCAGCGCCAACGACCCGTACATCAAGGGCATGCGCATCGGGCGCTTCAAACCCGGGGTCGTGCGGCTGGTGTTCGATCTGAAGAGCGAAATCAAGCCGCAGGTCTTCACGCTGGCGCCGGTTGGCGATTACGGCCACCGCCTGGTGATCGACGTCTACCCCCTCGAGCCGCCCGATCCCCTGCTCGTGTTCCTCGACAAGCTGCAGGCGCAGGGCGAGGACGGGGCCGCGCCACCCGTCACCGAATCGAAGGGCCGTGCTCCCGCCGGCCGCACGGCACCGAGGCGCCCCGATGCCGCGCGCCTCATCATCGTCGTGCTCGATCCCGGGCACGGCGGAGAGGATCCGGGCGCCTTGGGCCGCCGCGGCACTCACGAGAAGAACGTGACGCTCGCCATCGCGCAGAAGCTCAAGGCGCGCATCGACAAGGAGCCCAACATGCGCGCGGTGCTGACGCGCGACAGCGATTACTACCTGCCGCTGCAGATGCGCGTGGAAAAGGCGCAGCGGGTGCGCGCCGATCTCTTCGTCTCGATCCATGCCGATGCGTTCATCCGCCCGCACGCGCGCGGGTCCTCGGTATTCGCGCTTTCGGAGAAGGGCGCGACCTCGGCCGCGGCGAGCTGGCTCGCCAACCGCGAGAACGCCGCGGACCTCATCGGCGGCGTGAACCTCCAGGGCAAGGACCGCTATCTAAAGATGACGCTCGCCGATCTCTCGCTGACGGCGCAGATCAATGACAGCCTTAAAGCCGGACGGGCGGTGCTCGCCGAGCTCGGAGGCATCAACGCCCTGCACAAGGCGGACGTCGAGCAGGCCGGCTTTGCGGTGCTGAAGGCGCCCGACATTCCCTCAATCCTGGTGGAAACCGCCTTCATCAGCAATCCGGATGAGGAGCTGAGGCTGCGCAGCACCGCCTACCAGAACAAGGTCGCCGAGGCAATCTTCAACGGCATCAAGCGCTACTTCGCGAAGAATCCGCCCGCGGCGCGCGACAGGATTGCCCTGCTTCAGTGACAAGTGATGGGCTAATGAGTAACGCCGGAAGAATTCATGTCATCCCCGTGAAGACGGGGTTCCAGGGGACAACCGCGCTTCCTGGATGCCCGCCTGCGCGGGCATGACGAGCTTGAGCAGACTCCTACCCGCTGCTCTCGGCCTCACCCTACTTCTCGCAGCATCCCCCGCGCCCGCGGACGTCCAGGGCCGCGTGGTGACCGTGCATGACGGCGACACCCTGACGGTGTTGATCGAGCGCCGCCCGCTACGCGTGCGGCTGATCGAAATCGACGCGCCCGAGCTGCGCCAGCCGTTCGGCACGCGCTCCCGCCAGTCTCTCTCCAGTCTCTGCTTCGGGAAAGTGGCGTCGCTCGATGTGCGCGGCCACGACCGATACAACCGGGCCCTGGCCCGCGTCACCTGCGCCGGGGCAAACGCCAATGCTGAGCAGGTGCGCCGCGGCTACGCGTGGACCTTCGTACGCTACGCCCCGCCGGATTCCCCGCTCTTCGCTCTCGAGAAGGAGGCGCGCGCGGCCCACCGCGGGCTGTGGCAGGATCCCGCGCCGGTCGCGCCCTGGGAATGGCGGAACGGAGTCCGGGAGTCCTCGCGCGTCAGCAGCAACTCTCGCGCGGGATCGTGACCGCGGCCGGCGTAGCCGCCGGTCAGGCTTTCAGGGCAACGAGAACTTCGTCGAGCATCTTCTTCGCGTCGCCGAAGAGCATCCGGTTGTTCTCCTTGTAGAAGAGCGGGTTGTCCACGCCCGCGTAGCCGGAGGCCATGCTGCGCTTCATCATGATGGAGGTCCTGGCCTTCCACACCTCGAGCACCGGCATGCCGGCGATCGGGCTCGTCGGCTCTTCCTGGGCCGCGGGGTTCACGATGTCGTTCGCGCCGACCACCATCGCGACGTCGGTGTCCGGGAAATCCCCGTTGATCTCGTCCATCTCGAGCACGATGTCGTAGGGCACCTTGGCTTCGGCCAGCAGCACGTTCATGTGGCCGGGCATGCGGCCGGCCACCGGGTGGATGCCGAAGCGCACGTTGACGCCCTTCTCGCGGAGGTGGGTGGTCAGTTCGTAGACCGCGTGCTGGGCCTGCGCCACCGCCATGCCGTAGCCCGGCACGATGATCACGTTCTTCGCATTGCGCAGGAGCTCCGCAGTCTCGGGTGCGGAGATCGGGAAGACTTCCCCGGCCGGCTGCGCGCCGGCCGCCGCAGCGGCCCCCTCCCCGGTGCCGAAGCCTCCCGCGATCACGGCCAGGAAGCGGCGGTTCATCGCGCGGCACATGATGTAGGAGAGGATCGCGCCGCTCGAGCCGACCAGGGCGCCGGTCACGATCAGCAGGTCGTTGGAGAGCATGAAGCCGGTTGCCGCCGCCGCCCAGCCCGAGTAGCTGTTCAGCATCGAGATCACCACCGGCATGTCCGCGCCGCCGATCGCCATCACCATGTGGATGCCGAACAGCAGCGCGATGACCGTCATGACGATGAGCGGCGTCATGCCGTCGGCCACGGTATGGGAGTTGATGAAGCGCCAGCCGAACCAGATCACCACAATGAGACCGATCAGGTTGATCCAGTGCCGCGCGGGCAGCAGCACCGGCTTGCCGCCGATCCTGGCGGAAAGCTTGCCAAACGCGATCACCGAGCCCGAGAAAGTCACCGCGCCGATCAGGACACCGATGTAGATCTCCAGCTCGTGGATGGTCTTCTCCGCGCCCTTGAACTGCCCGGAGGCCGCGGGATCGATGTAGTTGGCGAAGCCGACCATCACCGCCGCGATGCCGACCAGGCTGTGCATCAGCGCGACGAGCTCCGGCATCTGAGTCATCCTGACGATGCGCGCGGCGTAGAGCCCGATCGTTGCGCCCACCACCATCGCGCCGATGATCCACGGGTAGCCGGCCGGCGTGACATTCGGCCCCAGCACGGTCGCGAGCACCGCGATCGTCATGCCGATCATGCCGTAGAGGTTCCCGCGCCGCGACGTCTCGGGGTTCGAGAGGCCCCCGAGGCTCAAAATGAAGAGGATCGTCGCGCCGATGTAGGAGACGGTGGCCAGCGTCGCGGACATGGATCGTCTCCGTTACTTGCGGAACATCTGGAGCATGCGCTGGGTCACCGCGAAGCCGCCGAACATGTTGATCGCGACGAGCGCGATGCTCAGCACTGCCAGGCCGACGATCCAGCCGACGGGCCGGTCGGCCGCCTCGGCGACCGGCGGCGCCACCTGCACCAGCGCGCCGATGGCGATGATGCTGCTGATGGCGTTGGTGACGCTCATCAACGGCGTGTGCAGCGCGGGGGTCACGTTCCAGATCACCATGTAGCCCACGAAGCACGCGAGCACGAAGACGGTGAAGTGGGAAAGGAACGCCGGCGGCGCGTAGGCGCCGATGAACCAGAAGGCGGCCGCAGCCACGAGGAAGAAGACCGCCGTCGCCTTGCGGGGCAACGGCGCGCCTGCTCCGCCGTGGCCGTGCGCTTTCGCCGGCGCCGGCGCCGGGGGCTTCCTGGCGGGCGCGGGGGGCGCGGCTGAAATCTTGGGCGCCGGCGGCGGCCAGGTAATCTTGCCCTCCTTCACCACCGTGGTGCCGCGGATCACCTCGTCTTCCATGTCGACGTGGACGACGCCGTCCTTCGCCTTGCACAGCTCTTCGGCCAGGCGCAGCAGGTTGTTCGCATAAAGCGTGCTCGACTGGCGGGCGAGACGGCTCGGCAGGTCCGTGTAGCCGATGAGGGTGACGCCGTGCTTGACCGCCACCTTGTCGGGCTCGGTCAGCTCGCAATTGCCGCCCTGTTCGGCGGCGAGATCGACGATGACGCTGCCGGGATTCATCGAGCGCACCATCTCGGCGGTGATGAGCCGCGGAGCGGGCTTCCCCGGGATGAGCGCCGTGGTGATGATGATGTCCACCTCCTTCGCCTGCCGGGCAAAGGTCTCGAGCTGGGCCCTCTGGTAGCCCTCGCTCATCACCTTGGCATAGCCGCCCACGCCGGTGCCCTCTTCCTCGTAGTCGACGTCGACGAACTCGGCGCCGAGCGACTTCACCTGGTCCGCCACCTCGGGCCGCGTATCGTTCGCGCGCACGATGGCGCCCAGGCCCGAAGCCGCCCCGATCGCCGCGAGGCCCGCCACGCCCGCGCCGATCACGAACACCTTGGCCGGTGGCACCTTGCCCGCGGCCGTGACCTGCCCGGTGAAGAAGCGCCCGAAGTGATGCGCTGCCTCGATGACGGCGCGGTAGCCGGCGATGTTGGCCATGGAGGACAGTGCGTCAAGCTTCTGCGCGCGCGAGATGCGCGGCACGCTGTCCATCGCCAGCACCGTCGCCTTCCTGGCTGCGAGGCTCTGCATGAGCTCCGGGTTCTGCGCCGGCCAGATGAAGGAGACGAGCGCGCCGCCTTCGCGCATCCGGCGAACTTCATCCTCGACCGGCGCGCGCACCTTGAAGATGATGTCGGAGCGAGCCCACAGGCTCGACGCGTCGGAGACGATCTCGGCCCCTGCCGCGCGATATGCGTCGTCACTGAAGTTCGCTGCCTCGCCGGCGCCGCTTTCCACGGCAACCTTGAAGCCCAGCTTGACAAGCTTCTCGACGACTTCGGGCACGGTGGCGACGCGCTTCTCGCCCGCCGCGGTTTCTCGTGGCACCCCTATGACCTGAGGCATGAACCCCCCGTGTTTCGTTTCGTCACCCCCGCGGAGGCGGGGGTCCAGCACGCCGTTGAGTTCTGGATTCCCGCCTTCGCGGGAATGACGACCGAAATGACGCGTGCATTATAGATTGTGTCGCGGCTCACAGCTTTACCGCGCGCAGGAACTCGGTGCGGGCGTGCGCGCCGGCCATCATGAACGAGAGGTCCGAGCCCGAAAGGATCATGCGCATTCCCATCTGGATGTACTTTTCCATGAGCTTGGGCTCATAGACCCCGCCCATGCCCGGGTACTTTCCGTGCTTGCCGCACGCGGCGATGACCGTCTTGTAGGCGTTCTCCACCCTGGGATCGGTGAACTGGCCGGGGATGCCCAGCTCGGCGCACAGGTCGTTGGTGCCGATCAGCAGCACGTCGACGCCCGCGACCTGCGCGATCGCGTCCGCGTTCGCGATCGCCTTCGGCGTCTCGAGCATGACGACGACGAGCGTCAGCTCGTTCACCGCTTGCGTCGCCTCGCCCACCGGCACGCTCCGAAAGCCGAGCTGCGGCTGCGCCCCGGCGACCGAGCGATGCCCGAGCGGGGGATAGCGGCATGCCCTGGCGATCCGCTGCGCCTCCTCGACCGTGTCGACGTGCGGAGCGACGACACCCTGCGCGCCGTTGTCGAGCAGGCGCGAGGCGTGGTAGTGCTCGTGGCCCGGCACCCGCACGATCGGCGTGATGCCGGCGCCGAGCGAGGCCATGGCGAGCTGGGACGCCAAATCGACGTCCATCGAGCTGTGCTCCATGTCGATGAAGAGCCAGTCGAAGCCGCACGTCTTCGCGATGGTCGCGATGTCCACGGTGCGCGCCTGGCGCGCGCCCAGGCCGAGCGCGAGCTCTCCTGCCGCAAGCCTGCGCTTGGTGAGGTTGGGGATGGATTCCATGATGATCTCGGTCGCGGGAAAGGGAGCGCGCATTGTAGCAGCGCGCAGGCGAACGTCATCCCCGCGAAGGCGGGGATCCAGTAGTGGCCCGAATCGCCTGGATTCCCGCCTCCGCGGGAATGACGAGATGCGCAATTTGCATGGCCTTATAATTCGGGCATGCCCGCGATTCGCGTCCTGCCCGAATTACTCGTCAGCCAGATCGCCGCCGGGGAAGTCGTCGAGCGCCCCGCCTCCGCCCTCAAGGAACTGCTGGAAAACAGCCTCGACGGCGGCACGCACGGGATCGCCGTTCAGCTTGCGGGCGGGGGCACGAAGCTCATCAAGGTCTCGGACGACGGCGAAGGCATCGCACGGGAGGACCTGCACCTCGCGCTCGCCCGGCACGCGACCAGCAAGATCGCCGCGCTCGAGGACCTGGAGCGCGTGGCGAGCCTCGGCTTCCGCGGCGAAGCGCTCGCGAGCATCGCCGCGGTGTCGCGCCTCACGCTGACGAGCCGCCATGCCGGCGGGAAGCACGCCTGGTCCCTGACCGCGTCCGGAGCCGACGTCTCGAAACTCATGCCGGCGGCGCTCGCCGCGGGCACCAGCGTCGAGGTGCGCGACCTCTACTTCAACACGCCCGCCCGCCGCAAGTTCCTGAAGTCCGAGGCCACGGAGTATGCGCATTGCGAGGAGGCGTTCCGGCGCATCGCGCTCTCCCGCCCCGACGTCGCCTTCACGCTGCAGCACAACGGGCGCAGCCGCTACCACCTCAAGCCCCAGCCGCCGCGCGGCCGCATCGGTGCCGTGCTGGGCGAGGATTTCCACGACGGCGCGCTCCAGTTCGACGAAGCAAGCGCCGGGCTGCGCCTGCACGGGGCGGCCGGCCTGCCGGCGCGCGCACGCGCAAGCCGCGACGAGCAGTATTGCTTCGTGAACGGCCGCTTCGTGCGGGACCGGCTCATTGCGCACGCCATCCGCCAGGCCTACCAGGACGTGCTGCACCACGGGCAGTACCCCTCGTTCGTGCTGTTTCTCGAGATCGATCCGGCGCAGGTGGACGTCAACGTCCACCCCACCAAGACCGAGGTGCGCTTCCGCGACGCGCGCGGCGTCCACCAGTTCGTGTTTCATGCGCTGAACAAGGCGCTCGCCGGCGCGGTGGCGGGCGCGCAGACGGGCGGCACTCCGGTCCCGGCGCCTGTGCCGGCATTCGCCGCGCAACCGGCGCGCCAGGCCGCCATGGCGCTTGCGGCAGCGGAGCCTGCGGCGTTCTACGAGACGCTCTTCGGAAAAGCCGCGCCCGGGATCCCCCTGCCGGAAGCGGAAGAAGCGCCACTCGGCTTTGCCCTGGCGCAGCTTGGCGGAGTCTACGTTCTCGCCCAGAACCAACACGGGCTCGTGATCGTGGACATGCACGCGGCCCACGAGCGCATCATGTACGAGCGCCTGAAGGGAGCGCTCGACCGGCGCGAAATCCCGATGCAGCCGCTGCTCGTGCCGGTTACCTTCCCGGCGCAGCCCCTCGATGTCTCGACGGTGGAGGAGAACGGGGCGGTGCTGCGCACCATCGGATTCGACATCGCCGCCACTTCCCCCGCTTCGCTCATCGTACGCGCGGTGCCGGCGCTGCTGGCCGATGCCGATGCGCGGCGCCTCGCCTCCGACGTGCTGCGCGAGCTGCGCGAGTACGGCGCGAGCCGCGTCCTCACCGAGCGCCGCAACGAGCTGCTGGCGACGATGGCGTGCCACGCCGCGGTGCGTGCCAACCGCAAGCTGACGGTCCCCGAGATGAACGGGCTGCTGCGCGAGATGGAGGCGACCGAGCGCTCCGGCCAGTGCAACCATGGCCGGCCGACCTGGCACCAGGTGACGCTCGCGGAGCTCGACAAGCTGTTCATGAGGGGCCGGTAGGCTCTCATGGATAGTGGCGCGGTGACGAAGAGGCGCAAAACCAAGCCGAAAGCAGCGCGAAAAAAGGCGCCCGCGCCGCGCCGCGCGCGTCGTCGCCGTGCAGCGGCTGCGTCGGCGCCACGGGCTGCTCCCTCAGCCCTCAGCCCTCCGCCCTCAGTCCCAGCGTCTCCACCCTCATCCCTCCGCCCCCGGCCGTCAAAGAGGTGGCCGCCGGCCGTCTTGCTCATGGGCCCGACGACGAGCGGCAAGACCGCAGTGGCGCTGCGGCTCGCGCGGGAGCTGCCGTGCGAGATCATCAGCGTCGATTCGGCCCAGATCTACAAGGGAATGGACATCGGCACGGCCAAGCCCGGGGCCGCGCTCCTCGCCGAGGCGCCGCATCATCTGATCGACATCGTCGAGCCGCACGAGCGCTACTCCGCCGCGCGCTTCCGCGACGATGCGCTCGCGCTCATGCGCGAGATCACCGAGCGCGAACGCATTCCCCTGCTGGTCGGCGGCACCATGCTCTACTTCCAGGCGCTGACCGAGGGTCTCAACGAGCTGCCGGAAGCCGACCCCATGATCCGTCTCATGATCGACACCATGGCCGAGGAGCAGGGCTGGCCCGCGGTGCATGCGCGGCTGGCGCGCGTGGATCCCGAGACCGCGGCGCGCCTGGAGCCGAACGATGCCCAGCGCATCCAGCGCGCACTCGAGGTCTACTACGTCACGGGGAAGCCGGTGTCGCAGCTTCTGAAGAAGCCCAAGTACGTCTACTTTCCCTACACCCCGTTCAAGGTCTCGCTCGTTCCCGGCGAGCGGGAGGCCCTGCACGCCCGGATCGCGCGGCGCTTCGAGGAGATGCTCGCGGCCGGACTCGTGGAGGAACTGCGGAAGCTGCGCGAGGACTACCCGCTCGAAGCCGGCATGCCCTCGATGCGCTGCGTCGGCTACCGCCAGGCGTGGGAGCACCTCGAGGGCAGGATCGGCATCGAAGCGCTGCGCGAGCAGGGCATCGCGGCGACCCGCCAGCTCGCCAAGCGCCAGCTCACCTGGCTGCGCGCCATGGAGGGCGTGACCGAGTTCGACTGCCTCGCGCAGGACGTCCCCGACCGGGTGCTCGAGTACCTCCGGCGCGAACTCGAGGCGCTGCTGGTGGGCGGCTAGGCGCGGCGGGAGGTCATGTCGCGCAGGCGGTCGGCCGCCGCCTTGAGGAGCGACACTGCAAAGTCCGGCTTGGTCTTCACCATCGTCAGGAAGTCGCTGCGGTTGATCGCGATCAGATCGCAGTCGGTCTCGGCTACCGCGGTGGCGGCGCGCGGGGACTGATCGACCAGGGCCATCTCGCCGAACACGCCGCCGGGCCCCACCCACTCGACGAGCTTGTTCTTGATCGAGATGGCGACCCGGCCCGACAGCACGACGTACATGAACACCCCCGCCTCGCCCTCCTTCATGATGACCCTGTTGAGCGGGCAGTGCTGGGGCGGGCGATGCTGGGTCGCCACCAGCAGACCCTTGAGCAGCTTGTCGTCGAGGAGCCTCCGCGCGCGCGTTCCGTCGGACGCATCGAGCGCCTTGGTCACGGAGAGCATGGTGACCGTCAGGCGCAGCCGGTTGATGAGTATGTTCATCAACATGAGCGCGAATTCCGGCATCTTCTGGATTGCGCGCTGAAACTGCCCCGCGTCGAGCGACACCACGCGGCAGCCGGTGCGGGCGGTGGCCGTAGCGCTGCGCGGCAGCTGGCTGATGGCGGCCATCTCGCCGAATATCTCCCCCGCCTTGACGACGTCGATGGCCTTGCCGCCGCGGGTCACGCTCACCTGGCCTTCCTCCAGGAGATACATCCGGTCGCTGTTCTGGTTCTCCGTGAAGAAGACGGTGCCCCTGGGCAAGGTCTCGACATTTCCGAGCGACTCGAAGCAGATGCGCGCGACCTTCGGATCGTAAATCTCGCTTTTCGAAGGCCGCCGCGTGAAATCGAGGTCGTCCAGACCCTGCCCTGCGCTCATCGGTCACCGATCGCGTTCATCGTCATTCCCCGTGCGCTCGACGCTGGCGTCAGCCCATCCCCTGAAGAGGGTGATCCTTACGCCCACTCCGGCGGCAAGCTGCCGGGAGTCGCGCACGAGGCGCCCCTGCCGGTCGTGGGTGATGCTGTAGCCGCGCTCCAGCACCGATTGCGGGTTGAGGTGCTTCAGGTGCGCGTCGAGACGCACGAGCAGCGCCAACGCCGTCTCGATCCGCCGCCGCGCTCCGTCCCGCAGGCGCCGCGCGAGCTCTTCGCAGCTCCGGCGCAATTCTGCCACGGCGGGCGCGCAGGCGGCGAGCCGCAGGCCCGCCTCACGCAGCCGCCAGCCGCGCCCATCGAGAGCGCGCGCCCACGCCCCGGCAAGCCGGCCCGCAAGGTGGCGCACCTCGCCCAGCTGGTTGCGGATGCGCTCGCCCGGGTGGACCAGGCGGCGCGAGAGATAGTCGAGGCGCTGCATCCGGCCCTCGAGGCCGCGCCGGACGTCCCTCGACAGACGCTGCGCGACGTGCACGAGCTGCTTCGACAGCTCCCGACGATCCGGGCTCGCCAGTTCGGCGGCCGCAGTCGGAGTCGGCGCGCGCACGTCCGCGACGAAGTCCGCGATGGTGAAATCGGTCTCGTGGCCGATGCCCGACACGACGGGAACGCCACAGTTGAGGATCGCGCGCGCCACGATTTCCTCGTTGAAGGCCCACAGGTCCTCGATACTGCCGCCGCCGCGGCAGACGATCAGCACGTCGCAATCCCGCCGCGCTCCCGCCTCCGCAATGGCCGCGGCAATGCGCCCGGCAGCGCCCTCGCCCTGTACCGGCGCGGGATAGACGACGATCGGCAGCCGCGGCAGGCGGCGCTTCAACGTCGTCAGCACATCACGCAGCGCGGCAGCCTGTGGTGACGACACCACTCCGATCGCGCGCGGGAAGCGCGGCAGAGGCCGCTTGCGCGCCGGGTCGAACGATCCCTCCTTCTCCAGCTTCGCTTTCAGGCGCTCGAACGCTTCGTAGAGCGCGCCCAGTCCGGCGCGGCGCATGACCTCGACGTTCAACTGGAACTTGCCGCGCGCCTCGTAGAGCGTGGGCAGCGCCCTCACCTCCACCTGCATCCCGTTCCGGGGCGACCACCCCTGCAGCTGCGCGCGGTGGCGGAACATCACGCAATCCACCTGTGCCTGTGGGTCCTTCAGCGTGAAATAGCAATGCCCTGACTCGTAGCGCTTGAAATTGGAGATCTCTCCGCCCACCCACATTAGCGGCAGGCTGCGCTCGAGCGTTTCTCGCGCGATCCGGTTGAGCTCGGAGACCGAAATGACCTGCGGCAGCGGCGACGCGAGATCGGGCATCAGCGCATTCTACTCAACGCTGCAGAGTGCCGCGTCGCGGGAGGACCTCCTTCGTCCACAGCGGCCCCACCCGCGGGGTGGCGATCCCCCGCGGTCCCAGCATCCACGCGGGTTTCCGGTCAAGCCGTTGAATTGAAGCCCCAAATCCCGGATGCCGCGGGAAGCGGTGGAACCGGCGCTGTCGCCAGAAGCAGACAGGGGCGCTCTGCTAACAGAGTACGCACAGGGTTATCCACAGGCACGATCAGGCACGATCGCAGGCGGAAAGTCGCTCGCGCGCGAAGCGCGGGTAAAAAAATTCCGCGCAGCTGATGCCGTGGCGCTCCGGTTGCTGAAAATGCATCGCGCGGATAAAGTGACGGCCACCTTCAGGGAGTCACGCGTTTGTTCGCGCTCATCGAAGCCGCAGGCTGGCCGATCTGGTTCCTCATCACCTGCTCGGTCGTCGCGCTCGCCATCATCGGGGAGCGCTGGTGGTCGCTGCGCAAGAGCGCCGTCATGCCGAGGGATCTGCTCGACCGCACGATCCAGGATTACCGCGATAACAGGACGTCGCCGCAGATGCTTTCCCGGCTCGCGCGCGGCTCGCCCCTGGGCCAGGTGTTCGCCGCCGGACTGCGCAACGCCAAGAGCCCGCCCGATATCATCAAGGAGGCGATCGAGGAGTCGGGCCGCACCGTCGCGATCGAGCTCGAGCGCTTCCTCACCAGTCTCGGCACCATTGCCGTCATTTCACCGCTGCTCGGCCTGTTCGGCACCGTGGTCGGCATGATCGAGATCTTCGGCTCGCAGACGCCGACCGGCACCAACCCGCTGCAGCTCGCCCACGGCATCTCGATCGCGCTCTACAACACCGCGTTCGGGATCCTGATCGCGGTGCCGGCCATGATCTTCTACCGCTACTTCCGCGCGAAGGTGGACGTGATGCTGGTGGACATCGAGATGCAGGCGATCAAGCTGGTCGAGATGGTCCACGGCGAGCGCCTGTAGTGGGGAGCCTCCGATACGACGAAATGCGCGTGCGTTGCGAGACAGCATTGGAGATGACGCGAAGCGAGGTGCCGCCACTATGTCGATATTGGCAAGCCGAGCGACAAAGTCAGCGCCGATGCTGGCCGCAACCCCTTGTGGGCTGGCGCGATTTCTGCGAGCGGCCCCCCGGAAGCGCACCCTCACGCATGATCGCGCACCTTCATTGGCACATCCGGCAGAAATCGTGACAGCGCAGCGCGTGTTTCGTCGTATCGGAGGCTCCTAATGAAATTCCGCCCGCGCGCCTTCCGCGAGGAGCCGGAGATCAACTTCATCCCGTTGATCGACGTGCTGCTGGTGATCCTGATCTTCCTGATGGTCACCACCACGTATTCGCGCTACGCCGAGCTGCAGATCAACCTGCCGACCGCCGACGCGGAGCGCCAGCAGGAGCGCGTCGACCAGATCGACGTTGCGGTGGACACGCAGGGCCGCTATTCCGTCAACCGCAAGCCCGTCGCGTTCGTCAACGCGGGCGCCTTCAGCGCCGAGCTGCGCCGGGCGGCCGGGACCGCGAAGGAGCCGGTAATCGTCATCACCGCGGATGCCAACGCGCCGCACCAGTCGGTGATCAACATCATGGAAGCCGCGCGCCTCGCGGGCTACGGCAAGATCACTTTCACCACCCAGGCTGGAAAGAAGTGACCTGGGTAGAGCCGCACTGGCAGCGATTCACCGCCGTTTCCGCCGCGCTGAGCCCGTTGAGCCTGCTTTTCGGCGCCGCGGCGGCGGCACGCAGGGCCGCTTACCGCAGCGGGCTCATCCCAACGGACAGGCTCCCCGTGCCGGTCATCGTCGTGGGAAACATCACCGTGGGCGGCACGGGCAAGACGCCGCTTTGCCTGTGGCTCGCCGCCAGCTTGCGCGCGCGGGGATACGTTCCCGGGATCGTCTGCCGCGGGTACGGGGGCCGCTCGGTCGCGCCGCAGCGCGTGCTGCCCGATTCGGATCCCTACGCATGCGGCGACGAGGCGGTGCTGCTCGCGCGGCGCAGCGGCTGCGAGGTGTGGACCGGCGCGGACCGGGCTGCCGCCGGCCGCTCGCTCCTTGCGGCACAACCCGCCTGCAACGTCGTGATCAGCGACGACGGCCTGCAGCACCATGCCCTCGCGCGCGACGTCGAGCTCTGCGCGGTGGATGCCGCGCGCGGCTTCGGCAACGGCTGGCTGCTGCCTGCGGGAGCGCTGCGCGAACGGCCGTCCCGGCTCGCGACCGTCGATGCAGTGGTGCTCAACGCCGGCAGCGGGAGCGCTTCCCACCCGACCCTCGGACTCATACCGCCGCAGACGCCCCGATTCACGATGCGGCTCCAGGGCGGCGAGTTTCGCAATCTCCGCGCGCCCGGACGCCGGGCGGGGCCGGAGCATTTCCGCGGCAAGCGCGTGCATGCGGTCGCCGGCATCGGAAATCCGCGGCAGTTCTTCCGCCAGCTGGAGGCGATGGGCCTGGCGTTCACGCCCCATCCGTTTCCCGATCATCACCCGTTTGCCGCATCCGATCTCGCCTATCCCGGTGCCGAAGCGGTGCTGATGACGGAGAAGGATGCGGTAAAATGCCGGCGTTTCGCGGTGGAAACTCACTGGGAGCTGGCGGTGAACGCGGTGCCGGACGACGCGCTCGCCGAGGTTGTCCTGCGCAAGCTGAAGACACGTGGATAGCAAGCTGCTCGACATACTGGTGTGCCCGCTGTGCAAGGGGCCCCTCAACTACCGCAAGCCCCAGGGCGAGCTCCTCTGCAAGCCCTGCCGCCTCGCCTACCCCGTCAAGGACGACATCCCGGTCATGCTCGAGGACGAGGCGCGCAAGCTTCCTCCCGAAGAAGAAGTGTGAGATTCAGCGTCATCATTCCCGCCCGCTACGCCTCCCAGCGGTTTCCGGGCAAGCCGCTTGCGGACCTCGCCGGGAAGCCGATGGTGGTGCGCGTCGCGGAACGCGCCCGCAGGAGCGGCGCGGCGGAAGTGATCATCGCCACCGACCATCCCCGTATCGCCGCAGCGGCCATGCGCCACGGCTTTGCTGCGGTCATGACCTCGACGCACCACGTGTCCGGCACCGACCGCATCGCCGAGGTCGCCGCCATGCGCCGCTACCGCGCGGCGCACATCGTCGTCAACGTGCAGGGCGACGAGCCGCTGATCGAGCCCTCCCTCATCCGGCGCGTGGCGTCCGGCCTCGCGCGTCATCGCGTCGCAGCCGTGGCGACCGCTTGCCACCCGATACGGGACGCGCGCGAGCTCGGCAATCCGAACGTCGTAAAGGTGGTACTGGACCAGGACGGCTACGCCCTCTACTTCAGCCGGGCGCCGGTCCCGTGGGCACGGGAGGGATTCGCGCGCGGCGTCTCCCGCATACCGCGCGGGCTGCCGGTCTACCGCCATCTCGGCATCTACGCGTACCGCGCGGCGTTCCTGCGCGCATTCACGCGCCTCAAGCCCGCGGCAATCGAGCGCTTCGAGGCGCTCGAGCAGCTGCGCGCGCTCGCGCACGGACACCGCATACACTGCGAGATCACGCGCGCGGCGCCGCACCCCGGGGTGGACACGCCCGCCGATCTCAAGCGCATAGCACGCCGCTTCCGGTGAGCACCCGCCCGCGTTGTGGCGCGGCCGGAATCGGTGATACATTGCGCGGTCGCTGCCCGTGACAAGGCCATGAGAATAATACTTCTGGGCATGCCCGGTGCCGGCAAGGGCACGCAGGCCCGCTTCCTCATCGAAAGATACGGAATCCCTCAAATCTCGACCGGCGACATGCTGCGCGCCGAGATCAAGGCCGGCACGGCCCTCGGGAGGGAAGCCCGTACGTACATGGACCGCGGCGCGCTGGTGCCCGATCATCTGGTGATCGAGCTGGTCAAGCAGCGCGTGAAGCAGCCCGATTGCGCGCGGGGTTTCATCATCGACGGCTTCCCGCGCACGGTCGCCCAGGCCGAAGCGCTGCGCGATGCCGGTATCGAAATCGACTGCGTGGTGGAGATCGAGGTCGACGACGACGAGATCCTGCGGCGGATGACCGGAAGGCGCGTGCACCCGGCTTCCGGTCGCACCTACCATATCGTATTCAATCCGCCGCGTGTGCCGGGCAAGGACGACGTCACCGGCGAGCCCCTGGTCCAGCGCCCGGACGACAACGAGGAGACGGTCCGGCGCCGCATCGCGAACTACCATTCGCTCACCAAGCCCCTCGTCGCCTACTACATGAAGCAGCGCGAGCGGGGAGAGCCGCGCGCGCCCCTCTACGTCAACATCTACGGCAAGGGGTCGATCGAGCACATCCGCGACAAGCTCTTCGCCGCGCTCTCCACCAGGAGCTAGCGGGCGGCGGACGCAGCGCCGGCGGTCGACGAACGATGAGGATCGTGCTCGTGGGAATGCCGGGCGCCGGCAAAGGAACGCACGCGGCGGCCCTCCGGGAACGCCTGAAGATCGCCCAGATCTCGACGGGCGACATGCTGCGCGCCGCGGCGGCCGCCGGCACCGCGCGCGGCCGGGAAGCGGAGGGCTACATGAAGCGCGGGGAGCTCGTGCCCGACCGCCTGGTCGTGGAGCTCGTCCGGGAGCGCGTGAAGGAGGCCGATTGTGCCGGCGGTTTCATCCTCGACGGTTTTCCGAGAACGCTCCAGCAGGCGCGGGCGCTGCGTGAAGCGGGGGTCGGAATCGACATCGTCCTCGAGCTTCACGTGCCGGACGAGGAAGTGATCGAGCGCATGACCGGACGTCGCACCCACCTGCCCTCCGGGCGGGTCTACCACGTCACCCGGAATCCGCCCAGGATCGCGGGCGCGGACGACATTACCGGCGAGCCGCTCAGCGTGCGCGCCGATGACGCCGAGGACACGGTGCGCAGCCGGATCGCCGCCTATCACGCGCAGACCGGGCCTCTCCTCGACTATTACCGGCAGCGGGCGGCGGACGGGCCCGGTGCGCCGCGTCATATTCGCGTCGACGGCAGCGGCAGCGTCAACGCGTCCCGGGCCCGGGTATTTGCGGCGCTAGGCATCAAATGACGGCGCGCGTTCGCGGGTCCGCCGACTCGCGTAAAATAGCGCCCGTTTCAGTCCTTCCCGCCGTCATGACCAGGAAAAACGCCTTCTACGCCCAGTCCGGGGGCGTCACCGCGACGATCAACACCACCGCGTGCGCCGTCATCGAGACCGCGCGCAAGCACAAGAGCAGGATCGGGAAGCTCTACGCCGGGCGCGACGGCATCATCGGCGCGCTGACCGAGGATTTGATCGACACCTCGCGGGAGCCGGCGGCGGCGATCCGCGCGCTGCGCCACACCCCGGGCGGCGCGTTCGGCTCGTGCCGCTACAAGCTGAAGAGCCCGGAGGAGTCCCGCGCCCAGTACGAGCGGCTGATCGAGGTCTTCCGGGCGCACGATATCGGCTACTTCTTCTACAACGGGGGCAACGACTCCGCGGACACCTCGCACAAGGTGTCGCAGGTCGCGCAGAAGCTCGGCTACCCGCTGGTCTGCGTCGGCATCCCCAAGACCGTGGACAACGATCTCGTGCTCACCGACTGCTGCCCGGGTTTCGGCTCGGTCGCCAAGTACGTCGCCACCAGCATCCGCGAGGCCGGCTATGACGTCGCCTCCATGGCGCGCACCTCGACCCGGGTCTTTATCCTCGAAGTGATGGGCCGGCACGCGGGCTGGATCACCGCTGCCTGCGGCCTCGCCCAGGACAAGGCGGGCGAGGCGCCTCATATCCTGCTGTTTCCCGAGATTCCGTTCGACGAGGAGCGCTTCCTCGCCAGGGTGACCGAAACCGTTGCGAAATCCGGCTACTGCGCCGTCGCCGTGTCCGAGGGCCTGCGCCGGGCCGATGGCAAGTTTCTCTCCGAATCGGGCCTGCGCGACGCGTTCGGCCACGCCCAGCTCGGCGGCGTTGCCCCGCTGATCGCGCAGCTCGTCCAGGACAAGCTCAAGCAGAAGTACCACTGGGCGGTTGCCGACTACCTGCAGCGCTCGGCCCGCCACATCGCGTCGAAGACCGACGCGCTGCAGTCCTACGCGGTGGGCAAGGCCGCCGTCGAGCTCGCGGTGAAGGGCGTGAGCGGCGTCATGCCGATCATCGTCAGGAGATCGAGCAGGCCCTATCGCTGGGCGATCGGCGTCGCGGATCTGAAGGATATCGCCAATCACGAGAAGATGATGCCGCCCGACTTCATCACCGAGGACGGCTTCCACATCACGGCGAAGTGCCGCCAGTACCTGGAGCCGCTGGTGCAGGGCGAGGACTATCCCCCCTATCGCGCGGGGCTGCCGGCGTACGTGAAGCTCAAGAACGTTCCGGTGGCCAAAAAGCTGAATACCGCCTTCAAGATCTGAAAAGAACCAACTCCGGGAGCCGTCATGTCATATGCTTTGTTGTTTGCACTGGTCTGCGCGATCATCGCGCTCGTCTACGGCGGCGCCTCGATCCGCTGGATCCTCGCCCAGCCTGCGGGCAACGAGCGCATGCGCGAAATCGCCGCAGCCGTGCAGCAGGGGGCGACCGCCTATCTCAACCGCCAGTACCGGACGATCGGAATCGTCGGCGTGGTCCTGTTCGTGGTCATCGGCGTGGGCCTCAACTCGTGGACGACCGCCGTCGGCTTCGCCATCGGCGCCGTCCTCTCCGGCCTCGCGGGCTATATTGGAATGAATGTCTCGGTGCGCTCCAACCTGCGCACCGCGGAGGCCGCGCGCAAGGGACTGAACGAAGCGCTCACGATCGCTTTCCGGGGCGGCGCGATCACCGGCATGCTGGTGGTCGGCCTGGGGCTTCTCGGGGTCACGGGGTTCTTCTGGGTCCTGCTCGAGTCGGCAACTCGCGGCGCCTCGATCAAGGATATTGCCCATCCCCTGGTGGGGCTCGCCTTCGGCGGCTCGCTGATCTCGATCTTCGCCCGTCTTGGCGGCGGCATCTTCACCAAGGGCGCCGATGTCGGGGCCGACCTCGTCGGCAAGGTCGAAGCCGGCATCCCCGAGGACGATCCGCGCAACCCGGCGGTGATCGCCGACAACGTCGGCGACAACGTCGGCGACTGCGCCGGCATGGCGGCGGACTTGTTCGAGACCTACGCCGTCACCATCATTGCGACCATGCTGCTCGGCGCGCTGCTGCTTTCGGCGCCGGAGGTGAGGCCCCTCGCGGTGACCTATCCCCTCGCGCTGGGCGGCGCATCGATCCTCGCCTCCATCGTCGGCTGCTATTTCGTGAAAGCGACGCCGGGCGGCAAGATCATGAACGCGCTGTACCGCGGCCTGATGGTCTCGGGCATCATCGCCGCCATCGGCTTCGCCATCGTCACCTGGGCGATGATGGGCAACATCAGCGCGCAGTACGAGGAGTTGACGCCGCTCCGGCTCTTCGCCGCATCGCTGGTGGGGCTCGCCCTCACGGCGCTCATGGTGGTCATCACCGAGTATTACACCGCGACCGAATTCTCCCCGGTGCGCCATATCGCGGCGGCCTCCACCACGGGTCACGCGACCAACATCATCGCCGGGCTCGGAATCTCGATGAGAGCGACCGCCTGGCCGGTGCTTGCGGTGTGCGCGGGCATATGGGGCGCGTACCAGCTCGCCGGTCTCTACGGGCTCGCGATCGCCGCGACCGGCATGCTCTCGATGACCGGCATGATCGTCGCGCTCGACGCCTACGGCCCGATCACCGACAACGCGGGCGGCATCGCCGAGATGGCTAAGCTGCCGAAGGAAGTGCGCGCCATCACCGATCCCCTGGACGCGGTCGGCAACACGACCAAAGCCGTCACCAAGGGCTACGCCATCGGCTCCGCGGGACTCGCCGCGCTGGTGCTGTTCGCCGACTACACGCACGCCCTGGAGGCAGGGGGCCGCGCCCTGAGCTTCGACTTGTCGGACCCGGCGGTGGTGATCGGCCTCTTCGTCGGCGGGCTGGTTCCCTATCTATTCGGCGCCATGGCGATGGAAGCCGTCGGCCGCGCCGCCGGCTCGGTGGTGGTCGAGGTGCGCCGCCAGTTCAAGGAGATCAAGGGCATCATGGAAGGCACCGCCAAGCCCGATTACTCGCGCGCCGTGGACATGCTCACGCGGGCGGCCATCAAGGAGATGATGGTGCCGTCGCTCCTGCCGGTGCTGGTGCCGATCGCGGTCGCGCTCGCGATGAACTGGCTGATGGGGCCCGGCGCCGGACCGAAGGCGCTGGGCGGCGTGCTGATGGGCACCATCGTCACCGGCCTGTTCGTGGCGATCTCGATGACCACCGGCGGCGGCGCCTGGGACAACGCCAAGAAGTACATCGAGGACGGCAACCACGGCGGAAAGGGCTCCGACGCCCACAAGGCGGCGGTGACCGGCGACACGGTGGGCGACCCCTACAAGGACACCGCGGGACCGGCGGTGAATCCCCTCATCAAGATCATCAACATCGTGGCACTCCTGATCGTGCCGCTGCTGTGAAACACGCCTTCGAGGACCGCAGGGTTGTCTGCAAGGGCGACTACTGGATCGCTCCGGACGCGGTCGTGATCGGCTCGGTGGTGCTGGAGCCGAACGCGAGCGTCTGGTTCGGCTGTATCGTGCGCGGGGACAACGACACGATCACCATCGGCGAGAACTCGCAGCTCCAGGACGGATGCGTCGTGCACTGCGACCCGGGCATACCCGTCACCATCGGGAAGAACGTGAGCGTCGGCCACATGGCGATGCTGCACGGCTGCACCATCGGCGACGGCTCCCTGATCGGCATCAAGGCGGTGATCCTGAACGGCGCGAAGGTCGGCAGGAACTGCCTGATCGGCGCGAACTCCCTGATCGCCGAGGGCAAGGAGATCCCCGATGGCTCCCTGGTCATCGGCTCCCCCGGCAAGGTGGTGCGGCAACTCTCGGAGGAGGAAATACGGAGGATCCATTCCGCCTCGGATCACTACGTGCAGAAGTTCAGGCGGTATCGCGAAACCTTCCGGCCGGATGGCAATTGAGTGACAGCTGACGGGCGCGAAGCGAAGGGATAGGATAGTCGGGCAAATGTACAAGTACGGCTTCAAGATCAGGACCCGCGGCGGCTCCCTGGTGGAAAACCTCCAGGTGCAGGCGCGCGACCGCGACGAGGCCGAGCAGAAGATCAGGCAGATCTACCACTATTGCGAGATCCTGGAGTGCAGTGAGATCACGCCGACCCTCCGGAAAGAGGGCCTCGACCTCGAGGACGTGGTCGCGCTGATCAACAAGCAGAAGGACGACAACCGCTGAGCGGTCAGTCCAGGAACCCGGTGGTCTGCAGCTCGTCGAGCAGCGCAGTGTAATCCTGGGCCCCGCGGCTGTCAGGAGCGTGCCCGAACACGCTGCGTTTATGGAACGGGCTCTCCGCCAGGCTGACGTTCTCGGTGATGCGCGTTGCGCACACCTCGGATTTGAAGCGCTCTCTAAGCCGCCGGTCGATCTCCCACGACATCCGGCGCCGCACGTCGAAGCGCGTCAGCAGATAGCGCCGATCGAGCCGCTTCTTGAGCACCTGCTCGAGAGCCCGCAACGTCCGCTCCGTCTGCAGCGCCCCCTGGATCGCGAGGTAATCGGTGGAAATCGGGACGAGCACCCGGTCGGCCGCGAACACGCTGTTGAGAGACAGCACCCCCAGCATGGGGCAGGCATCCATGATGATCGGCCGGTCGGTGTTGAGGTTCTCCTTGAGGATGCCGTAATTCAGGCGGTTCAGCGCGTTCGGCCCCTTGCCGAACTGCGTATCCACCTTGGCGAGGTCCAGGTGTGAGGGAATGACCTTCACCCCGCCGCCCGCGAACTTGATGAGCCCGGCGAGCGAGGCACCCACGGAATAGTAGCCGTAGAGGCTGCGCTCGGACGCCTGCACGGTCGCGCCGCAGATGGCGGTGAGGTGGGCCTGCGGATCGAGGTCGATGACGAGGGGGTCGGCGCCGCGGCGTGCGAGCAGCGCCGCGAGATTGAGCGCGGTGGTGGTCTTTCCGACGCCGCCTTTCTGGTTGAAAACTGCCAACTTCGCCACGGGGCTTCCTCCCCAATCAAACTGTTGTGAGCGTAAACTAGGGTTCCGCCGGGCGGCAAGCGCATTCGTCACGTCTGCGGCACCGGCCGGCGCCAAAACGCCCGCGTAACGCCATGACACCGGGGGGTACATGGAGCTGATACGGCCGGAGAAGGGTCGGGACGCCGCCGCCGTACGGCGCGTGCACCTGACCGCCTTCCCCACCCCGGCGGAGGCGGATCTCGTCGAGCGCCTGCGGGACGGCGGCAAGGCGGTGGTCGAGCTCGTCGCCGTTGACGGGGACAACATCGTCGGCCACATCCTTTTCAGTCCTGTCACCGTCGAGCCGCGGGCGGGCGCGGTGGGGCTGGGGCTCGGGCCCCTCGCCGTTCTGCCGGACCACGAGAAGCACGGGGTGGGCCGGCGCCTCGTCCAAAACGGCCTCGCCGAGTGCCACCGGTGGGGCGCCGGCTTCGTCGTCGTGATCGGCGACCCGCCCTACTACACCCGGTTCGGGTTCGAGTCCGCGGAAAAGCACGGCTTGCGCAGCGAGTACGACGCGGGCGACGCGTTCATGGTATTCAAGCTGGAGTCGGGCGCGCTGCCGCCGCCGGGCACGCTCGTGAAATATGCGCCCGAGTTCGCGGGACAGGCAAAGCCCCAGGGACGAAAGAAGAAGGAGGCGGGAAGTAAGCGTTAGGCAGGGGCCATTTTCTGCCTTCCGCCCTGCTGGCGACGTCTGCCGTCAGCCGAAGAGCCCGCCGACGCGCGCCCCCGCCACGCGATTGATGATGTAGAGGCTCACCGCGCACAGCACGATCAGGATCACCCCGAGCGCGGCAGCCTGGCCGTGGGATCCCGCGATGTAGTAGGTGAAGATGCCGATCGGGACCGTTTCCCAGCCGCCCAGCACGAGAAACAGCGTCGCGGACGCTTCCTGGATCGACATGAGAAAGGTAAACAGCGCGCCCACGAGTATGCCCTTCCAGACGAGCGGCAGGGTGACGTCACGGAACGTGATGAGCTTGGTCGCGCCGACGTTTTCCGCCGCTTCCTCCACCGACCGGTGCACGAGCAGCAGCGAGGAGTGGCTGCCGCGCACCGTGTAGGGCAGCCGGCGCACCGCGAGCACCAGCGGCAGGACGAGCCACATGCTGGTCAACGCGACGTCGATGCCCGGCAATGGGTAATGAAACGCGCGTATATACGCAATGCCGATGGCGGTGCCGGGAATCGCGAGGATGAGCGTCGTGAGCGCGTCCATCGCGCCCTGCCCCGGGGCCCGGGTGCGCGCCATGATCCATGCCATCGGCACCCCGATCACCAGGCAGATCAGCACGGCGAGGCCGGAAAACAGGAGCGAGTTGATGATGAACCGGGGCGTCTCGATGCTGACCTGCCTGAAATAGTCGAGGGTGTAATGCACCGGTAAGGGCGTCAACGCCCAGCCCTTGCCGACCGCCGCGAGCAGCACGCCGAGCTGCGGAATGAAGGACACCACCAGCAGCAGCACCAGCAGCCCGACCGCGACCCAGCTCATCGCTGGGCCCAGCCTGCGGCGCTCCACCCGCGAGTACGCGAGCGAACTGTAATCCTTGATCGCCACGTAGTTGCGCGCCACCAGCACGAACACAACGGCGAGCAAAACCAGCATCACCGATATCACGATCCCCATCTGGAAGATGCGCCGGTCGACGAACTGGACGATGTTAAGGTAAGCCTGCACCGCCAGAAGATCCTGCACGCCGACGACAAGCGGCGTGACGAAATCGGCGAAGGTCCAGATGAAAACGAGGAGCGCCCCCGAGACGTAGCCGGGCGTGGTGAGCGGCAGCGTGATGTCGCGGAAGCGCCGCCATCCGCGCGCGCCCAGGCCCTGGGCAGCTTCCTCCAGCGACGGATCCACCTTGGACATCGAGTCGAGGATGGAGAGCGTCATCAGCGGAAAGAGATGCACCGTCTCCACCAGCAGCACCCCGTGCATTCCGTACATGAAGTTCACCGGCTGCAGAACGCCGAACCAGTCGTGCAGAATCACGTTCACCGTCCCGGCGCGCCCGAGAATGAACACGAAGCCGAGCACTCCCACGAGCGGCGGCAGGATCAGCGGGAGCATCGTCAGGTAGGCGAAGAGATTGCGGCCGGGAAAATCGAAGCGGATGATGAGAAACGCGACGGCGATGCCGATCGCCGAGGTCGTGATGACGGTTGCGACCCCCAGTAACAAAGAATTCCAGAGGGACCGCAGGTAGAACCGGTCGGTGAAGAACTCGAGGAAATGCGCGAGGGTGAACTGTCCCGCGTCGTTGGTGAACGCGTCGTAGAAGAGCCGCGTCAGGGGATACAGGACGAACAGGATCAGGAACAGCCAGATCAGGCCGAACCCGATCACGGAAATCGCCGGAATGCGCGGCCCCCGGAGCGTGACTGCCGCGGCTTGCGGCGTTGGCATCTGTCAATCGGCCGGAATCGCCAGCGTGCTGCCGACCGGGCAGCTCAGCTCGACCGGGCGGCCCATGGCCAGCGGCTCGTGGTGCCACGGGTCGCCAATGTCAAACTTGAAGCTGATGCCGCCGCCGAGCTCCACATCGTAGCGCAGCGTGTTGCCCATGTAGGCGGCAAGCCCGATGGTGCCCCGGAAGCGGTTGCGGTCGCCGCCCGCCGCGCCATCCGGCGCGATGTTCTCGGGACGAATGCAGATCACGCACCGGTCGCCGGCTCGAAACGCCGTGTCGTGGATCGCCGCGAGCTCGCCCAGCGCGGTTTCCGCGCGCAACCTGCGGCTCGGGCCGTCGACCGACTTCACCGTCCCCTCCACGAGATTGTTGATGCCGATAAAATCGGCCACGAACCGGGTCGCCGGCCGCTCGTAGAGCGTCTTCGGCGGCCCGACCTGGGAAACCTTCCCCTGGTTCATGACCGCGATCCGGTCCGACAGGGCAAGCGCCTCTTCCTGATCGTGAGTCACGTACACCGCGGTGATGCCCAGCTCCTTCTGGAGCTTGCGGATCTCGGAGCGGACCTGCACGCGGATCTTGGCGTCGAGGTTGGAGAGCGGCTCGTCGAGCAGCAGGATGTGGGGATTGAGCACCAGCGCGCGTGCCAGCGCCACCCGCTGCTGCTGCCCGCCCGAGAGCTGGCCCGGATAGCGCTCGCCCAGGCCGCCGAGATTCACCTTCTCCAGCGCGACCCGGACCCGTTGGGCGATTTCCGCCGAGGGCACCTTGCGCAGCTTCAGCCCGTACGCGACGTTCTCGAATACCGTCATGTGCGGCCACAGGGCGTAGTTCTGGAAGACCATGCCGATTCCGCGCTCATGCGGCGGCACGGCGTTCATCACCTGCTCGTCGAAACGGATCTCGCCTTCGTCGGCCGCGTAGAAACCGGCGATCAGCCGCAGCAGCGTCGTCTTGCCGCAGCCCGAAGGGCCCAGGAGCGTGAACAGCTCACCCTCCTCGATCGCAAGGCTGACCTTGCTGACCGCCGCAAGCGGCCCGAAGCGCTTGACGACGTTATCGATCGCGATGCGCACGAAGCGGACCGCCTGCTGCCGGCTCAGTACTTCTTCTTTAGCTCGTCCGCGACGGCCTCGATGTCCTTGCGGAACTGCGCATTGACCTCCTGGTAGCGCTTCTGGGCGATCTCGTCGTCGTAGATGTTGTTGACGTCGATGTCGAAGTAGGAGCGCAGCCCGCCGGTGAATTCGACCGCCATTTCCGCTTGCGAGCCCGGCTTGCCCTGGACGCGGTACTTGGGCGTGATCGGGAACACGCCCCGCTCCATCGCCACCCGCTGGCCGCGTTCGGAGAGCATGTACTCGATGAACGCCCGCGCCGCGCGCGGGTGCTTGGCTCCCGCCAGAATGCCGATCGGCTCGGGCGTGATCCACGCGGTCTTCGGCGCCACGAACCGGATGTCGTGCCCGGCCAGGCGGTCCTCGAACGCCATGTAGCTCGGCACCGCGAAGCCCGCCGCGAACTCGCCCCGCGCCACGACAGAGGGCACGTCCCGGCTGCGCGCGGTGAAGATTCCGGTGTTGCCCGCGAGACGCTTCAACCACTCCCAGCCCTTCGCATCCCCGTCACGCTGTAGAATGACCTCATAGGTCGCGTGGCTGCTGGAGGAGCGCGTCGGGGCGCATTGCGCGACGTTGCCCTTCAACTTGGGGTGGAGCAGGTCGTCCCAGTCCTTGGGCGCCGGCACCCCGAGACGCGCAAGCAGCTTCGGGTTGTACACCAGGCCATAGGGCTCGAGCACGGTGCCGGTCCAGAATCCTTTCGGATCCTTGAGGGGGATGGGCTTCGGCTTGCCGATGCTGGCGGGAATCGCGTCCATCATGTCCTTCGGCAGGTCGAGCTTGGCGAGCAGGCCCTGCTCCGCGAGCTTGTCGAACAGCGCGCTTTCGCCGCCCCAGAAGATGTCGGCGTCGGGCCGCCCCTTCCACTCCACGATGCGGCCGTAGGCCACCGGGGTTCCGGCCGCGAGAGAGCTCGTCTTCACGCTGATGTTCCACTTTTCCTTCGCGTACTTGACGAAATCCGCGAGCGCCGGGTCCGTGAGCGTCCGCGCGACGGGCGTGATGAGCACGAGCTCGTTTTCGATCGCCTGGGCGGCCGCCGGCCCTCCGGTCACGGACAACAGGACCACTGCCGCGCTGAGCACCTTGGTAAACCTGATCATGGAATCCTCCTAGTTTGCGGGGTGGTGTTCCCGCTTGTTGCAGGTTGCGTCGGTTCACGCCCGGGAACCTGACTCGGATCAGGCGCCCGGCGCCCCTGTTTCACGCAATTGCGATGCGCTCGTAATAGTAGGGATGCGCGGGCATTCATGCAACGGCCTGCTGCCGGCGACCTAGGTTGCCCAATTCTTGGCGCGCTCAACCGCCCTGCGCCAGCCCGCCATCAGTGCCTCGACCCGCTCGCGGGGCATGCCGGGCTCGAACCTGCGCTCGGCCTGCCATTGCGCGCCGATCTCCTCGCCGTCCTTCCAGTAGCCGACCGCCAGGCCCGCGAGGTAGGCCGCCCCCAGGGCGGTGGTCTCGGTGATTTTCGGGCGCACCACCGGCACGCCCAGGAGATCGGCCTGGAACTGCATCAGCATGTCGTTCTTCGCCGCCCCGCCGTCGACCCGCATCTCCGCGAGCCGGATGCCGGAATCGGCTTCCATGGCATGCAGCACGTCCGCCGTCTGATAGGCGATGCTTTCGAGGCCGGCGCGAGCGACATGCGCCGCCGCTGTTCCCCGTGTCAGGCCGAGGATCGCGCCGCGCGCGTAGGGATCCCAGTGCGGGCTGCCGAGACCGGCGAATGCAGGCACGAAGTACACGCCGCCGTTGTCGGCGGCGGACGCGGCCAGGCTCTCGATTTCCGCCGACGTCTTGATGATGCCGAGGCCATCGCGCAGCCACTGCACCACCGCGCCCGCGATGAATACGCTGCCCTCGAGTGCATACTCGGGCCTGCTGCCGGAGGGGCATGCCGTGGTCGTCAACAGCTTGTTGCGGGAAGGGACCGGGCGGCCTCCGGTATGCATCAGCATGAAGCAGCCGGTACCGTAGGTGTTCTTGACCATGCCCCTCGTCACGCAGCGCTGCCCGAACAGCGCGGCCTGCTGGTCGCCCGCGATGCCTGCAATGGGAATCCGGACGGCAAAAAGATCGGCGGCCGTTTCCGCCACGACGCCGCTCGACGGGCGCACCCGCGGCAGGACGGGCTCCGGAACGCCGAACAACGCGATCATTTCCCGGTCCCAGCATTCCGCGTGGATGTCATAGAGCAGCGTACGGGAGGCGTTGCTGACATCGGTGATGTGCGCGGCGCTTCCCGAGAGCTTCCAGACGAGCCAGCTGTCGATCGTGCCGAAGGCGAGCTCTCCCGCTTCGGCGCGGGCGCGCGACCCCTGCACGTTGTCCAGGATCCAGCCGAGCTTGGTGCCCGAGAAATAGGCGTCGAGCACGAGGCCGGTTTTCGCGGTCACGCGGGGCTCGACGCCCTGCGCCTTGAGCGCTTCGCACGCCGCCGCGGTGCGGCGGTCCTGCCAGACGATGGCGTTGCACACGGGCCGCCCGCTCGCCCGGTCCCACACGACCGTGGTCTCGCGCTGGTTGGTGATCCCGATCGCGGCGACGTCGCGGGCGTGGACGCCGGCACGCGCGAGCGCCTCGTGGGCGACCGCGAGTTGCGTCGCCCAAATCTCCGCGGGATCGTGCTCCACCCACCCCGGCCGGGGAAAGATCTGCGTGAATTCCTTTTGCGCCGCCGCCCGTATCGTGCCCGCGGCGTCGAACACGATGGCGCGCGAGCTGGTGGTGCCCTGGTCGAGGGCGAGTATCACGCTCATTCGATCCGACTTCCTGTTCCTATTGTGTCAAATTCCGTCCTCTCGAGCGCCCCTTCCCCTTTATTGTGCGCGGCAATATCGCTAGAATCACGCGTGCAATGCCGTGCTCGAGCGCCCGGTTCGCGGAGCCCGGGGCACCGCCAGGGAGAGGTGTGAATGCTCTTTTACGCGTTCTACGTGGTCGCGCTGGTCATCCTGATCCTGCACTTCACGGGCTGGCTCAAGCGCAACAATCTCGAATGGCTGGTGCTGGTGCTGGCTCTGGCAACTTTCCCCGCCGTCCTTTTCCTCTAAGGCTGGTCGTTCCCCGCCGTCGGGGCGCCTGAGGGCCGCCGTTCCCGCCGCTGCGCCAGGATCAGGAGTCCCGGCGCCGCGACAGCAGCAGCGACCATGAATTCCGGCCGCGCGTTGAGCGGCGAACGAAGGGCTGAAGTTTATTCTCGGGCGCGCACGGAGTCCGCTCCAACGCGCGGAGCCGATCCGGCGCTCCAGCGTCCGGCATCGGCAGATTTTGACATGTCACCGGGGCATTCATAGAATTTCAAGAAGCCGCACGCGTTCCGCCGATGGCCCATCCCCTGCCCGGCCGCACCCTGGCCGAAATCCGCGCCATGCCCCTCCTGTCGGATCGCGCGTACGAGCGTATCCGCCACGACATCATCAGCTGCATGCTGGCGCCCGGCACCGTCAAGGACGTGCACGACGTGTTCGAGCTGCGCCTCATGCTCGAGCCCGCGGCGGCGCGCATGGCGGCCGGCAAGGTCGGCGGGCAGAGATTGCGCGCGCTCGACGAATTCTCGCGCTCCGGCTACGAGCCCGGTGACCCCCGGAGCACCGCGCGCTTCCTCGAGGCGAGCAAGGCGTTCCAGGTGGCGATCGCGCGCGCGACCGGCAACGCGCGGCTCGCCGAGGCCATCGAGCGGCAGCTCGACGAGATGACGCGGCTGCTGCACCTGGGGCTCGCGCTGCGCGATCGCTCGCAGGAGCTCGCGCGCGCTCATCGCGCCCTCGTCAAGGCTCTCGCCCGGGGGGACGGCGACACGGCGGAGCGCATCTGCCGCGAGCAGATCGAGACCGCCCGCAACATGGTGCTGTCCGCGATCCTGACCTCCGGCCCGGTCATGAGCCTTGCGCTCGGCGCCGAGGGGCCGCCATGAGCGCCGTGCCGCACCGTCCACGATCCACGATTCACTACCGGAGCAAGCGATGAAGGCGGTCGTACTGAACCAGCACGGTGGCTTGGAAAGCCTGAAGTACGTAGCGGATTTCCCCGACCCGAAGGTGGCCCAGGGACACGTCGTGATCCGGGTGAAGGCGACCTCGTTCAACTTCCACGACGTCTTTACCGTCCGCGGCATGCCCGGCATCAAGGTGCCGCTGCCCATGATCATCGGGCTCGACATGGCCGGGGAGATCCTGGATACCGGGCCGGGTGTGAGCGGGTGGAAAGCAGGCGACCGCGTCCTGGTCAATCCCTTGAACCAGCAGAAGGGCCTGATGGGCGAGATGATGCACGGCGGCTTGGCGGAAAAATGCCTGGTGGCGCAGCACCAGCTGATCCGCATGCCGGAAGGAGTCACGTTCGAGGAGGCCGCCGCGCTTCCGGTCGCCTACGGAACAGCGCACCGCATGCTGATCACCCACCAGACCGTGAAGAGCGGGGACAAGGTGCTGGTGCTCGGCGCGAGCGGCGGGGTCGGCACCGGCTGCGTGCTGCTGGCGAAAATGCTCGGGGCGGAAGTGATCGCATGCGCTTCCAGCGAGGACAAGATCAAGCGGTTGAAGGAACTGGGCGCCGATCATGTCATCAACTACAAGGTAACCGATTTTTCCAAGTGGGCGGTCGAGAAGTACGGCAAGCCGCAACGGCGGACCTACGACGGCGGCGTCGACGTCGTCATCAACTTCACCGGCGGCGACACCTGGGCGCCGACTTTGCGCTGCGTGAAGCGCGGCGGCAAGATCCTGGTGTGCGGCGCGACCGCCGGCTACGATCCGAAGGAAGACCTGCGCTACATCTGGAGCTTCGAGCTGCAGGTGATCGGCTCGAACAGCTTCTACGACGACAACCTGCAGGCGCTGATGGGACTCATCGCGGAGGGGAAAATGAAACCCGTAATCGATAAGGTGCTCCCGCTCAAGGACGCGGTGGAGGGGCTGCGCACGATCGAGAGCCGCAAAGTCTTCGGCAAGGTCGTCGTCACGCCGTAATGCTCGGGTGTAACCATATGTCGGCGCCAGCCGTGCTCACTGAGCACGGAGGCCGGCGTCCCTGATTAGCCTGGACAGCGTCTCGATTTGCGCACGCAGGATCTTGTCGTATTCCTCCGGCGTGGTGGGTGCGGGAATATAACCAATGACCTGCAGCCGCTCCTTGATGTCAGGGAGATTGAGGGTGCGCGCCACCTCTTTGTTGATATGATTCAGAATTGGGCGCGGCGTCCCGGCAGGCGCCACTAGCCCCTGCGAAGTATCGGGTTTCCTGAAGTCGGGCAACATTTCCGCCAGTGCCGGAACGTCGGGCAATACAGGTGAGCGCTGCGGGGTCAGGACAGCCAGTGCCAGTAACTTCCCATCCTTTAAAAATGGCTGCGCCACACCCAGCGCTAGGACGGAATAGTGCGTGCGTCCCGTCAGGACCTCGATCGTCGCTTCTGACGGCCCCTTGAACGCCACGGTCACGACTTTGATTCCGGCAGAGAGGTTGAATCTTGCGCCGCTCAAGTGGCCTATGCCTCCGGCTGACGTCGAGCCGAAGATCAGCTTTCCGGGTTGAGCCTTGGCGAGCGCGATCAGGTCATTGACCGACTTGACGCCCAGCGCCGGCGCGACAACCAGTACGAAGGTCGCATACCCGATTTGGCCAATGCCCGAGAAGTTCCTTTGCGGGTCATAAGGAAGGTTCGACTGCTGGGAGGCGCTGATCACGAAGGAAGCCCCGGTCAATAGCAGCGTGTAGCCGTCCGGCGCGGCCTGGGCGACGGTGCGCGCTGCCAGTATGCCGCCGCCACCGGGGCGGTTGTCCACCACCACCGGCCCTCGCCAACTCTCGCCCAATTTCTGCCCGATCATGCGTGCCGACAGGTCCTGCTGGCTGCCAGCCGCACCCGCCACGACGAGGCGGACTGCCTTGCGGGGAAAGTCCTTGCCGAAGTCGGCATGCGCGTACGCGGGTGGAAACAGGCAGGCACCGGCCAAGAACATCGCTGTCGCCAACCGGAAGGCTTTGCTCGAGTTAGGCATTGCTTTGTCCTGCCCAGAAACCGAAAGCCGATCAAATCCGCGGCAAAAGATTGACACCCTAATCTCATTTACGCAATCATGTGATTTTTACATCTCGATCAATTATTGTTATGAACATGAACCTGCGCGACGTACAGTACTTCGCCATGGTGGCCGAACACCGGCACCTGGGACGGGCTGCAGAAGCGCTTGGATTGAGCCAGCCTGCGCTCAGCATGAGCCTGCGGAGACTCGAGCGGTTCATGCAAACGAAGCTGGTCAAGCGGACGCCGAAAGGCGTGGACCTGACGGCATCCGGCGAGGCGGTATTCGCCCACGCACGCCGACTTCGATTGTCCGTGGAGGATATCTCGCGCGAGGTCGCGGATCTGAGCAAGGGACGCGCCGGTCACCTCCGCATCGGCACCGCCCCGGGATTCGCCCTCCACCTGATGCCGACGGCCTGCAGAACCCTGCTGAAGGAAGCCCCGAAAGTCACCCTTAAGATAACGATTGGAGATCGCAGCTCCGGGCTGACCGGCTTACGTAGCGGGGAGCTGGACCTGGCCGTTATTACCATTCAGGGGCCACGTCAGGAGGACTTGGTCGAAGAGCACTTGTATGACGAGGAATACACGGTATATGCATCGGCAAACCATCGGCTGGCGAAGCGCAAGCAGTTGACGCTCGCCGATCTTGTGCAGGAGCGTTGGGCGATGGGGACCATCGATGGTCCGTCCGAACGGCGTTTGAGACAGGCGTTCGGAGACAGCGGTCTGCCCCCACCAAATATCGTGATGGAAACCGCCTTTCTGCCGCTCAGGTTCCAATTGGTAGCCACGTCGGATTTGCTCACATTCAATTCAAGACGGGCAGTGCGATACGGCGCCGTCCCCTATCGTATCGCAGAGATTCGCGTAAGAGATCTTAGTTACACCCGCCCCGTCGGCGTGAGCTGGCGAAAGGACGCCTACCTCTCCCCGGCCGCCAAGCGGTTCATCGAGATTCTGAAATCCACTGCCAAGGATATGGCCACGGAAGATTGGTAACCGTCCAGGCCTGCCGGACAGTGCCTGGCATCGTGGTTACTGGTACTTGACGTTACTAACGTTATGCGTTAGTATTCGCCGGTGATCGAGTCGTTCAGGTGCCGCGACACGGCCGATTTATTCAGCGGCAAGCGTGTTCCTCGATTCGCGAACATCGAGCGCGTCGCCCTCAGAAAGCTCACTCAGCTCCATATCGCGGGGCGAATTGAGGACCTTCGCATACCGCCGAACAACAGGCTGGAGGCTTTAAAGGGCGACCGCAAGGGTCAGTGGAGCATACGTGTGAACGATCAATGGCGCGTCTGTTTCCGCTTCGAGAAGGGCGCAGCATTCGACGTGGAGATCGTGGACTACCACTGATTTTAGGAGAATTATCATGAGTAAGATTCGACCTGTCACGCCCGGCGAATTGTTGCTGGAGGAATTTCTGAAGCCGATGGGTATTACGCAATATCGGCTTGCCAAGGAGATCGGTGTGCCGCAGCGGCGTATCGGAGAGATCGTTTCCGGCAAGCGCGCGATCACTGCCGATACCGATTTGCGGCTTGCCCAGTATTTCGGACTATCGGATGGCTACTGGCTGCGGGCTCAAGCGCATTACGATACTCAATTGGCCCGCCAGGCTATGGCAAAAACGCTGGCGCGCATACGGCCGCTGGCAGCGCGGCAGACCGAGCACGCCTGAGCATTGAATGACGGTTCCGCGACCCGAGCCGCGCGGGTATCCCGGCAACCTGGGGCTGCTGTTCGCAGAGCGCGCGCAGTCCGACCGGCCGGCCATCATCGAGCTGCGCGATCCGAAGCGGCCCCGGCCAGCAAGCTATCGGGATCTCGATGCCGGCTGCGACGCGGTTGCGCGGGGCCTCGCGCGGGCCGGACTGAAACCCGGCGACCGCATCGGCATCGTCGCGCTCAATCGCGCGGAGTTCGTCATGACGCTGCTCGGGGCGATGCGGGCGGGCATCGTGCCGGTGCCGGTCAATGTGAAGCTTCCCGCCGATTCGGTTGCGTACATCCTCAATGACGCAGGGACGCGGATAGTTTTCGCCGAGCGCGATGTCAGGCGGCTGATCCCGGGCGGGATGCGCGTTGTGGAATACGGGAAGGACTACGAGAAGTTCGTCGACCCCGGCGCATTCAGCCCGTTTGAGCCTGCGCCGGACTCGATTGCGATCCAGCCCTACACCTCCGGCTCGACCGGCCGTCCCAAGGGGGTGCTGCTCTCTCATTACGGCCAGAACTGGAGCCGTCTGATCCTCGCGCACACCCGCGGCACGACGGAAAAAGACGTGATCCTGGTGGCGGCGCCGCTCTACCATAAGAATGCGCTGAACGCGATCAAGCAGGGGCTTACCGCCGGCGCAACCCTGGCGCTCCTGCCGCAGTTCGACATCGAGCGCTACATTGGGGCAATCGGCAGCTACCACTGCACCGTCATCTCCGGCGTGCCGACGATGATGGCCATGCTGCTCACGCGCAGGGATCTGCTTGGAAGGATCGACACGACATCGGTGCGCACGGTGATGATGGGATCGGCACCCTCCTCGCCGCAGCTCATCAGGGAACTGCGCGCAACGTTCCCGAATGCCGAGCCGCTGGTGGTATACGGGGTGACCGAGGGCGGCCCGGTCCCGCTCGGCCCGCACCCCCAAGGCAAGCCGCGCCCGCCGGGTTCGCTCGGAGTGCCTTACCCCGGCACCGAGGCGAAACTGGTCGGCGGGCCCGGCCCCGACGAAGGCGAGCTCGTACTGAAGAATCCAGGCAACCTCCTCGGCTACCACAACCTTCCGGAGGAGACCGCAAAGCGGCTGCGCGACGGCTGGTATTACACCGGCGACGTCTGCCGGCGCGACGCCGACGGTTTCTACTTTTTCGTCGGGCGCACCGACGACATGTTCGTCTCCGGCGGCGAGAACATCTACCCGGGCGAGGTCGAGGCGCTGCTCCAGCGCCATCCCGCCGTGCACCAGGCTCTCGTCATGCCCTTCGACCACGAGCTGAAGGGCCAGGTCCCCTACGCTTTCGTCGTGGCGCGCGACGGCGCGAAGGTCACCGAAGATGAACTCAAGCAGTTCGCGCTTGCCAACGGGCCGGTTTACCAGCATCCGCGGCGGGTGATCTTCCTCAAAGAATTGCCGCTGGCGGGCACGAACAAGATCGACCGCGAGCAGCTGCGGCAATCGGTCGCCGAGAACGCTTCGGTGACTCGTGACGGGTGACCGGCGACGACTGCGACGATGATGCGAAGAGCCATCCCCATCACTGAGCCGCACAATCACTCGCTACTCAGGCTGGATTCCAGCGCTCTTTACGACTTTCGCCCACTTCGCGGATTCAGCACGGATGTGTGCGGCGAAATTGTCGGGCGAACCGGCCATGACCGCCGCATCCTCCCTGGCAAGGCGTTCCCTGATGTCCTGCGCGTTAAGCACCGCGGTCACTTCCCTGTTCAGTCGCGAGATGATGTCCTGTGGCGTGCCCGCGGGAGCAAGTAATCCAGTCCACTGCGTCGATTCGTAACCCGGGAGGCCGGCCTCCGCGATCGTGGGAATGTCAGGCAAGGAGGCAAGGCGCTCGGCACCCGTCACCCCGAGCGCGCGCAGCCGACCCGCGCGTATGAGCGGGCGGCTGTTTACGATGCCGAACATCTGTACCGAGAGGCGGCCCGCCGTGAGGGGCAATGTCCCGCAGCGTGTTGAACGGTGAGGCAGTGGCGGCTCCGGGTTTTTGCATTTGTCAGACGCATTAGGACGCATACTCGGCGTGGCGCATGGACTCGGACCTCGTCGAATTCGTCA
>Ga0187892_10000920_pt1 | contig 72882 bp, 72 predicted proteins | sample MA1701073metaG_FD_139345 | JGI IMG/M metagenome (GOLD analysis project Ga0187892, IMG submission 139345) | Bio-ooze microbial communities from a basaltic lava cave in the Kipuka Kanohina Cave System on the Island of Hawaii, USA - MA170107-3 metaG ...
CTCGCGTAGCTGCTCGGCCTTGAGGATCGCCGGCCGGCCCTTCGGGTTGGGCACTTGCTCGAAACTGGCAAAGCCGCTCTGGTTGAACCGGTGCACCCAGTCGTATGCGACCGTGAAATGGCAACCCACCCGCTCGGCCGCTTCCCCTGCGCTGCGGCCCCTGCGCACGTCCTCCACGATCCGGTACCGCTGGTGCACACGCGCCGAAAGCGATAAGTCCTTGAGTTTGCTCGCCAGAACCCGCCGCTCGCCACGTGTGAGCGTCCGCAATCGCAACGCCTTCTTCTTTTTCATCCCGCACCCCCTTCCAGGGCGCAGGATAGCATTTAGTAGGCATATTAAGTTGGAACAGCACTAGATGGCCGTCACCCCGCAAACCGTCGAGGAACTGGCGCGCGCAGGCGCCGAGCCGCGTGGCGGCTGGCGCACCGCGGTCGGCGACTTCATCCGCCAGCGCCCGCTCGGCGCGATCGGCGCGGCGATCGTGCTGGTGATGGTATTCCTCGCGGCGAGCGCGGGCTTCCTCGCGCCCTACGACCCGCTCGAGACCGACTACGGCGCGATGCTCGCCGCGCCCGACGCGCGGCACTGGCTCGGCACCGACGCTTTCGGCCGCGATGTCATGTCGCGCATCATTTACGGCTCGCGCACCGCGCTGGTGGTGGGCCTGGGCGCCTCGCTGCTCGGCGCGACGCTCGGCTCGCTCATCGGCGTGGCGAGCGCGTACTTCGGCGGGCGCACCGATCTCATCGTCCAGCGCATCATGGACGTGTTCTTCGCATTCCCGGTCATCATCCTCGCCCTCGCCGTGGTCGCGGTGCTCGGCACCGGGGCGGGCAACGTGATCCTCGCCATCGCCACGCCGATGGTGCCGCGCTGCGCGCGCGTGGTGCGCGCAAGCGCGCTGGCGGTGCGCGAGATGCCGTACGTGGACGCGGCGCGCGCCGCCGGCTACGGCCACCGGCGCATCATCCTGCGCCACATGCTGCCCAACGTGATGGCGCCGATCCTGATCATGGCGACCGCGTTCCTCGGCGAGGCGATCCTGCTCGAGGCCTCGCTCTCGTTCCTCGGCCTGGGCGTGCAGGAGCCGACCGCGGCCTGGGGCCTGATGCTGCGCGGCGCCGCGGTGCAGTTCGCCGAGAGCGCGCCGTGGATGGCCATCTTCCCGGGCCTCGCGATCAGCCTCGCGGTGTTCGGCTTCAACCTGTTCGGCGACTCGCTGCGCGACGCCCTCGACCCGCGCCTGCGCACCCAGTAGCTAGACGATTCCCTCGGCGCGCAGCCGGGCGATCTCCGCGGCATTCTTCTGCAGGAGATCGCGCAATACCTCGTCGGTGTGCTGGCCGAGCGTCGGCGGCGGCACTTCGTGCTGCGCCGGCGTCGCCGAAAAGCGCATCGGGCTGCGCACCAGGGAAACCTTGCCTGCGGCGGGGTGCGGCAGCTCGAGCCTGAGGCCGCGCGCGATCGCCTGTGGCTCGCGGAACACCTCTTCCAGCGTGTTGATCGGCCCGTTCGGCACGCCGGCCGCCTCCAGCGCGTCGACCCACTGGCGCGTGGTGCGCCGCTCGATGAGCGGGCCGATGATCGCGTCGAGCGCCGCCCGGTTCGAAACGCGCTCGCCGTTGGTGGAGAAGCGCGCGTCGCCCGCCAGCTCGCTGCAGCCGGCGACCGCGCAGAACTTGCCGAACAGGTTGTCGTTGCCGCAGGCGATGATGACCGCGCCGTCGGCGGTGCGGTACGCGCCGTAGGGCACGATGTTGGGGTGCGCGTTGCCGAGGCGCCCGGGCGACACGCCGGTCGCAAGATAGTTGGCCGCCTGGTTCGCGAGCACCGCGACCTGCGTGTCGAACAGCGCGAGGTCGAGGTGCTGGCCCTTGCCGCTCTGCGCGCGGTGCACGAGCGCGGCGCAGACGGCGACCGTCGCGTACATCCCGGTCATGATGTCCGCGATCGGCATGCCGGCCTTCTGCGGGCCGCCGCCCGGAAGCTCGTCGCGCTCGCCGGTAATGCTCATCATGCCCGCCATGCCCTGGATCATGAAGTCGTAGCCCGGCCGTTCGCGGTACGGCCCGCTGTGGCCGAAGCCGGTCACCGAGCAATAGACCAGACCGGGATTCAGTGTGCGCAGGGCGTCGTAGCCGAGCCCGTAGCGCTCGAGGTCGCCGAACTTGTAGTTCTCGAGCAGCACGTCGCTCTTCGCCGCGACGCCCTGCACAATGCGCTGGCCTTCGGGCTTCGACAGGTCGACGGTCACCGACTTCTTGCCGCGATTGGCGCAGGCGAAATAGGCCGATTCGGCGGTGTCGCGGCCGGCGGCGTCCTTGAGCCACGGCGGGCCGAAGGCGCGCGAGTCGTCGCCCTTCTTCGGCCGCTCGATCTTGATCACCTCGGCGCCGAGGTCGGCGAGGTTCTGCGCCGCCCACGGGCCCGCGAGCACGCGCGTGAGATCGAGAACCCGGATTCCTGCGAGTGGCCCCGGCATCGGGGCGTGAGTTTACTTGACGGTGATGTTGTTGTGCACGCTGCGCACGCCGCTGACCATGGCGCTGACGCGGCCTGCGCGCGAGGCCATTTCGGGCGCAGGAACGAACCCCGACAGGCGCACCTGGCCTTCGTAGGTCTCGACCGAGATCGCTCTCGACGGAATGCCGCGCTCGGCGATGAGCGCCGCCTTGACGCGCGCGGTGAGCGCCGCGTCGGCCTGCATGCGCTTGTCGTTCTCCTCGCGCGCCGCGAGATACTCGGCGAGCGAAAGCTGCCGGTCCTTGTTGCTGTCGAACTGCGCGAAGCGCTTGTAGATCTCGGGGTCGGCGAGCGCTTCGACGCGCGTCACGTGGCCGTCGCGGTTGCGGTCGAGCGCTGCGAACTCCGCCGCGCGGGCACCGCCACCGGGTTCGCCCACCTGCGCGTGCGAAGCCGCGCTCGAAGCGACCAAAGCAGCGATCAGCAATGCGCGCATAATTTCCTCGGCGCCTACTATATTCGCGCGGCTCGTTACTCCGGATGAACCATGGGGTAGTCCGGCCTGCTCAGGGCCGTCGCGATCCGGCTACCAGCAGGTGCTCGGCGAGTTCGGCAAAGCCGGCGCCGGAGGCCGCCGTCGTCACGTAGCGGGGTTTCTCGGGCATCAGGTCCTCGAACCTGCGCACGTTGGCCACCCCGACCGATTTCTCGAAGAAGGCGAACATCGGCGCATCGTTCGGCGAGTCGCCCGCGAACACGATCTCGCGGTTGGCGGCGCCGAGCTCGAGCCCAAAGCGCTCGGCGAAAAGGCGCCGCGTGGTCGCGAGCTTGTCGTATTCGCCGAACCAGCCGTTCACGTGGATCGAGCTCACCTTGGCCGTCAGGCCGGCCGCGCGCATCAGCGCCGCGATGCGCTGCGCGGCCTCGAGCGGCAGCGGCGCAACGTCCTCGCAATAGTCGATCGCGAGGTCGGTCTCGCGGTAGGGCTGGTCGGAGGCGAGCGCGCAGCCCGGCACCGCGGCGAGGATCCGCGCCGCGATGGCGTCCAGCCGCGCGCGCTTTTGCACCAGGGCCTCCGGACTGTCCTGAAAGCGCTTGTGCAGCCGGTTGCCGCTGTAATGGAAGTAGAAGGCGCCGTTCTCGCCCACCACAGCGTCCACCGGCCACATGCGCGCGATGTGGTCGCACCAGCCCGCCGGCCGCCCGGTCACCGGCACGACGTGCAAGCCCGCGCCGTGCAGCCGCTCGAGCGCCGCGTAGGCCGTCGCGGTGAGCTTGCCCGCCGTGGTGAGCGTCTCGTCGATATCGACAAGCACCGCACGCACCCCGCGCGCCTCGAGCTCGGCGAGCGGTCTCATCGGCCCCTCATCTTCCGACTACCTGCGCGACGCGGCTGCGCTGCGCCTCGGTCATGCGCAGGCCGCACTTCGTGCGGCGCCACAGCACGTCGGCGGCGCTGCGCGCCCATTCGCGCTCCATCAGGTAGGCGACCTCGCGCTCGGTCAGCCCCGCGCCGTAGTACTCGCCAAGGCGGCCATCGCCGAGCACCTGCGCGGCGAGCGTGCCGTGACGCCGGAACACGCCCTGCAGCACGTTCGGCGCGATCTGCGCATGGCGCCCGAATACCTCACGCTTCGCGGCCTCGCGGTCGTCGAAGTCGCTGCCGGGAAGCCGTGCCTGCGCGGTCCACGCCGGCCTCATGCGCGGGAAGTAGCGCGCGAGCTTCTGCAGCGCGCTTTCGGCGAGGCGGCGATAGGTGGTGATCTTGCCGCCGAACACCGACAGCACCGGCGCCGCGCCTTCGGCGTCGTCGACGCGCAGCGTGTAGTCGCGCGTGATCGCCGAGGGGTCCTGCGAGCCGTCGTCGTACAGCGGCCGCACACCGGCATAGCGCCACAGCACCTCCGAGGGCGCTGGCGCACGCGCGAGGTAGCGCCCGACCGCCCGGCACAGGTAATCGACCTCGGCTTCACTGGCGGCGGGCGCGGCGGCATCGCCTTCGAAGTCGACGTCCGTGGTTCCCACCAGCGTGAAACGGTCTTCGTACGGAATCATGAACACCACGCGGCGGTCGTCGTTCTGCAGGATGAAGGCGTGTGCTCCCTCGTAGAGCCGCGGCAGCACGACGTGGCTTCCCTTCACCAGCCGCACCGCGTCGCGCGTGGCCTCGCCGAGGTGCTGGTTCAGCACCTGCTTGACCCAGGGGCCGGCGGCGTTCACCACGGCCCGCGCGCGCGGTTTTGCCCCGTTGGACAGCTCGGCATGCCACAGGCCCTGCTCGCGGCGGGCCCGCACGCATTCCACGCCGACCAGCACGCGCGCCCCGCGGTTCTGAGCATCCAGCGCATTCACCACCACCAGGCGCGCGTCGTCGACCCGGCAGTCGGAAAACAGGAAACCGTGCTTCAGGTCGGAGCGCAGCCCGGAAGCGTAGGGCGGGCGGTCGAGCCGCACCGCCTGCGACCCGGGCAGCAGAGAGCGGCGCGCCAGGTGGTCGTAGAGGAAAAGGCCGATCCGGATCATCCAGCGCGGCCGCAGCTCCGGCACGTGCGGCGCGACGAAGCGCGTCGGCCAGGTGAGGTGCCCGGCGATGCGCAGCAGGATCTCGCGCTCGGCCAGCGCCTCGGCCACCAGGCGAAACTCGTAGTGCTCGAGGTAGCGCAGGCCGCCGTGGATCAGCTTGGACGAGGACGAGGAGGTGGCGGCGGCGAGATCGTCGCGCTCGACCAGCAGCACCGACAGCCCGCGGCCGGCGGCATCGCGCGCGATGCCGGCGCCGTTGATGCCGCCGCCGATCACCAGCAGGTCGTGGATCACTTCCACGCGAGCGGGATGCGCACGCCGAGCGCGACGCCGTCGCCGCTGGCGAGGTTCGAGGCGCCGATCGTGCCGCCGTGGAACTCCGCGATCAGGCGCGCCACGTACAAGCCCAGCCCGAGATGCGGGGTCGCGGTGCCGGAGGAATCGCGCATCGAGATCATCGACTCGAACAGCCGGGTGCGCATCTTCTCCGGCAGCAACGGGCCCTGGTTGGAGACCGTGAGCGCCGCGGTGCCCGCGGCGTCGTCGAGCGCGACGCGCACCGGCGCGCGCCCGCCCGAAAAATCCACCGCGTTCTCCACCAGCTTGTCGAGCAGCTGGGCGGCGAGGTCCGGGGCGCCCCGCACCTCGACCCGGCGTCCCGGAAGCTCGAGCGCGAACGCCGCCTGCGGGTAGGCCACGCGGTAGCCCTCGACACAGCCGCGCACCACCGCGGCCAGGTCGTAGCGCTCGCGCTCCACGGTGCGCAGGCTCTGCTCCAGGCGCGAAGCCTCGGTCATGCGCTCGAGGATCCGGCCGAGGCGCGCGAGGCCCTGCTCGGCGCGCTCGATGTAGAGATGTTGGTTTTCCCTGGATATTTTCAGGTTTTCCAGGGATGAACGAACGACGGCGATCGGCGTGCGCAGCTCGTGCGACAGGCGCCCGGCCATGCTCTCGAGGTAGGCATGGTGCTCGGCGAGGCGCTCGAGCACCGCCGAGAAGCTGCGCGACAGGTCGCCGATCTCGTCGCCCGCGCCCGAGCCCGCGGCGAGGCGCGTGATGCGGCCGCGCGCGTCGATCGCCGACTCGGCCTCGTCGCGCAGGCGCCGGATGCGCAGCGAGAGCCGCGTCGCGAAAGCCATCAGCAGCACCGCCGCGCCGGCGAATGCCGCCACGGTGAGCAGCAGCAGCTGCTCGAGCGCGGCGCTCTTCACCGACACCACCGAGTTCGTCGTCTCCTCGGTGACCACCGCGCCCGCCACCTCATCGCCGCTCCAGACCGGATGCGCGGCCGAGATCACCACCGCGCGGCCGTCGCGCGTATGGCGCGTGCGCGTCGCCGGCGTTCCCTGCAGCGCCGCGGCGACGTCCGAACCGGTGGCGAGCAAGTCCTCGGGCCGCCCCTCGGTGAAGTCCTCGGTCGGGCGCGGGATCAGCCAACCGATGAGCGGCTGCCACCACGGCGCCTCGGACGCGACCTCCGAGGGGCGGCGCAGGCTGCCAGCGGAAGCGACCACCTGGTAGCGGCGGTTTACCACCCAGATGCGCGACGAGGCGCGCTGCAGCCCGAGCAGGATTGCGTCGACCTCGCCGTCGCGCGCCGTGCTGGCAGAGAGGAGATACGGACGCTCGTGCAGCGCGGTGGCCACGGCGCGCGCGACCGCGAGCAGCGACTGCTCCTGCCCCTGCAGCAGATAGCGCTCGACCTCGTTCACGTACAGGATGCCGGTGCACGGCAGCGCGAGCAGCGCGAGCAACACGAGCGCGAGCTTCACCCGCAGGCTGAAGCGCGGCCGCTTCATGCCTGCCAGCGGTATCCCATGCCGTACACGGTGTCGATGGCGCCGAACGCGGGATCGGCGGCGAGGAACTTGCGCCGGATGCGCTTGATGTGCGACGTGATGGTGCCGTCGTCCACCACTAGGTTCGCCTCGCGCATCAGCTGCTCGCGCGTCTTCACGTGCTCGGGGAAGCGGGCGAGCGCGTGCACCATCCAGAACTCGGTGAGCGTGAGCGGCACCAGCGCGCCGCGCCAGGTCACACTGAAGCGCTTGAGGTCGAGCGCGAGCTCGCCGCGCTCGAGACGCTCGGGCGCCGCGGCCGGCTCTGCCGCGAGCTCGGCGCGCCGGAACAGCGCCGCGATGCGCGCGAGCAGGTGCGGCAGACTCACGTCCTTGGTCAGGTAGTCGTCCGCGCCCAGCCGCAGCCCGGCCACGGCGTCGAAATCGCTGTCGCGCGCGGTGAGGAAGATGATCGGCAGCGCGGCCGACACCGCGCGCAGCTCGCGGCACAGCGCAAAGCCGCCGTCGACGTCGGCGCCCAGGCCGATGTCGATCAGCGCGAGGTCGGGCAGCCGGCCCTTCATCGCCGCGAGCGCCTCGGCGCGCCCGGCGTACGCGGCGACCTCGAAGCCGTGCTTGCGCAGCGCCTCGGCGTAGTTGGCGCGGATGGCTGGCTCGTCCTCGACGATCGCGATGCGGCGCGACATGCCGGCGACTATAGCCGAAGGCCGGGGCCGCCAAGCCCGCCGCCCGCGCTTTGCCAGAATTGTTCGGCGCTTTGCCTTGAGCGCGTCGTGCGCCCGCCCGGCGCGGGCCGCCCAATGCGGCCCATGGAAAACCAACAACCCCCCAAACCCGCTCTCCCCCTGCTCGCGCTGCTCGCCCTCGCCTCCGCGCTGGGCATCGCGGTGGCGATCGCGCTGGCAGGCGTCGCGATGCTGCTGGCCGCGCCTGCGTACGCCGCGCCGGGCGAAGTCAAGGAGGGCACGCTGCTGCTGCGCGCGCGCGGCGGGGAGGCGCTCGCCGCGCCGCTGCTCGGCACCGAGGTGATGTTTCGCGTCTCCGGCCCGATCGCCCGAGCGCGCGTCGTGCAGACCTTCCGCAATCCGGAAAACGTCTGGACCGAGGGCATCTACGTGTTTCCGCTGCCCGAGACCGGCGCGGTCGACCGCCTGCGCCTGCGGGTGGCCAGCCGCGTGGTCGAGGGCGAGATCCGGGAGCGCGGCGCAGCCAAGCAGGCGTACGCGCAGGCGCGCGCCGCCGGGCAGCGCGCGGCGCTCCTCGACCAGGAGCGGCCGAACATCTTCACCACCAGCGTCGCGAACATCGGGCCGGGCGAGACGGTGGTCGTCGAGCTCGAGTACCAGCAGGTGCTGCGCTTCGACAGCGGGCGCTTCTCGCTGCGCTTTCCGATGGTGATCGGGCCGCGCTACATCCCCGCCGGGCCGCTGCAGGTGGCCGATGCGATGCGCATCACGCCGCCGGTGATGCGCCCCGGCACCGATGGCATGCGCACCAACCCGGTGACGATCCGCGTGACGCTCGACGCCGGGGTAGCGCTCGGCGCGATCGACAGCCCCTATCACCGCATCGAAGTTAAGGCGCCGAGCGACTCGCGGCGCGAGGTCTCGCTCGCCGCCGGCGCGGTGCCGGCGAACCGCGATTTCGAGCTCGCCTGGTCGCCGCGCGCCGCCGCCCTGCCGCAGGCCGCGTGGTTCACCGAGGAGAAGGACGGCAGGCACTACGGCCTCCTCATGCTGCTGCCGCCCGCGGCGCCGCGGGAAGCCCGGCTGCCGCGCGAGGTGGTCTTCGTCCTCGACACCTCGGGATCGATGGCCGGGGCGTCGATCCGGCAGGCGAAGGAAGCGCTCGAGCTGGCCCTCGGCCGCCTGCAGCCGCAGGACCGCTTCAACGTGATCGAGTTCAACTCAAGCGCACGCGCGCTGTTTGAAACCGCGCGCGACGCTGATTCGGACAACCTGCGCGCCTCGACGCGCTGGGTGCGCGGCCTCGAGGCGCGCGGCGGCACCGAGATGGCCGCGGCGCTGCAGCTGGCGCTCGACGGCGCCGACCGCGAAGGCCACGTGCGGCAGGTGATCTTCCTCACCGACGGCGCCGTCGGCAACGAAGAGCATCTGTTCGGCCTGATGCGCGCGCGCCTCGGCGGCTCGCGCCTGTTCACGGTCGGCATCGGCTCGGCGCCGAACAGCCGCTTCATGACGAAGGCAGCGCAGCTCGGCCGCGGCACCTTTACCTACATCGGGCGCATCGACGAAGTGCGCGCGCGGATGGAAGAACTCTTCGCCAAGCTCGAAGCGCCGGTGCTGAAGAGCCTGCAGGTCCACTGGCCCGACGGCGCGGCCGCCGAATCCTGGCCTGCACGGCTCCCGGACCTCTATGCCGGGGAGCCTGTCGTCCTTGTGGCGAGACTTGACGCGCTCCGCGGCGAGTTGCGGGTCGTCGGTGAGCGCAACAACGCTGCCTGGGAAGCGCGTGTGCCGCTCGAACGCAACACGGATGCGCCCGGCCTGGGCTCGCTCTGGGCGCGCGAGAAGATCGGCGCGCTGGTCGACTCGATCCGCGAAGGCGCCCCGGAAGCGCAGGTGCGCGAGCGCGTGATCGAGCTGGCCAGCGCTCACCGCCTGGTGACGAAGTACACGAGCTTCGTCGCGGTCGACAAGACCCCGGCGTGGGCTCCCGAAGAGCCGCTCAAGCTCTCCGAAGTGCCGACGCTCCTGCCCGAGGGCTGGGAGTACGACAAGGTGTTCGGCGAGCTGCCGCGCGGCGCGACCGACAGCCGCCTTGCGCTGCTCAGCGGCCTGGCGGCGATGCTGCTCGGCCTGGCGCTGATCCTGCGGCGGCGATTCGCATGAGGATCGATGCTTCGTGGGGCGTCGAGTGCGCCTGGCCCGCAGCCAAAGCGAAGCCCGGCACGTCGCGCCTGTGGCTCGCGATCGCCCTGCTCCTCCTGGCGGCGGGGAGCTGGCAGTTCGGGCGCGGGGCATGGATCCAGGCCAAGGCCTGGCTGGCGCAGGGCCTGATCGCGCACGCGTGGTCGAGAACCCTGCAGGGCGAAAGCAACGTCAGGCCCTGGTCGTGGGCCGATACCTGGCCGGTGGCGCGCCTATCGGTGCCGCGCCTCGGAATCGAGCGCTACGTCCTTGCCGGCGCCGACGGCGCGGGCATGCCCTTCGGCCCCGGACACGTGCGCAGCACGGCGGCTCCGGGCGCGGCGGGCAACAGCGTGATCGGCGGGCACCGCGACACCCATCTCGCCTTCCTGCGCAGCCTCAAGCCCGGCGACACGCTGCTCATCGAGCGGCCCGACGGCGCCCGCATCTCCTACCGCGTGCAATGGGCCGAGGTGCTCGATCGGCGCGAGGTCTGGGTGGCGAAGCAGGAGGGGCCGGCGCGGCTGACCCTCGTCACCTGCTACCCGTTCGATGCCCTGGGCGGCGACGGCCCGCTGCGCTACGTGGTGATCGCCCTGGCGGACTAGGTGTTGCTCACCTTCTTGAGCTGCTCGAGCTTGAGGACTTTGACCTTGGGCTCTGAGGCAGCTTTCGGCTGCTCGGCTGCGCGCACCTGTTGCTGGCGGCGCACCTTCTCGAAAGTCTTGCGCACGTCCGTATCGAAGCTCGGGCGGTAGCGGAACTCGGAGTCGAGGATATGTTTCATGCGGTCTCCTGCGCTGTGACCCCGATTGTTCCAGTTACACAGCGCCACCGTTGCGGCGCGAATTTGGTCTCCCCGGACTAGTCTCACCGAGGCGACACCACAGCTAACGCTCTAGTTTTGCTACTTTTTCCTGAGTTTGCGGATCGCGGCGAGCTGCGCCGCGAGCATCGAGAGCTCGCCCTCGACGGTCGCGATCTCCTGCTTGTCCTTCGCCTTGGCGCGCGCTTCCTCGGCCTTGCGCAGCGCTTCGTTGGCCTTGGCTTCGTCGAGATCGGCGCCGCGGATGGCAGTGTCGGCGAGCACGGTGATCACCTTGGGCTGCACTTCCAGGATGCCGCCGGCGACGAAGATGAGCTGCTCCTCGCCCCCGCCGGGGGGCTTGATGCGCACCGCCCCGGGCTTGATGCGCGTGATGAGCGGGATGTGGCGCGGGTAGATGCCGAGCTCGCCCGCCTCGCCGGGCAGCACCACGAACTCGGCCTCGCCCGAGAAGATGCTCTCCTCGGCGCTCACCACGTCGACGTGGATGGTCGGCGCCGCCATCAGAGCTTCTTCGCCTTGTCGAAGGCTTCCTCGATCGGCCCGACCATGTAGAACGACTGCTCGGGCAGCGCGTCGCACTCGCCGTTGACGATCATCTTGAAGCCCTTGATCGTGTCCTTGAGCGACACGTACTTGCCCGGCGTGCCGGTGAAGTTCTGCGCCACGGTGAAGGGCTGCGACAGGAAGCGCTGGATCTTGCGCGCGCGCGCCACCGCCAGCTTGTCCTCGGGCGAGAGCTCGTCCATGCCGAGGATCGCGATGATGTCGCGCAGCTCCTTGTAGCGCTGCAGCGTAGCCTGCACCGAGCGCGTGGTGGTGTAATGCTCCTCGCCGATGGTGTTGGGATCGACCTGGCGCGAGGTCGAGTCGAGCGGGTCGACCGCCGGGTAGATGCCGAGCGCGGCGATGTCGCGCGACAGCACCACCGTCGCATCGAGGTGGCCGAAAGTGGTCGCCGGCGAAGGATCGGTCAGGTCGTCGGCCGGAACGTAGACTGCCTGGATCGAGGTGATCGAGCCGGTCTTGGTCGAGGTGATGCGCTCCTGCAGGCGGCCCATCTCCTCGGCGAGCGTCGGCTGGTAGCCCACCGCGGAAGGCATGCGTCCGAGCAGCGCCGACACTTCCGTGCCGGCGAGCGTGAAGCGGTAGATGTTATCGACGAAGAACAGGATGTCGCGGCCCTCGTCGCGGAAGCTCTCGGCCATGGTCAGGCCGGTGAGACCCACCCGCAGCCGGTTGCCCGGCGGCTCGTTCATCTGGCCGAACACCATCGCCACCTTGGACTCCTCCAGGTTGTCGAGCTTGACCACGCCCGCCTCGATCATCTCGTGGTAGAAGTCGTTGCCCTCGCGCGTGCGCTCGCCCACGCCGGCGAACACCGACAGGCCCGAGTGCTGGGTGGCGATGTTGTTGATGAGCTCGAGCATGTTGACGGTCTTGCCGACGCCCGCGCCGCCGAACAGCCCGATCTTGCCGCCCTTGGCGAACGGGCAGATCAGGTCGATCACCTTGATGCCGGTCTCGAGCAGCTCGACCGAGGGCGAGAGCTCGTCGAACTTGGGCGCGATCTGGTGGATTGAGCGCCGCTCATTGCCCTTGATCGGTCCGACCTCGTCGATCGGCCGGCCGAGCACGTCCATGATGCGCCCGAGCGTGCCCTTGCCGACCGGCACCGAGATCGGCTTGCCGGTAGCGCTTACCTTCATGCCGCGGCGCAGCCCGTCGCTCGACCCGAGCGCGATGCAGCGCACCACGCCGTCGCCGAGCTGCTGCTCGACCTCGAAGGTCAGCCCCTTCTCGACCAGCCCGCCCTCGCCGCTGTCTTGCAGCGTGAGCGCGTCATAGATGTTCGGCATCTCCTCGCGCGGAAACTCGATGTCGATCACCGCGCCGATGGATTGAACGATGGTTCCTTGTGCCATGGGTTTCTTTCGTTAAACGGCGGCCGCGCCGCCCACGATCTCGGAAAGCTCCTTGGTGATGCCGGCCTGCCGGTTCTTGTTGTAGATCAGCGTCAGCTCTTCGATCAGCTTGCCGGCATTGTCGGAGGCCGACTTCATCGCCACCATGCGCGCCGACTGCTCGGAAGCCATGTTCTCCGACACCGCCTGGAAGATCAGCGCCTCGATGTAGCGCGTCATCACCTGGTCGAGGACCGCGCGCGCCTCGGGCTCGTAGAGGTAGTCCCACACCGACTCGGGCGACCCGAGCCGCTCGCCCGTGAGCGGCAGCAGCTGCTCGACCACCGGCTCCTGCTTCATGGTGTTGATGAAGCGCGTATAGGCGAGGATCAGGCGGTCGAACTTCTTCGCGGTATAGCCGTCCAGCATCACCTTGATGGCGCCGATCAGCTTTTCCATCTGCGGGCGGTCGCCGAGCTGCACCGCATGCGAGACGAGGTGCGCGCCCAGGCGCTGCATGAAGCCGAACCCCTTGTTGCCGAGGGCGCACACGTCGATCTCCTCGCCCTCGGCCTGCCATTTCTTGTACTGCGCCAGCACCATGCGCAGCAGGTTGGTGTTCAGCGCGCCGCACAGCCCCTTGTCGGTGGTGATGACGATGATGCCGACGCGCTTCACCGCGTCGTGCTCCACGAGAAACGGATGCCGGTATTCGGGATTGGCGTGAGAGATGTGCGCCGCGACGTTGCGGATCTTCTCGCCGTAGGGACGCGCGTGGCGCATGCGCTCCTGCGCCTTGCGCATCTTGGAGGCGGCGACCATCTCCATCGCCTTGGTGATCTTCCGGGTGTTCTGCACACTCCGGATCTTCATCCGGATTTCCTTGGTGCCCGGCATCAGAAGCTTCCGCTCTTCTTCCAGTCCTTGATCGCTTCGTGCAGCGCTTTCTCGTCCTCGGCGGGGAGGTCCTTTTTTTCCTCCATCCGGCCCACCAAGCTTGAATACTTTGCCTTTACGTAGTCGCGCATCGATTTCTCGGCGGCGAGCGCTTTTTTCACGTCGACATCGTCAAAGTAGCCGTTGTTGACCGCGAACAGCGTGAGCGCCATCTCCCAGACCTGCAGCGGCTGGTACTGCGGCTGCTTCATGAGCTCGGTGACCATGCGGCCGCGCTCGAGCTGCTTGCGCGTCGCCTCGTCGAGATCGCTGGCGAACTGCGCGAACGCCGCCAGCTCTCTGTACTGCGCGAGCGCGAGGCGCACGCCGCCGCCGGTGTCGCGACGCTTCATGATCTTGGTCTGCGCCGCGCCGCCCACCCGCGACACCGAGATGCCGGCGTTGATAGCAGGTCTTATCCCTGCATTAAACAAATCTGTTTCCAAAAAAATTTGCCCGTCCGTAATCGAGATCACGTTGGTCGGCACGAACGCGGTGACGTCGCCCGCCTGCGTCTCGATCACCGGCAGCGCGGTGAGCGAGCCGGTCTTGCCCTTGACCTGGCCCTTGGTGAACTTCTCTACGTATTCCGGGTTGACGCGCGCGGCGCGCTCCAGCAGGCGAGAGTGCAGGTAGAACACGTCGCCGGGGTAGGCTTCGCGCCCCGGCGGCCGGCGCAGCAGCAGCGACACCTGGCGGTAGGCCCAGGCCTGCTTGGTGAGGTCGTCGTAGATGATGAGCGCGTCCTGGCCCCGGTCCCTGAAATACTCGCCCATGGTGCAGCCCGAGTACGGGGCGATGTACTGCATCGCCGCCGATTCCGACGCCGAGGCCGCAACGATGATGGTATAGGCCATCGCACCGTGCTCCTCGAGCTTGCGCAACACGTTGGCGATGGTGGACGCCTTCTGGCCGATCGCGACGTAGACGCAGAAGAGATCCTTGCCCTTCTGGTTGATGATCGTGTCGACCGCCACCGCGGTCTTGCCGGTCTGGCGGTCGCCGATGATCAGCTCGCGCTGGCCGCGGCCGATCGGCACCATCGAGTCGATCGCCTTCAGCCCCGTCTGCACCGGCTGCGACACCGACTGGCGCGCGATCACGCCCGGCGCCACCTTCTCGATCACGTCGGTCATCTTGGCGTTCACCGGCCCCTTGCCGTCGATCGGCTGGCCGAGGGAATTCACCACCCGCCCGAGCAGCTCCGGCCCCACCGGCACCGAAAGGATCTTGCCGGTGGTCTTCACCGTGTCGCCCTCGGTGATGTGCGTGTACTCGCCCAGGACCACCGCGCCGACCGAGTCGCGCTCGAGGTTGAGCGCCAGGCCGAAGGTGTTCTTCGGGAACTCCAGCATTTCGCCCTGCATCACGTCCGACAGGCCGTGGATGCGGCAGATGCCGTCGGTCACCGACACCACGGTGCCCTGGGTGCGCATGCGCGCGCCCGCGTCCAGGTTCTGGATGCGGCTCTTGATGAGTTCCGAGATTTCGGACGGATTGAGTTGCATCGCAGGCTCCTAAGCTTTCAATGCGGTCTCGAGCGCGCCGAGCTGGGCGCGCGCCGAGCCGTCGATGACCTTGTCGCCGAGGACGATCCTGACCCCGGCGATCAGCTCCTGGTCGATTTCGAGCTTCGCCCGGACCTTGCGGCCGGTCTTCTTCTCCAGCCGCTGCACCAGGTCGGCGAGTTGCGCGCTCGACAGCTCGAGCGCTGAGTGCACCTCGGCCTCGAGCACGCCTTCCCTCTCGTTCTTCAGCGCCTCGAACTGGCCGCGGATCTCGGGCAGCAGCTCGAGGCGGCCGTTTTCCGCGAGCACGCGCAGGAAGTTCTCCGCCTCGCCGCTCAGCCTGCCCGACAGGATCGAGATGAACAGTCCCGCCGCCTTGGCGTCGGTCAGGTTCGGGTCGGCGACCGCCGCGCGCACTCGGGCGTCGTGCGCCACCAGCGCCAGCGCGGCCAGCATTTCGGACCATTTGCCGAGCATCCCCGCCGCGTCGGCGAGCTTGAACGCGGCCTCGGCGTAGGGTCTGGCGACGGTGCTCGGCTCGGCCATTACAGCTGTCGCTTGATCGAGTCGAGCAGGTCGCCGTGCGCCTTGGCATCGACCTCGCGCCGCAGGATCTTCTCGGCGCCGGCCACCGCGAGCGAGGCGACCTGGTCGCGCAGCTGCTCGCGCGCGCGCGTCATCTGCTGCGCGATCTCGGCCTTGGCTGCGGCCTTTTCCCGGTTGCCCTCTTCCTTCGCCGCGTTGCGCGCCGCGTCCACCAGCTGCGCGGCGCGCTTCTCGGCCTGCGCCAGCACCTCGGCGGCGCGTTCGCGCGCCTTCTTCACCTCCTCGTCGGCCTGGCGGGTGGAAAGCTCGAGCGACTTGCGGCCCTGCTCGGCGGCGGCGAGGCCGTCGGCGACGGTCTTCTGCCGCGCCTCGATCGCGCGCAGCAGCGGCGGCCAGACCACCTTGACCGTGAACCAGATGAACAGCGCAAACGCCGCCGCCTGCGCGATCAGCGTGAGATTGAAGCTCATGGCTACCGGACGACCGCCAGCAGCGGGTTGGCGAACGCGAACATCATCGCCAGGCCGACGCCAATGATGAACGAAGCGTCGATCAGGCCGAGCAGCAGGAACACCTTCGCCTGCAGCGAGTTGGTGAGCTCGGGCTGGCGCGCCGCCGCCTCGAGGAAGCGGCTGCACATGACGCCCACGCCGATGCAGGCGCCCGCCGCGCCGACGCCGATCATCAGGCCGATACCGATGCTGGTATAAGCCTGGATCATGGCCAGCAGTTGAAGTTTCTCCATTGGTCTTCTCCCTTTCTCAAAAAAGCGGATATCAGTGGTGCTCGTGCGCCATCGCGATGTACACCACGGTGAGCATCATGAAGATGTAGGCCTGCAGCACCACGATCAGGATGTGGAAGATCGCCCAGCCGAGGCCGAGCACCACGGCGAGCAGGCTGCCGAAGAGGCCGGTGGCGGCGAGCAGCCACAGCAGCAGGAAGATGATCTCGCCGGCGTACATGTTGCCGAACAGGCGCAGCGAGTGCGACAGCGGCTTCGACACGTACTCGATGAAGTTGAACAGCAGGTTCGCCGGCCACAGCAGCGGGTTGGAGCCGAACGGCGCGCAGAACAGCTCGTGGATCCAGCCCCCCAGGCCCTTGGCGGCGATGGCGGAGCCGATCATCAGGAACCAGACCGAGAGCGCGAGGGCGAAGGTGGTGTTCACGTCCGCCGTCGGCACCGGCCGCCACTCGTGCAGCCCGAGCCAGCCGAGGAAAGTGGCGAGGATATCGATCGGCAGGAAGTCCATCGCATTCATCAGCAGCACCCAGACGAACACGGTGAGCGCCGCCGGGGCGATGAAGCGGTTGCGGTCGCCGTGGTGGAAGATTCCCTTCACCTGGTCGTCGATGAACTCGAAGGCGAGCTCGACGAAGGCCTGGCGCCGGTTCGGCACGCCCGAGGTGGCCCCGCGCACCACCCACCAGAAGAACCCGAAGCCGAGCACGCCCACCAGCGCCGCGGTCGCCACCGAGTCGACGTTCAGCGCCCAGAACCCGCCTTCGCCCGCGGGCTTGGTCAGAAACGTCAGGTGATGCTGGATGTAGTCGGTGGCGTTGAACTCTTTTCCGGCGGCCATCGCTCAACGCTTTCTCGTTCTAAGGATCACGGACAAAAAATGCCATCGCGAAGATGAGCACCGTCACCAGGAACGATGCAATAAAGGCGATCACCACCACGTCCTGGTACGTCTTCAGCACGAGCCACAGCAGGATCGCGATCAGGCCGATCTTCACCCCCTCGGCCCGCAACGCCCCGACCAGAAGCCCCCCTGCAGACTTCGCGTCGCCCCTCGATGCCACCAACGCCGCGGCCAGCCCGGCGCCGATGCTCACCAGCCCGCCGGCGGCCGCCGAGACCGCTCCGTGCACGCCCGCCAGCCCGAGTGCCGCCAGCGCCATCGCCGCGGTCGCGGCCAACTGCCAGCGCAGCACGGTCATGACCGGCCTGCTCAGGTGGCGAAGCATAGCGCAAGTTTGGCTTTCAGCGGAGCTTCTTCAGCAGCTCGTCGAGCTGGTCGAGGCTCGCGTAATGCACGACGAGCTTGCCGCTGCCTTTCCTTCCGGCGCGGATCTCGACCGTCGTGCCCAGGCGCTCCGACACTTCTTCTTCCAGCCGCGCGAGGTCACGGTCGGTTCGCTTCTTGCGCGCCGCCGGCCCGCGCAGCATCTTGTGCACCAGCGCCTCGGTCGCGCGCACCGAGAGCCCTTTCGCGGCGACGCGCTTGCCGGCCTCGATCTGGCGCGCGCCGTCGAGCGCGAGCAGCGCGCGCGCGTGGCCCATCTCGAGTGCGCCTTCGAGCAGCATTTCCTGCACCGGGCGCGCCAGCCGCAGCAGCCGCAGCAGATTGGTGGTGGCGCTGCGCGAGCGCCCTACTGCGTCGGCGGCCTGCTCGTGGGTCATCTTGAATTCGTCCACCAGGCGTTGCACGCCCGCCGCCTCCTCCATGGGATTCAGGTTTTCGCGCTGGATGTTCTCGATCAGCGACATGGCGAGCGCGGCGTCGTCGGGCACCTCGCGCACCAGCGCCGGCACCTCGTCGAGGCCGGCCATCTGGGCCGCGCGCCAGCGGCGCTCGCCGGCGATCAGCTCGTAGCGCTCGCGGTCCACCGGCCGCACCAGCAGCGGCTGCATCAGGCCCTGCGAGCGGATCGAGGCGGCAAGCTCCGCCAGCGCCTGCTGATCCATCTTGGTCCGCGGCTGATAGCGACCCGGCCTGATGCGCGCGATCGGCAGGGTGAGCAGCGCTTCGCGCGGCGGCGCGCCTTCGCCGCCAAGCAGCGCATCCAGACCGCGTCCAAGCCCTCTCGCTTTCATGAGTGCTCCAGTACTTCGCCCGCGAGCGCGACATAGGCTTGCGCGCCCTTCGAGTTCGCATCCCACAGCACCGCCGGCACCCCGTAGCTCGGCGCCTCGGCGAGCCGCACGTTGCGCGGCACGAGCGTGCGGTACACCTTGTCGCCGAAATGCGCTTCGAGCTCGCGCGAGACCTGCTGCGACAGCGTGTTGCGCGGGTCGTACATGGTGCGCAACAGGCCCGCGATCTCGAGCCCGGGATTGAGATGCGCGCGCACGCGCTTGATGGTGCCGACCAGATCCGACAGGCCTTCGAGCGCGTAGTACTCGCATTGCATCGGGATCAGCACGCGCTGCGCGGCGGCGAGCCCGTTGACCGTGAGCAGGCTGAGCGACGGCGGGCAGTCGATGAGGATGAAGTCGTAGTCTGCAGCGACGCGCTCGAGCGCCGATCGCAGGCGGGTCTCGCGCGCCGCCAGCTCGACCAGCTCGACTTCCGCGCCCGCGAGATCGCGGTTCGCCGGCACCAGGTCGTAGCCGCCGCGCTCGGCGCGCGTGCGGATGCCGCCGAGCTCGCCCAGCCCGAGCAGCGCGTGGTACACGGTGCGCGCGGCCGCGCGCTTGTCGACGCCGCTCCCCATGGTGGCGTTGCCCTGGGGGTCGAGGTCGACCAGCAGCACGCGCCGCCCCGCCTGCGCGAGCGCCGCGGCGAGATTGACGGCGGTGGTCGTCTTGCCGACCCCGCCCTTCTGGTTCACTACCGCGAGGACGCGCGGCATAGCACGAGATGACGTTGCGCCTTCAGCAGCGGCACGTGCAGGCGAATCAGCGAACACCCGGGATCGAGCGCGGCGGGCGCCGCCCCGCGCATCGCGGCGAGCACGCCCCCGGGAGCCACGAGATGGCGGCAGGCCGCGATGAAGCCGGCGAGCGCGGCGAAAGCACGCGAGATCACCACCTCGAACAGCGGCTGCGGCTGCCAGCTTTCGACGCGACCTTCGTGCACTTCGACGTTGCCGAGGCGCAGCTCGATCGTCGCCTGGCGCAGAAACGCGCACTTCTTCTGGCTCGATTCGGCGAGCGCGATGCGCCACCCGGGCCGCGCGATCGCGATCGGGATCCCGGGCAGGCCGGCGCCCGAGCCCGCGTCGGCGAGCCGGGCGCGCTCGGCGCCGAGCGGCAGGTGCGGCAGCACGGCGAGCGAATCGAGCAGGTGGTGCCCCACCATGGCGAGCGGGTCGCGAATCGCGGTCAGGTTGTAGGTCCGGTTCCATTTCACGAGCAGCGCCACGTACGCCAACAACCGTTCGCGCGCGCCGGCAGGAAGCGCCAGCGCCATTTCGCCGAGCCCGCGATCAAGCGCGGTGCCCGGTGTCATGCCCTCTTTTTGTCGAGCGCTTTGAAACCCCGCTTCAGATGCACCAGCAGCAGCGAAATCGCGGCCGGCGTGACGCCCGAAATGCGCGCTGCCTGGCCGATGGTTTCGGGGCGGTGCTGGTTCAGCTTCTGCTGCGCTTCCGCCGACAGCCCACGCACCTCGCGGTAATCGAGGCCTGCCGGCAATGCGCGCGCTTCGAACTGCACCCGGCGCGCGACTTCTGCGCGCTGGCGCTCGATATAGCCCTCGTACTTCGCCTGGATCTCGACCTGCTCTGCGACCGCGTCGTCCGCCACCGGCTCGACGACCGCGTCGGCGTAGTGGACCTCTGGCCGGCGAAGAACCTCGTAAATAGAATGCTTTTGTTGAAAGCCAGTACTCACATACGTCGCTTTGAGGCGCTCGGTTTCGCGGGCAATGGCGTCGCGCTTGCGGCTGAAAGCGTCCCAGCGGCCATCGGACACCAATCCCAGCTTTCTGCCGATCTCGGTGAGCCGCAGGTCGGCGTTGTCCTCGCGCAGCATGAGCCGGTATTCGGCGCGGCTGGTGAACATGCGGTAGGGCTCGGATACGCCTCGCGTAATGAGGTCGTCGACCAATACCCCGAGGTAAGCCTCGTCGCGTGCCGGGCACCAGGGATCGCGTTCTAGCACCCGCAGGCCCGCGTTCGACCCTGCGAGCAGGCCTTGCGCGGCGGCCTCTTCGTATCCGGTGGTGCCATTGATCTGGCCGGCGAAGAACAGGCCCGAAACCGTCTTGGTCTCGAGCGAGGCGCGCAGGTTGCGCGGATCGAAGTAGTCGTACTCGATCGCGTAGCCCGGCCGCATGAGGTGCGCGCGCTCCAGTCCGCGGATCGAATGGACGAGCTCGAGCTGCACATCGAAGGGCAGGCTGGTCGAGATGCCGTTGGGATAGATCTCGTTGCTCGCCAGCCCCTCGGGTTCGAGGAAGATCTGGTGGCTGCTCTTGCCCGCAAAGCGGTGGATCTTGTCTTCGATCGACGGGCAATAGCGCGGCCCAACGCCTTTGATCACGCCGGTGAACATCGGCGAGCGATCCAGGGCCCGGCGAATAACCTCGTGGGTCTGCGCGTTGGTGTGCGTGATCCAGCACGGCAGCTGGCGGGGGTGCAGCTCGCGCCGCCCGAGAAAGGAGAACACCGGTTCCGGGGAGTCGCCGGGCTGTTCTTGCAGCTCGCCGAAATCGATGCTGCGCGCGTCGAGGCGCGGCGGCGTGCCGGTCTTCAGCCGCCCTACCGGCAGCTTCATCTCGCGCAGCCGCGCGGCGAGCGTGACCGACGCCGGGTCGCCGGCGCGACCGGCCTGGTAGCTGCTCAACCCGACGTGGATCAGCCCGGAAAGGAAGGTGCCGGTCGTGAGCACCACGGCGCGGGCGCGAAATCGCACGCCTAGCTGCGTAACCACGCCGACCGCGCGATCGCCCTCGAGCAGGATGTCGTCCACCGCTTGCTGGAAGATCGAGAGTCCCGGCTGGTTCTCGAGCCGGCGCCGGATCGCCTGCCGATAGAGAGCGCGGTCGGCCTGAGCGCGGGTAGCGCGCACCGCCGCGCCCTTCGATGCATTCAGCGTGCGGAACTGGATCCCGGCCTCGTCGGTGGCGATCGCCATGGCGCCGTCGAGCGCATCGATTTCCCTGACAAGATGGCCCTTGCCGATACCGCCGATCGACGGGTTGCAGGACATCTGGCCGAGCGTCTCCACGCTGTGCGTGAGCAGCAGCGTGCGGCAGCCGAGGCGGGAGGAAGCAAGCGCAGCCTCGGTGCCCGCGTGGCCGCCGCCGACGACGATGACGTCGAACTCGGTGGGGAACAGCATGGGGTGGCGAATTTTAACGCGATCGTTTCACGTGGAACAACTTATGCTGCAATGCAGCAATGATTTCGTTCACCCGCTATAGGACCCTGCTCGCGCAGCGCGAGCTGAGAGTCACGTTTGCCGCCTCGGTGCTGGGCCGGCTACCGATCGGCATCACCGGCCTCGCAATTCTTCTGCTGGTGCAATCGAGCAGCGATTCCTTCGCCCGAGGCGGCGCCGCCGCGGCGTTCTATGTCACGGGCGTTGCCGCCATGGCACCCGCCATCGGACGGCTCATCGACCGCTATGGGCCGCGCACGCTTCTCCTCGCCTGCGGGCTCGCGTTCCCCGCGGCGCTGCTGGCGCTCGTCGGCGCGGTGGCGCACGGCGCGCCCTGGCTGGCGTTCGCCTTCGCCGCAGCGGCGGGTGCGAGCTTCCCGCCGATCTCGGTGTGCGTGCGAACCTACTTCAGGCGCCGCCTCGGCGATGACCTGCTCGCCGCCGCATACTCGATGGAATCGGTCCTGATCGAGATCATCTTCATCGTCGGCCCGATGCTGGTGGCGCTGTTCGTCGCCACCGCCTCGGCGGCGGCGGCGGTATGGTTCGCCGCGGCCTGCGGTTTCGCCGGCACGCTGGTTTTCCTGCGCTCGCCGGGTCTGCGCGACTGGCGCATCGAGGCCCGAACCTCGGCGAGCCTGCTCGGCCCGCTCGGCGAGCGCGGCTTTCCGTCGCTGATTGCCGTGGTGTTGTGCTTCGCCGCCGCGTTCGGCTTCATGGAGGTCGGGATCGCGGCGTACGCGGTCGAAACCGCGGATCCGGCGCTTGCCGGCGTGCTGCTCGCGGTGATGAGCATCGGCAGCGCTCTCGGCGGACTGGTCTACGGCAGCCGCGGCTGGCACTTCCCGCTCGCGCGCCAGTTCGCCGCCGCGCTTGCGCTGATGGGCGCCGGGCTGGGCGTGCTCGCGTTGCGCTGGGATCCGTGGCCCTTCGCCGCCTGGTGCGCGCTCGCCGGCGTGACGATGGCGCCCGGGCTGATCATCCAGTCGATGCTCGCGGCCAAGATCGCGCGCCCCGAGCACTCGACTGAAGCCTTTACCTGGGCCACGAGCGCGCTGCTCGCCGGAGTCGGGATCGGGCTGGCGGTGGGCGGTGCGCTGCTGGAAGTGTTTCCGTCGTCGGTTGCGCTCGCAGCCGGCGCCGGCAGCGCGCTGCTCGCCGCGATCGCGGCCCGCCTCGCGCTTTAGGCGGCGAGCTTCTCGTGCATGCGGCCGCGCCGCGCCTCGAGCGTCGCGGGCAGCCGGGCGCCGAGCATGCCGAACAGCTCGTCGTGCGAGCGCAGCTCGTCCTTCCAGGCCGCAGCGTCGACACTGGCGAGCTCGGCATAGCGCGCCGGCGAGACCTTTTCGAGGCCGCTCCAGTTCAGGTCCTCATAGCGGGGCATCGTGCCTAGGGGAGTCTCGACGCCCTGCGCGCGGCCCTGGCAGCGCTCGACGATCCAGGCGAGCACGCGCATGTTTTCGCCGAAGCCGGGCCAGAGGAACTTGCCGTTCGCGTCGCGCCTAAACCAGTTAACCCGGAAAATGCGGGGCGCCTGCTTCACGGCGCGCCCCATCTTCAGCCAATGGGCGAAATAGTCGCCCATGTTGTAGCCGCAGAACGCAAGCATGGCCATCGGATCCCGGCGCACGACGCCGACTTTGCCGGTAATCGCCGCAGTGGTTTCCGAACCGAGCGTGGCCGCCATGTAGACACCCTCTTCCCAGCTTGGGGCCTCGACCACCAGCGGCACCGTGGTGGAGCGCCGGCCGCCGAACACGAATGCCGAGATCGGCACGCCAGCCGGATCCTCCCACTTCGGGTCCATCGAGGGGCACTGGGCCGCCGGAACCGTAAAGCGCGCATTCGCGTGCGCCGCCAGGCGCCCGCAACCGGGCGTCCATTCCTTGCCCTGCCAGTCGATCAGGCGCTCGGGAGGCGTTTCGGTCATGCCTTCCCACCAGACGTCACCGTCGGGGGTCATCGCCACGTTGGTGAAGATCACGTTGGCGTGCAGCATGCGCATCGCGTTGGGGTTGGTCTGCTCCGAGGTTCCGGGGGCCACGCCGAACAGCCCGTACTCGGGATTGATGGCGTGCAGCCGCCCGTCGGCGCCGGGCTTGATCCACGCAATATCCTCGCCGATGGTCGTCACCTTCCAGCCGGAGAATGCGGGCGGCGGGATCAGCATCGCAAGGTTGGTCTTGCCGCACGCCGAGGGAAACGCCGCCGCGACGTAGCTCTTCTCGCCGGAGGGCGATTGCACCCCCAGGATCAGCATGTGCTCGGCAAGCCAGCCCTCGTCGCGCGCCATCACCGAAGCGATGCGCAACGCGAGGCATTTCTTGCCGAGCAGCGCGTTGCCGCCGTAGCCCGAGCCGTAGGACCAGATCTCGCGCGTCTCGGGGAAATGCACGATCCACTTTTCTTTCTCGTTGCACGGCCAGACGACGTCCTTCTGTCCGGGGGCGAGCGGTGCGCCGACCGAATGCACGCACGGAACGAAGGACCCGCTCTCGCCGAGCCACTCGGCGACCGCGCGGCCCATGCGCGTCATGATGCGCATGTTCACCGCCACGTAGGCCGAGTCCGAGATCTCGACGCCCACCTGGGCGATCGGCGAGCCGATCGGTCCCATCGAGAACGGCATCACGTACATCGTGCGGCCGCGCATGCAGCCGTCGAACAGCCGATTCAGCGTCGCGCGCATCTCGCGCGGCTCGAGCCAGTTGTTGGTCGGCCCGGCATCGTCCTTCTTGCGGCTGCAGATAAAGGTACGGTCCTCCATGCGCGCGACGTCGCTCGGGTGCGAGCGCGCAAGATAGGAGTTCGGACGCAGTCGCGGGTTCAGGCGAACGAAAGTTCCTGCGTCGACCAGCTCGTCGCACAAGCGCTCGTACTCTTCCTCGGAGCCGTCGCACCAGGCGATGCGCTCGGGCTTGGCGAGGCGCGCGACCTCCGAGACCCACTGCCGCAGCGCGCGATGGCGCACCCACGCCGGGGCGTTGGATTGGTCGATAGGGGCGGCTCCGGGAGCGTTCATTCGTGCTGACTCCAGAAAGGCAAAGGCCCAGCGCAGGCTGGGCCGGTCGCACGCAGAGTACTGTGTGTTCGTGATTTTAGCACCCGCGCGCGCCTGGCCTTCACCGGTCCGCTCAGCCTAGACGCCGAAAACTTACCGTAAAACAAAGGGTTATTTCCCGATGCAGAAGCGGGCGAAGATCTCGCCGAGCAGATCATCGGCGCTGAACTCACCGGTGATCGCGCCGAGCGCGCGGTGCGCAAGCCGCAATTCCTCGGCGAAGAACTCCCAGCGCCGGTTCTCGCGCGCCGCGGCGCCAAGATGCTCGCGCGCGCGCTCCAGCGCCCGCAGGTGGCGCTCCCGTGCCAGGAACACCGACTCGCCGCTGGAAGTCCAGCCGGCGGCCTCGAGGATCGCCTTGCGCAGGCCTTCGAGCCCCTCCCCGGTCTTCGCCGAAGCCGCAAGCGCGCCGGCGGGGGCGACAAAGCCGGGAACCAGATCGGCCTTGTTGTAGACCTCGATGCGCGCGGCGCCTTCGGGGAGATGCCCCAGCTCGTCGCGCCGCGTGCCGGCCTCGAAGATCGCCAGCACCACGTCCGCCTGCGCGAGCTCGCGCTGCGTGCGCTCGATGCCGAGGCGCTCGACCAGGTCGGAGGACACGCGCAGGCCCGCGGTGTCGACCAGCACCAGCGGCACGCCTTCGATCTGGATCGGCTCGCGCAGGGCGTCGCGGGTGGTGCCCGGAACCGGGGTGACGATGGCGCGTTCCGCGCCCGCCAGGCGGTTGAGCAGGCTCGACTTGCCGACGTTCGGCCGGCCGGCGATCACGACGTGGATCCCGCTGCGCAGCAGACTGCCCTGGCGGCTCTTCGCCAGCACCTCGGCGAGGGCGCTGCGCACCTGGTCGAGCCGCGCCGCGGCATCGTCGCGATGCAGCCGCTCGATCTCCTCCTCCGGGAAATCGAGCATCGCCTCGGTCAACGCGCGAAGCTCAACGAGCTGCGACTGGAGCCGCGCGATCGCCGCGGAAAACTCCCCGCTGAGCGAGCGCAGCGCCGAGCGTGCCGCCTCGCGGCTCGCGGCGTCGATCAGGTCGGCGACCGCCTCGGCCTGCGCCAGATCGAGCTTGCCTTCGAGGAAGGCGCGGCGGGTGAATTCCCCCGGCTCGGCAAGCCGCGCGCCGGCGTCGAGGCAGGCAGCGACGAGCGCCTGCATCACCACCGGGCCGCCATGGCCCTGGAGCTCGAGCACTGGCTCGCCAGTGTACGAGTGCGGCGCAGGGAAGTAGAGCGCGACGCCTTCGTCGATATCCGCGAAAGCAGAGTGGGTCGCTCGGCGCGGCTCCGGCAGCTTGCCCAGGATCGCGGCCGCGATGCGCGGCACGTCCGGGCCGGATACCCGCACCACCCCGATCCCGCCGCGCCCCGTCGGGGTTGCGACCGCCGCGATGGTGTCATCGCTTGGCATGGGCAGGCTTGTCGCGGTCGAACATGCGCTGGATCTGCCATTGCTGGGCGATGGAAAGGATGTTGTTCACCAGCCAGTAGAGCACCAGGCCGGCGGGGAAGAAGAAAAAAAAGATGCTGAAGACGTAGGGCATGACCTGCATCACCCGCGCCTGCACCGGGTCGGGCGGCACCGGGTTCATCTTCGTCTGCAGGATCATGGTGCCCGTCATCAGGATCGGCAGCACGTAGTACGGGTCGAGCGCCGAAAGGTCCTTGATCCACAGCATGAAAGGCGCATGGCGCAGCTCGATCGCCGCCAGCAGCACCCAGTACAGGGCGATGAACACCGGAATCTGCACCAGGATCGGGAAGCAGCCGCCGAGCGGATTGATCTTCTCGGTCTTGTAGAGCTCCATCATCGCCTGGTTCATCTTCTGCCGGTCGTGCGCGTACATCTCGCGGATCTTGGTGAGCCGCGGCGTGATCAGCTTCATTTTCGCCATCGACTTGTAGCTCGCCGCCGAGAGCGGGAAGAACAGGAGCTTGATGAGCACCGTGAGCAGGATGATGGCGACGCCCCAGTTGCCCGCCAGCGCGTGAAACTTCTCCAGCAGCCAGAACAGCGGCCAGGCGATGATCGCGAGCCAGCCGTAGTCGACCACCAGATCGAGCCCCGCAGCCGCCGCCTCGAGGCGGCGCTGCTCCTGCGGCCCGACGTAGAGCGGCACAGTGACGCTCGCCGTCGCCCCGGGCGCAACGCTGATCGGCACCATCGCCCGGGCGGCATAGCTGCCGTCCTGGCGCTTTTCGCTGACGTAGTCGCGCGGCACGCCCTGCGGCGGCAGCCAGGCCGACACGAAGTAATGCTGGACGAACGCGAGCCAGCCGTTGTTTGCCTGCTTGACGTGGTCCGACTTGCCCTTGTCCAGGTCCGAGGGATGCACCTTCTCGAACTTGCGCTCGTCGGTGTAGACCGCGAAGCCGATGAAGCTCTGCGCCCCGAAGGTCTCGGCCACGGTGTTGACGTTGGTTTCTGGCTTGCCGTCGTGGGTGAGCTGGAAGTAGGAGTAGGTTGAAACCGGCGCCGCGCCGGGGTTGCGCACCTCTAGGGCGACGTCGATCACGTAGCTGTTGCGCTTGAAGGTATAGACCTTGTGCACCTCGAGCCCGTCCTTGCCGGTCGCCGAAAGCCGCAGCTCGAGCGCATCGCTTCCTGGGGCGAGCGCGCGTTCGCCGGGCTGCGCCCGCCACAGCGTGCGGTGGTTCGGTCCGCCCTCGCCGGCGAGCCCACTTTGCGCTTCGTACTGGTGCTCGGGACCGAGTAGCACCAGGTTCTTGCTCTGGTCGTTGGAATCCCTGTGGCGCAGGAGCTCGACGCGCTTCAGTGTTGCGCCGAGCGTGTCGATTTCGGCGATGATCAGGTCGGTGCTCGCACGCAGGATCTCGCCCTTGGCAGGCGCGGCCGCGTCGGGCACCGCCGCGGGCGCCTTTGCCGCAGGCTGGCCCGGCGCCGGCTGGCCCGCCGGCGCGGGCACGCTCTGCTGCGGACCCGGCGCGGCAGGCGGGGGCTTGGGGCGGTTCTCCCTCTCCCAGGCGTCCCAAAGCATCAGGAGCGAGAAGCTGAAGATGACCAGCAGAATCAGCCGTTGCGTATCCATTTAGCTAGGGCACCGGATCATGACCGCCGGGGTGCCAGGGCCCGCAGCGGCACACGCGGCGCGCGGCGAGCCAGCTGCCGCGCCACGCCCCGTGACGCTGCAGCGCTTCCTCGGCGTACTCCGAGCAGCTCGGATGGAAACGGCACGCCGGAGGCAGCAGCGGCCTGATGAGCCACTGGTAGCCGCGCACGGCCGTGCGGAGCGCGCGCGCGATCACGGCATCAGGTTGCCGAGAAGCTGGCGTAGGCGGGAGATCATTATTGCGCCAGGCTTGACTCCATAAGGCGGACGCACCAGCACGTCGAGCGCGCCGAGCCGCTCCTGCTCCAGCCGGAAGGCCTCGCGGATGCAGCGCTTGATGCGGTTGCGTTCAACAGCGCGCGCCGCGTGCCTGCGCGAAACCAGCATGCCGAGCCGCGCGGCGCCGGTCTCGCGACGCGCCACGTAGAAGGTATAGCCCTCGGCGCTGCGCCGCGCACCGTGCTGCAGCAGTCCTTCGAATTCGGCTTTTTGCCTCAGCCGGCGCGCGGCGTCCAGCCCGAAGCGCTTGCCGGCCGCGACTACAACCCGAGGCGGCGCCGGCCGCTGGCGCGCCGGTTGTGCAGCACCTTGCGGCCGCCGGGAGTCCGGCTGCGCACCAGAAAACCGTGACGGCGCGCGCGCCGCGTCTTGGAAGGTTGATAGGTCCGCTTCGTTGCCATCGCTGCCGTCCGAAAAGGCCGGTATTAAATCGTGCGCCTCGACGCATTGTCAATTCATCTGTAGATAACGCATGCCCAAGAAGGTAAAATCTAGACTCGCTTTCGGCCCAACGAGAAGATGCAAAACCTCTGGGATGCATGCCTGCGGCGGCTCGAGCAGGAGCTCCCCGCGCAGCAGTTCAATACCTGGATCCGGCCGCTCGCGCCCGAGGCGGGCGAGGCGGCAGACACGCTGGTCCTGGCAGCACCCAACCGATTCGTGCTCGAGCTGGTGCGCGAGCGTTTCGCCGCGCGCATCGAGCGCCTGGCTGCCGAAGCGAGCGGGCGCAGCCTCGGCCTGCGGCTGGTGCTGGCGCGCGGACCCGAGCCGGCCGCGCGCGCGCCGCAAGCCGCGCAGCGCCCCGCAGAAACGCCTTCGGTGCTGGAGCGGGCGCGGCTCAACCCGGCGTTCTCCTTCGACAGCTTCGTCACCGGCAAGGCGAACCAGCTGGCGCGCGCCGCGGCGCTGCAGGTGGCCGAGAATCCGGGGGTTTCCTACAACCCGCTGTTCGTCTACGGCGGAGTCGGCCTGGGCAAGACCCACCTGGTGCAGGCGATCGGCAACCAGCTCGCCGACCAGCGGCCGCAGGCCCGCATCCGCTACATCCACGCCGAGCAGTACGTCACCGACGTGGTGCGCGCCTACCAGCAGAAGTCGTTCGACGAGTTCAAGCGCTACTACCATTCGCTCGACCTCCTGCTGATCGACGACATCCAGTTCTTCTCCAACAAGGGACGCACGCAGGAGGAGTTCTTCTACGCCTTCAACGCCCTGGTCGAGGCGCACAAGCAGATCGTGATCACCTGCGACACCTACCCGAAGGAAATCGCCGGCATGGAGGAGCGCCTGATCTCGCGCTTCGGCTGGGGGCTCACCGTGGCGATCGAGCCGCCGGAGCTCGAGATGCGCGTGGCGATCGTGCTGAAGAAGGCCGAGGCGGAGTCGGTGGCGCTTTCCGAGGACATTGCCTTCTTCATCGCCAAGCACCTGCGCTCCAACGTGCGCGAGCTCGAGGGAGCGCTGAAAAAGGTGCTGGCGTTCTCGCGCTTTTCGGGCCGCGAGCTGTCGCTCGAGCTCGCCAAGGAGGCGCTGCAGGACATCCTCAACGTCGCCAGCCGCCAGGTGAGCGTCGAGGGAATCCAGAAGACCGTCGCCGAGTACTTCAAGCTCAAGATCTCGGACATGCATTCCAAGAAGCGCAGCCGCAACGTCGCGCGCCCGCGCCAGGTGGCGATGGCGCTCGCCAAGGACCTGACGCAGATGAGCCTGCCCGAGATCGGCGAGGCGTTCGGCAACCGCGACCATACGACCGTGCTGCACGCCTGCCGCACCATCGCGAGCTTGCGCAAGCACGATACCGCGCTCAATCGCGATTACGTGGTCCTTGAGCAAGTGCTCAAAGGCTGAGGGGAAGTTGGGGACAGATTGTGAGTAAAGCGGCTGATCGCAGCTGGTGCGCGGACTATCCACACTGGCGCGCGCGCGGTCCACAGGTTTCCCCGACCGATCAGCCGGTAGCAATACGAAGCCAGGCAAGGAGTTGCGGTGTTATCCCGCCGTCCGTGCTCCTTTATTAGCTACTACTAAGGTAAATAACAATGCTTTTAGCAAAGACAAAACGGGACGAACTTCTAGGACCGCTGTCGGCAGTAAGCGGAATTATCGAGCGACGCCATACGCTGCCGATCCTGTCCAATGTGCTGATCGAGCGCAGCGGCAACGCGCTTGCTTTTCTCGCCACCGACATCGAGGTCCAGATCGCCGCGCGCAGCGGCGTCGAAGCGCCCGCCGAAGCCCGCGCGGTGACGGTCGGGGCGCGCAAGCTGGTCGACATCCTGCGCGCGCTGCCCGAGGGTGCCGAAGTCACGCTGCAGCAGCAGGACAAGCGCCTGCTGGTGAAGGCGGGAAAGAGCCGCTTCACCCTGCAGACCCTCGCCGCCGAGGACTTTCCGCGGCTCGCGCGGCCCGCAGGCGAGTCCGCCAAGTTCGAGCTGCCGCAGAAGGCGCTGCGCAGGGTCCTGTCCCTGGTGCAGTACGCCATGGCGCAGCAGGACATCCGCTATTACCTCAACGGCCTGCTGATGGTGGTGGAGGAGGGAACGCTCAAGCTGGTCGCGACCGACGGCCACCGCCTGGCGTTCGCCTCGCTCAAGCTCGGCACGGGCTTGCCGCGCCAGGAGGTGATCGTGCCGCGCAAGACCGTGGTCGAGCTCGCGAAGCTCCTCGCCGACAGCGACGATCCGGTGCGCATCGAGCTTTCTGCCACCCAGGCCGCGTTCAGCTTCGGCAACGTCGATCTCGTGTCCAAGCTGATCGACGGCAAGTTCCCCGACTACACGCGCGTGATCCCGGCGGGCCACAAGAATCGCCTGCAGGTCGGGCGCGAGCCGCTGCGCCAGGCGCTGCTGCGCGCCGCGATCCTGTCGAACGAGAAGTTCCGCGGCGTGCGCTGGGTGCTCGGCGAAGGCGCCCTGAAAATCGTGTCGTCGAACGCCGAGCAGGAGGAGGCGCACGAGGAGCTGGAGATCGGCTACTCGGGCGATGCGCTCGACATCGGCTTCAACGTCAGTTACCTGCTCGATGTGCTGAACAACGTGGCCGGCGAGGCGATCGAGTGCGCATTCGGCGACGCCGCCTCGAGCGCGCTCATCACCTACGCTTCCGAGAAGGATTTCAAGTACGTCGTCATGCCGATGAGGATCTAGTGGGCGAACCGGAAAGGCACCTGCCCGACGCGAACGGCTACGGTTCCGACGCCATCAAGGTCCTGAAGGGCCTGGAGGCGGTGCGCAAGCGCCCGGGGATGTACATCGGCGACACCTCGGACGGTACCGGCCTGCACCACATGGTGTTCGAGGTGGTCGACAACTCCGTCGACGAGGCGCTCGCCGGGTTCTGCGACGAAATCGTGGTCACCATCCACACCGACAACTCGGTATCGGTGCTCGACAACGGCCGCGGCATCCCCACCGGCGTCAAGCAGGATGACACGCTGCAGCGCTCGGCCGCCGAGATCGTGATGACCGAGCTGCACGCCGGGGGCAAGTTCGACTCCAACAGCTACAAGGTTGCCGGCGGCCTGCACGGCGTCGGCGTCTCCGTGGTGAACGCCCTGTCCGAGCACCTGCGGCTCACGATCTGGCGCGACGGGCAGGTGCACCAGATGGAGTTCCGCAACGGCGTGGCGGTGGCGCCGCTCAAGGCGACCGGCAGCAGCGAGCGGCGCGGCACCGAGGTGCATTTCCTCGCCTCGAAGGCGACCTTCGGCATCGTCGACTACCACTACGACATCCTGGCGCGGCGCCTGCGCGAGCTCTCTTTCCTCAACAACGGCGTCAAGATCGTGCTCGTCGACCAGCGCGCCGCGAAGGAGGAGAACTTCGCCTTCTCCGGCGGCGTCAAGGGCTTCGTCGAGTACATGAACCGCGCCAAGAACGTGCTGCACCCGAACGTGTTCCTCGGCCACGGCGTCAAGGACGGCATCACCGTCGAGGTGGCGATGCAGTGGAACGACTCCTACCAGGAAAACGCGCTGTGCTTCACCAACAACATCCCGCAGAAGGACGGCGGCACGCATCTCACCGGCCTGCGCGCGGCGATGACGCGGGTGCTGAACAAGTACATCGAGGAAAAGGAGATCGCCAAGAAGGCCAAGGTCGAGACCACCGGCGACGACATGCGCGAGGGGCTCGCGTGCGTGCTGTCGGTCAAGGTGCCCGAGCCCAAGTTCTCCTCGCAGACCAAGGAGAAGCTGGTTTCGTCGGAGGTGCGGCCGGTGGTCGAGGAGATCGTCGCCGAGCGCCTGCGCGAGTTTCTCGACGAGCGCCCGACCGACGCGCGCACCATCACCGTCAAGATCGTCGAGGCCGCGGCGGCTCGCGAAGCGGCGCGCCGGGCGCGCGAGATGACGCGGCGCAAGGGCGTGCTCGACTCGATGGGACTGCCCGGCAAGCTCGCCGACTGCCAGGAGCGCGACCCGGCGAAGAGCGAGCTCTACCTGGTCGAGGGCGATTCGGCCGGCGGCTCGGCCAAGCAGGGCCGCGACCGCAAGTTCCAGGCGATCCTGCCGCTCAAGGGAAAGATTCTCAACGTCGAGCGCGCGCGCTTCGAAAAGCTCTTATCCTCGGCCGAGATCGCGACGCTCATCACCGCGCTTGGCTGCGGCATCGGCACCGAGGAATACAACCCGGACAAGCTGCGCTATCACCGCATCATCGTGATGACCGACGCGGACGTCGACGGCTCGCACATCCGCACGCTGCTTCTCACTTTCTTCTACCGCCAGATGCGCGAGCTGGTCGAGCGCGGGCATATCTACATCGCGCAGCCGCCGCTCTACAGGGCGAAGCTCGGCAAGGAGGAGCGCTACCTCAAGGACGAGCACGAGCTGAACGCCTTCATGCTGAAGCAGGCGCTGGTCGACGCGGCGCTGCACCCCGGCGCCGGGCGCGAACCGATCGGCGGCGATACCCTCGCCGAGCTCGCCAAGTCCTACCTCCTGTCCGAGGCGGTGATCGAGCGCGTGTCGCGGCTCGTCGACCGCGAGGTGCTGCAGGCGATGCTGCGCGGGGTGCAGGTGGATCTGTCGCGCCGCGATACCGCGGAAGCCTCCGCCGAGGCCCTCGAGGCGGCGATCGGCGCCGGCGGCTTCGCGGTCGCGCCGCACTTCGACCAGAAGACCGAGCGCTACCAGGTGCGCATCGAGCGCACGCGCCACGGCAACGTGCGCATGAGCACCATCGACACCGAGTTCGTGCACTCGGGCGACTACGCCCAGATCCGCGCGAGCGCGGAAATGCTGCGCGGCCTGGTCGGCCCGGGCGCCGCGGTGCAGCGCGGCGAGAAGCGCCAGCCGGTGCGCGACTTCGCCGAGGCGATGAAATGGCTGCTCGGCGAAGTCGAGCGCTCGATGACGCTGCAGCGCTACAAGGGACTGGGCGAGATGAACCCGGCGCAGCTCTGGCAGACCACCATGGACCCGGCGACGCGACGCCTGCTCAAGGTGCAGATCGAGGACGGCATCGCCGCCGACGAGATCTTCACCAAGCTGATGGGCGACGAGGTCGAGCCGCGCCGCGCGTTCATCGAGTCGAACGCGCTCGGCGTTCGGAACCTCGACGTGTAGGCTTTTCCTCGGGGGCCTTCTCCTTCGGCGCCCGCGGCTGGAACTCGAAGCCGATCTTGCCGTCGGGCTGCTTCACCAGGAAGGCTTTGAACTTGCGTCCCTTCTTCGAAACGAAGCCGGTGAGAAGATCGGTTCGGCCGGTCTCGAGCAGCCTTTCCATCTGGGCGCGCTCGATCGGCTGCCGCAGGATCAGGCGGCCCGAGCGGAAGTCGCAGCTGCGCACCGGGCCGAGCGCTTTCTCGCACACGTAGGCGACGCCGTGCTCGAAGACCCGCGCGCCGCACTTCGGGCAGCTTCCGAGCGGCGCCTGGCCCGAGAAGTCGGGCGCTTCCTCGTCCGCGCCGCTCGTGCCCTGGCCGAAGTCGAACTCGAGGCGCAGCTCCGGCGTCAGCCGGATGCCGGCGCTGAACGGCCGGCCCTGCTTGCTGCGAAAGCCGGTGAGCGGGCCGACGAGGCGCTTGCGGAAGAGCTCCGCCAGCTCCTCGGGCGACCACTCGCGGCCTGAAATCACGCGCCAGAGCGAGAAGTCGCATTTCTGGCACTGCACCTTGCGATAGTTCTCCTGCACCACGCCGCCGCACTTCGGGCAGGGCGCGGGCACCGTGGCGTAGACCACGTCCGGAATCTCGCCGTGCTTGATGGTATTCACGACCGTCTTCACCAGCGCGCTGATCTGGCCCATGAACTCCTCGCGCGTCATCTTGCCGGCCTCGATCAGCTTCAGCTTGTGCTCCCATTCGCCGGTGAGCTCGGGCGAGCCGAGCTCGACGATGTGCAGCATGTGCAGCGCGAACATGAGAGAGAACGCCTTGGGCGTGGGCACCAGCTCGCGGCCCTCGCGGTGGACGTAATCCTCGCGGATCAGCCCTTCGATGATCGCGGCGCGCGTCGCAGGCGTGCCGAGGCCTTTCGCCTCCATCGCCTCGCGCAGTTCGTCGTCTTCGACCAGCTTGCCGGCCCCTTCCATCGCCGAGAGCAGCGTCGCCTCGGTATAGCGCGGAGGCGGCTTGGTCTGGCTCGCCTGCGCGGCGATCTCGCGCACCGGGACCTTTTCGCCTTCGGCGATCGGCGGCAGGTTCTCGTTTTCCTCGCCGCCCGCGCGGCCGTACACCGCCAACCATCCGGGCGCCCGCAGCACCTTGCCCTCGGTCTTGAACTGATGCTCGCCGACGCGCGTGATGCGCGTGGTCTGCAGGTATTCCGCCGCCGGGTAGAACACGGCGAGGAAGCGCCGCACCACCATGTCGTAGAGCTTCTGCTCCGCCTCGTTCAGGTGCCTCGGCGTCTGCAGCGTCGGGATGATCGCGAAGTGGTCCGAGATCTTGCTGTTGTCGAACACGCGCTTGTTGGGCCGGACCCAGCCCTGCTTCAGGATCTGCTTGGCGAAGGTGCCGAAGGCGCGCGTCTCGCCCAGCTCCTCGAGCGTCTTCTTGACGGTGGCGAGGTAGTCCTCGGGCAGCGCGCGGGCGTCGGTGCGCGGGTACGTCAGCACCTTGTGGCGCTCGTAGAGCGCCTGCGCGAGCGACAGCGTCATGCGCGCCGGGAAGCCGAAGCGGCCGTTCGCCTCGCGCTGCAGGCTGGTGAGGTCATAGAGCAGCGGCGAGAGCTGCGTCGAGGGTTTGGTTTCCTCCAACGCCACGCCGCCCTTGCCGCGGCAGGCGGCGACGATCACCTCGGCCTCGCGCGCGCTCCACAGGCGCTCGGCCTTGCGCTCGGCATCGTCGTCCTTCTTGAACTTCGGCTCGAACCAGCGCGCCGGATACTCGCCGGCCTTCGCGCCGAAGCGAGCGTGCACTTCCCAATAGTCGCGCGGGGTGAACGCCCGGATGCGCTCCTCGCGCTCCACCAGGATGGCGAGCGTGGGCGTCTGCACGCGCCCGACCGTGGTGAGATAGAAGCCGCCTTCCTTCGAGTTGAAGGCGGTCATGGCGCGCGTGCCGTTGATCCCGACCAGCCAGTCCGCCTCGGAACGCGACTTGGCGGCATCGGCGAGCGGCAGCATCTCCTTGTCGGCGCGCAGGCCGGCGAACCCCTCGCGGATCGACTGCGGCGTCATCGATTGCAGCCACAGGCGCTCGATCGGCTTCTTGTTACGCGCGTGCTGCACGATGTAGCGGAAGATCAGTTCGCCTTCGCGGCCGGCGTCGCAGGCGTTGACCAGGCCGCTCACGTCCTTGCGCTTCATCAGGCGCAGCAGCAGGTTCAGGCGCTGCTCGCTCTTCTCGATCGGCGAGAGATCGAAATGCGGCGGGATCACCGGCAGGTGTTTGAACGACCACTTGCCGCGCTTGACGTCGTGCTCCTCCGGCAGCACCAGCTCGAGCAGGTGGCCGACCGCGGAGGACAGCACGTAGCGGTCGCTCTCGTAATAGTCGCCACTGCGCTTGAAGTCTCCAAGCGCGCGCGCGATGTCGGCCGCGACCGACGGCTTCTCCGCGATGATGAGTTTCTTTGCCATGCGGCGCGAAAGGCCGCAGAGGATACTCGCAAAGACTTCGCGAGAAAAGCTTTAGCTTTGCCGGCGTGCCGGCAAAAGCGGGTCAGCTGGGAAGACGGGTGTGCGGTGCGCTGAAAAGATCTTCCGCAAGCAGCCGGCTGGTGGGTGTCTGCTGGTTCCACAACACCATCAGCACCACGAGCTTGAGCTGCTCGAGGCTGAGCCTCTCGCCCGACGCGGCAAGGGCGCGCTCGATGACGACCTCTCGCGTCTCGGCGCCGAGGATGCCCGAGTGCTCCAGTGTCAGCAGGAAGCCGCGGCACTCGGCGTCCAGCTTCGCGAGCTCGCGCGGCGCGTAGGCGCGAAAGCTCGAGCGCGCATCGGGCATCGGCTCGCGCACCTGGTGGGGCGCGCGCAGCACGCCGGCAAGCCAGTGCAGGGCCTCGCTGATGTCCGAATCCTCGAACCCCGCGGCCGAGAGCTTGCGCGCGACGCGCTCGCGGTCGTAGGCGAGCTCGGCCTGCTGGCAGTTCTCGAACAGGTAGACGAGGATGTCGTACATAAGCGCTCCCTTCTTATAACGCGGCGATGGGGTTTGCGTTTACCGGCGCTCCTTCTGCAGCCGCTGGTACAGCCCGCCCGGCAGCGCGGCGACGCGCCCGTCGAGCTCCAGCCGCAGCAGTTCCGAGGACACCTGTTCGGCCGACATCCCGGCGCGCGAACAGAGCGAGTCGACGTCGACCGGATCGTGGCCCATGTGGGCGAGCAGGCCGGAATCCGCGCCTGCCGGCATGTCTTTGGTGGTCGATGCGTATCCGCTGGCGCGGAATCCCGACAGCTCGGCGAGCACGTCCTCGGCCGATTCGACCAGCTTGGCGCCCGACTTGATGAGGGCGTGGCAGCCCTTGGCCAGCGGCGAATGGATCGAGCCTGGCATCGCGAACACTTCGCGGCCCTGTTCGGCAGCGGCACGCGCGGTGATCAGGGAGCCCGAGGCAAGCGCGGCTTCGACCACCAGGCAGCCGCGCGCGAGCCCGCTGATCAGGCGGTTGCGGCGCGGAAAGTTCTGTCCCGCGGGCGCGGTGCCGAGGGGAAATTCCGACAGCAGCAAGCCGCTCTCGGCGATCTCGGCGGCGAGCCGTGCGTTGCGCTGCGGGTAGACGACGTCGATGCCGGTGCCGAGCACCGCGATGGTCGAGCCCGGACCGGCCAGACCGCCGCGGTGCGCGGCGGCATCGATGCCCAGCGCCAGCCCGGACACGATGGTGAGGCCGGCATCGCTCAGCGCCTTGCCGATCGCCTGGGCGTTGCTTTCGCCTTGCGGCGTGGCGTTGCGGCTGCCGACGACCGCGAGCGCGGGGCGGGAGAGCAGTTCCACGCGGCCGTGCGCGTAAAGCAGCGCCGGCGGGTCGGCGATCTCAAGGAGCATCCGCGGGAAGCCGTCGTCGGCCAGCGTGATGACGTGGTGGTCGGCCTCGCCGGCCCAGGCGAGTGCCCGGCTCACCGCTTGCGCGACTTCGTCGGAATCGAGCGCGGCGAGCGCCGCCGGGGCGGCAAGCGCGGCGAGCTCGGCGCGTTTTCTGGCGAGGACCTGCTGCGGCAGACCGAAGGTGCGCAGCATGCTGCGCAGGGTTGCGGGGCCTAGCCCGGGGGTGAGCGCCAGCCGCAGCCAGCTCGCGAGCCCCGGGTCTTGCGTCACTTCCCGGTCTTCTTACGGTGTCTGGACCACATCGAGCGTGCTGACGGGCTTCGTGATGTGCATGACGAGCGCATAGGATACCCGGTCGAAAACGCGGAACACGAAGGCGAGGCCCGCGCGCTCGTCGGGCAGCCGGATGCGCGCCTTGGGGTCGTCCTTCGCCTTCGAGGTATCGCGCGCCGTGCCGCCGAGGTTGTAGAGCGCGAGCACGTGGCCGACCTCGAGGCCGTCGGCCTTGCCGCGGTTGATGCTGATGACCGATTGCGGGCCCGCCTCCCCGACCTTGTCGAGGCCGCCATAGATGCCGATGACGCGGCCGCGAACCTGCGTGCTCGGCGCGCGCGGCGCGTAGCTGACCGGCTGCGGCCTGCCGGCGGCGATCAGCTTGTCGCCGGCGCCGACTTCCTGCACGGTGCTCGTGAGAACGACCGTCGCCGGCTCGCCCGGCCGCGTCAGCTGGGCGGTGCCGAGGTAGATCGCCTCGTACGCGAGCGTCTGCTTGGTATCCGGATCGACCAGCGCATTGCCCTTGCGATACACGTACCAGGTCTCGTCCTTGGCCGTGCCGATGCCGCGCACGTAGGCCGAGTTGCCGGTCGCGAGGATGACGCGGTCGGCCTGCGTTCCGACGATCGTCGGTCCCTTCTCCAGTCCATCGGGCTCGATCACCAGGGGTCGCGTCAGGAACGGCTCGATCACCGACGGGGGAATGCTGGGAATCTCCTGCCGCGCGAGCGACTCCGCGCGCACGCGCGGACCCAGCTTGACCGTTCCCGGCGGCGCGGTGGGTGCTGCGGTCGGCGGCACGCCGGGCGCGCGCTCGACGCCGGGAACGCCCGGGGCGGCGATCGTCAGCTGCGCGCGCTCGCGGTCGAGCACGATGACATACCCGGGATAGATCAGGTGGGGGTTGCGGATCTGGTCCTTGTTCATGTTCCACAGGTCAGGCCAGCGCCATGGTGAATCGGTGTAGCGCTGCGAAATGCCCCACAGGGTGTCTCCCGGCACGACGACATAGCGGTCCGGGGCGTCGGGTTTGATGGTCAGCGGCGCGCTGGGCGCCTGCCCGAGGAGGGTCCCGGGGACCAAGAAAGCGAGCGCTATGATAGACTTACAGAGTTGCTGGACCATGGCCACCCGTCCCTTTCGCGGTTCCTGGACCGGCTTGGAAATCAATTTTTCCACCCCAATTTAGCACAAAGGCTTAATTGCTTACACGCTGCCTGAGATTGTCCACATAATCCATTCAATTCGCAAGTGAAATGGCTCGTTTGAACATCCTTCGATACCCCGACGCGCGCCTCCATAAGGTTGCGGCCCCCGTCACCGTGTTCGACGACGGCCTGAAAAAGCTGGTCGCCGACATGTCCGAAACCATGTACGCAGCGCCCGGCATCGGGCTCGCGGCGATCCAGGTCGATGTGCCCAAGCAGGTGATCGTGGTCGACGTGTCAGAGCGGCGCGACTCGCTGGTGGTGCTGGTGAACCCCGAGATTCTCGAGGCGACCGGGGTCTCTGACATCGAGGAAGGCTGCCTGTCGGTGCCGGGGATCTATGAGCTGGTCGAGCGTGCCGAGCGGGTGAAGGTGCGCGCGCACGATCAGAACGGCAATCCCTTCATCCTCGAGGCCCAGGGGCTGCTCGCGGTGTGCATCCAGCACGAGATGGACCACCTGAAGGGCAAGGTCTTCGTCGAGTACCTGTCGCAGCTCAAGCAGCAACGCATCCGCGCGAAGCTCGCCAAGCAGCTGCGCAAGTCTGCCTGAGCCGCCCGCTCTCCTGCGCCTAGTCTTCGCCGGCACGCCCGAGTTCGCACAACGGGCGCTGGCGCGCCTCGTCGCTTCGCGCCACGAGGTGGTCCTGGTCCTCACGCGACCCGATCGCCCCGCCGGGCGCGGCCTGCGCGTCCTGCCGAGCCCGGTCAAGCAGTTCGCGAGCGCCGAGCGCCTGCCCGTACTTCAGCCCCAAACCCTGCATGAACACCTCGAGCGCGTGCGCGGGCTGCGCCCCGATGCGCTGGTGGTGGCCGCCTATGGTCTGCTGCTTCCCCGGGCGCTGCTCGACGCGGGCCGCTACGGCGCGCTGAACATCCATGCCTCGCTCCTGCCGCGCTGGCGCGGCGCCGCGCCGATCCAGCGTGCGCTGCTCGCCGGCGACCCCGAGACCGGCATCTCGATCATGCAGATGGATACCGGCCTGGATACCGGGCCGGTGTTCGCGCAGCGGGCAATACCGATCGGCGCGGACGAGGATTCGGGCAGCCTGCATGACCGGCTCGCCGGGCTCGGCGCCGAGATGATCGTGCACACGCTCGCTGACCTGAAGGCCGGCCGCGCGCGCGCCGTGCCGCAACCGCAGGCCGGAGCGAGCTATGCGCGCAAGATCCGCAAGGAAGAGACCGTCCTCGACTGGTCGAAGCCGGCGTCGGAGCTGGCGCGCGCGGTGCGCGCGTTCCGGCCGGCGCCGGGAGCATCGACCCGGCTGGAGGGCGAGCCGATCAAGATCTGGCGCGCGCGCGTGGTGCAGGCGCGCCTGGCGCCCGGCGCATTCGACGCCGAGCTCGTCGTGGGGTGCGGCGAGGACGCGTTGCAGGTGCTGGAGCTGCAGCGCGCGGGGGGCAAGCGGCTCGGCCCGGCGGAATTTCTGCGCGGGCGCTCCCTCGCGCCCGGCGCGCGCTTCGGATGAAGCCGGCGGGGGCGCTCGCGCCGGCGCTGCGTGACTGCGCGCGCATGGTGGCGCGGGTCGCCGCGGGGCGCAGCCTCGCCGACGAGTTCGTCCGCAGCGCGGACGAAGGCGTGGAAACGCCGCGCGCCGCGCTGCTCGACCTGACGCACGGCACCCTGCGGCGCTATGGTCGCGTTCAGTTCATCGTCGCGCAACTTTCGCGCCGCGGCCAACCCGATGCGCTCGTGCAGGCGCTCCTCTGGTGCGCGCTGTACGCGCTCGACTCGGGCCGCTACGCGGAATACACGGTCGTCGACCAGGCGGTGCGCGCGTGCATGCTGCTCGAACGCTGGAGCGCCAAGGGCTACGTCAATGCCTTGCTGCGAAGCTATCTGCGCGGCCGCGAGGCGCTGCAGCCGCGGCTCCAGGCGGACGGCGAGGCGCTGCACCAGCATCCGCGCTGGTGGATCGACATCGTGCGCACGGCCTATCCGGGCCGCTGGCCGGAAATACTCGCCGCCGGCAACTCGCATCCGCCAATGACCCTGCGGGTGAACACCCGCCGCGCGCAGCCCGCCGCGTACGCCGCGCGCCTTGCCGCGGCGGGGATCGCGGCACGCCCGCTCGATGGCGAGGCGTTGCTCCTCGAGCGCGCCGTCCCGGTCGAGCGGCTGCCGGGGTTTGGCGAGGGCGAAGTCTCGGTGCAGGACGCTGGTGCGCAGCGCGCGGCGCGCCTGCTCGGCCTGGCCGCCGGGCAGCGCGTGCTCGACGCTTGCGCGGCTCCCGGAGGCAAGACCGCCCATATCCTCGAGCGCGCCGAGGTCGGGCTTACGGCGCTTGACGTCGACGCCGCACGCTGCGAGCGCATCGCGCGCAACCTGGAGCGCCTGGGCCTCGGCGCAAAGCTCGTCCACGCGGATTGCACGCGGATCGCCGACTGGTGGGACCGCGCGCCCTTCGATCGCGTTCTGGCCGATGTCCCTTGCTCCGCTTCCGGGGTGGCGCGGCGCAATCCCGATATCAAGTGGCTGCGCCGCGCGCGCGACGTGGCGCAGTTCGCCGCGCGTCAGGCGGAAATCCTGGATGCGCTGTGGCAGGTAGTACGCCCGGATGGTAAATTGCTGTATGCCACCTGCTCGGTGTTTCCGCAGGAAAACGACACGGTGATCGATGCTTTCATCGCGCGCACGGCGGGTGCCGTCCGGGTGTCGCTGCCCGACGGCAGCGCCGCGCAGGGGCTGCCCGACGCCGAGCGCGACGGTTTCTACTACGCGCTGATCCACAAGCAAGCCTGACGCGGCGCGCGATGCGGCGCATCGCAATAGCCTGTGGGTTCCTCGCAGTCCTCGCTGCCGCGGCCGCGGCGCGTGGCGACGAGATCGAGGTGCACGAGGTGGCGCTGCGCAGCGTCGAGGAGGGGCTCGCGCTCGACGCCGACTTCGCCTTCGACCTCACTCCGCGTCTCGCCGACGTGGTGGCCAACGGCGTGCCGCTGTACTTTCGCGTCGACTTCGAGCTGACGCGGCGCCGCTGGTACTGGTTCGACGACCGGGCAGCGTCCCGGCAGCTGCATCTGCGGCTGTCCTATCATGCGCTGTCGCGGCATTACCGGCTTTCGACCGGGCCGCTGCAGCAGAGCTTCGCGACGCTGGAGGAAGCGCTCAACGTGTTGAAGCGCGTGCGCAACTGGCTGGTGGTGGAACGCGCCGCCGGCCTGTCGGCCTCGGACTACGAGGCCGCGGTGCGCATGCGCCTGGATACCGCGCTGCTGCCGAAGCCGTTCCAGCTCTCGGCGCTCACCGGACGCGACCTGCAGCTGGAATCGCCGTGGAAGCGCTTCATCGTGCGCGTGCCGCACGAGGCGCGGCGATGAAGTGGCTGGTCATCATCGGCGGTGCGGTGGCGGCGGTGGGACTGTTCATGCTCGCCACGGCGAGCGCAGACACCACTCTTTTCGCGCGGCACTACCCGCTGCTTCTTGCCCTCAACGCCGCGCTGGCCGCTCTGCTCGCGGCGCTGGTGGTGATCCAACTGGTCATGCTCGCGCGCCGGCTGCGCGCGCGGGTGTTCGGCGCGCGCCTGACGCTCAGGCTGCTGTTGCGCTTCGCGGCGCTCGCCGTGGTGCCCGGGCTCATCGTCTACGCGGTGTCGGTGCAGTTCCTGACCCGCTCGATCGAGTCGTGGTTCGACGTCAAGGTCGATGCCGCGCTCGAAGGCGGCATCAACCTGGGCCATCAGGTGATCGAGCAGATGACGCTCGAGCTGCAGGGCAAGGCGGGCGCGATGGCGCTCGAGCTCACCGACCGCTCCGCGTCGCAGCTCGGAGGACAACTCGAGCGGCTGCGCGCGCAGCTCGGCGTCGAGGAGGCGGTGCTGGTCACCGGCACCGGCCGGCTGCTGGCGAGTGCCGCCAAGGACCTCACCCGGCTCGTGCCGGAGCTGCCGGGCGCACCCGAGCTGCGCCAGGCGCGCGCGCAGCGCGCATACACCGCGGTGGATGCCGCGGTCGGCCGGCCGCTCGCCCTGCGCGTGGTGGTGCCCGTGGGTTTGCCCGGAGAGGTGCGCTTCCTGCAGCTGCGGCAAAGCGTGCCGGCCTCGTTCGCGCGCAGCGCCGAGGCGGTCGAAGCGGCCTACCGCGACTACCGGGAGCTGGCGATCTCGCGCGAAGGACTGAAGCGGATCTACATCGTCACGCTCAGCTTCGCGCTGCTGATGGCGCTGTTCATCGCCGTGGCGGTCGCGGCAACCCAGTCCGGGCTGCTCGCCGAGCCGCTCGCCAACCTCGCCCAGGCCACGCAGGCGGTGGCGCGCGGCGACTTCTCGCGGCGCGCCCCGGTGACCAGCCGCGACGAGCTCGGGGTGCTGATCGAGTCGTTCAACTCGATGACGCGCCAGCTCGAGGATGCGCGCCGCGGCGTCGAATCGAACCGCGCCGCGCTCGAGGCGGCGAAGGCGCGCCTGGAAAGCATCCTCGCCAACCTCTCGGCGGGGGTGTTGGTTTTCGACCACGAGCTCCAGCTCTCGATCTCGAACCACGGGGCGGCCGCGACCCTCGGCGCCGAGCTCGATGCGTTCGCCGCGCTGATGCGCGCGCATTTCGCCGAGCAGGGCGACAAGGACTGGCAGCTCGAGCTGCAGCTCAAGGGCACCGGCAAGACGCTGCACGCGCGCGGCGTGCGGCTGCCGCAGGCCACCGGTGGCGGCGCGGTGGTGGTGTTCGACGACATCACGCGCCTGATCCAGGCGCAGCGCGCCACCGCGTGGGCCGAGGTGGCGCGCCGCCTCGCGCACGAGATCAAGAATCCGCTCACCCCGATCCAGCTCTCGGCCGAGCGGCTCCAGATGAAGCTCGCCGAGCGGCTGCCGCGGGAGGACGCCGAGACGCTCAAGCGCTCGACCGAGACCATCGTGAATCAGGTGGCGGCGCTGAAGGCCATGGTGGACGATTTCCGCGACTATGCGCGGCTGCCCGCGCCCGAGCCCGCGCCGCTCGACCTGAACCAGCTCGTCACCCAGGTGCTCGCACTGTACGAGAACTCCACGGTGCCGATCGCCAAGCACCTCGCCGAGCCGCTGCCGCCGGTGTGGGCCGACGGCGCGCAGATCCGGCAGGTGATCCACAACCTGGTACAGAACGCGCAGGACGCGCTCGAGAATCTGCCCGAGCGCGGCGCGAGCCGGGCAATCGAGGTGCGCACCGAGCTCGCCGGGGATCGCATCCGCCTCGCGGTGTCGGATAACGGCGGCGGCTTCCCGGAGGAGCTGATGGCGCGCATTTTCGAGCCTTACGTCACCACCAAGCCGCGCGGCACCGGGCTGGGACTCGCGATCGTGAAGAAGATCGTCGACGAGCATCACGGCGCGGTGACGATCGAGAACCGGCCGAGCCGCGGCGCCTCGGTCAGCGTGCTGCTGCCGCTGGCCAAGGCGGCCTAGCCCGATGGCGCAGATCCTGGTCGTCGACGACGAGATCGGCATCCGCGAGCTGCTGTCGGAGATCCTCGCCGACGAAGGCCACCAGGTGATGCTCGCGGAAAGCGCGAGCGACGCGCGCCGCCTGCGCGAGCGCGCGCGTCCGGACCTGGTGCTGCTCGACATCTGGATGCCCGACGCCGACGGCATCACGCTGCTCAAGGAATGGGCGGCGAGCGGCCAGCTGACCATGCCGGTGGTGATGATGTCGGGCCACGCCACCATCGAGACCGCGGTGGAGGCGACGCGCATCGGCGCGCTCGACTTCCTGGAGAAGCCGATCGCGCTGCAGCGCCTGCTCGCCACGGTGAAGCGTGCGCTGCGCCACCCCGAGACCGCGGCCACGCCCGAGCTTTCGGTGGCCGCGCTCGGGCGCGCGCCGGCGCTCGCCGACGCGAAGAAGAGGCTGGCGCAGCTCGCCGGCTCGGGCTCGCCGCTGCTGCTGCGCGGCGAGCGCGGCATGCGGCCGGAACTGTTCGCGCGGCTGCTGGCGGCGCCGGGCGCGCCGTTCCTCGCCGGCGGCGAGATGCTGTCGCAGCCGCCCTCGGAGCTGCTCGGCAAGGCCGCGGGGGGAATCCTGTTCATCCCGGATCTCTCCAAGCTCGGCCACGCCGAGCAGCGCAACCTCGAGTTCCTGCTGACGCGCGCCGAGAAGCATCGCGTGCGCCTGGTGTCGTTCTCGCCGCTCGACACGCGCAGCCTGGCGGAGAAGCATGGCTTTGACGCCGAGCTCGGCGCGCGCCTGGGCGAGCTGACGCTGAAGCTGCCGGCGGTGCACGATTTCGCCGAGGATGTGCCCGACCTGGCTTCCCTGATGCTCGCACAGCTGGTCGAAGCGCGCGTCTGCCCGGCGCGCCGCTTCGCGGTCGCCGCGCTCAACGCGCTGCGCCATTACGGCTGGCCCGGAAACCTCGCCGAGCTCGAGAGCGTGGTCAAGGATCTCGCCCTGAGCGCGCTCGAGGAGGAGGTGCGCCTGGAGGACGTCGAACGCGTGCTCGCCGCGCGCGCGGCGCCCGGCACGCTGCCCGAGGTGGCGTTCGACCGGCCCTACCGCGAGGCGCGCGAGGCATTCGAGCGCGTGTACTTCGAGCACCTCCTCGCGCGCGAGAACGGCAGCATGTCGCGCGTCGCCGAACGCTCGGGGCTCGAGCGCACGCACCTGTATCGCAAGCTGAAAGCGCTCGGCCTGCCGGTGGGCCGACGCGAGGAAAGCTAGTCGGGTTAACTGCGCTTCGGTTTCTTTTGGCGCTGGGGCCGCTTCTTGCCGTAGCTGCCCTTGTAGATCTTGCCGCGGCGCGTGCGCTTATCGCCTTTTCCCATGGCGCCGATTATACGGTTTCGAGCTCGTACGCCAGGTAGGGTGCGAGCCACTTCTCGGCTTCGCCAACGCTCATGCCGAAACGTTTCGCGTAGTCCTCGACCTGGTCGCGGCCGATCTTGCCGACGGCGAAGTAGCTCGCTTCGGGATGCGACAGGTAGAAGCCCGATACCGCGGACGCGGGCAGCATGGCGAAGGACTCGGTGAGCTTCATGCCGGCATTGCGCTCCGCGTCGAGCAGGCGGAACAGCGGTCCTTTGGCCGTGTGGTCGGGGCAGGCGGGGTAGCCGGGCGCCGGGCGGATGCCGCGATAGCGCTCCGCGATCAGCTCGGCGTTGCCCAGGCGCTCGTCGGACGCATAGCCCCAGAACTCGCGCCGCACGCGCTCGTGCAGCCGCTCGGCGAACGCCTCGGCCAGGCGGTCGGCGAGCACTTTGAGCATGATCGCGCTGTAGTCGTCGCCGCGCTTCTCGAGCTCGGCGACGCGCTGCTCGATGCCGCCCGCGCTCACCGCGAAGGCGCCGATCCAGTCGCGCACCCCGCTCGCCTTCGGCGCTACGAAGTCGGCGAGGCACAGATTGGCGCGGCCTTCGGGCTTGTGGTTCTGCTGGCGCAGGTTGTGCCACGTCATGAGAAGCTTGCGCCGCTCCGCGTCGGCGTAGATCTCGATGTCGTCGCCGTTGACCTGCGCCGCGGGGTAGAGCGCGCACACGCCGTTCATCTCGACCAGGCTCTCGCGCACGACGCGCGCCAGCGTCTCCTGCCCTTCAGCGAACACCTTGCGCGCGGCTTCACCCACCGCCGGATCCTCGAGGATCTTCGGGTAGGGGCCGTAGAGCTCCCAGGCCTGGAAGAACGGGCCCCAGTCGATGTAGTCGGCGAGCTCCGCGAGCGGATAGCGCTTCAGCACCGTGAGGCCCGGCTTCGCCGGCACCGGCGGCAGGTAGGCCCTCCAGTCGGTCTTGTGGCCAAGTTCGCGCGCGCGCGCGATCGCGTGCAGGGGGCCGGGGCCTTTCTTGTCGCGATGCTGAGCGCGCACCCGCTCGTAGTCGGCGCGCACTTCGGCGATGTAGGCCGGAGCGTTCGCCGAGAGCAGGCTTTGCACCGCGGGCACGCTGCGCGAGGCGTCGACCACGTGCACCACCGGGCCGGAGTAGTTCGGCGCGATCTTGACGGCCGTGTGCGCGCGTGAAGTCGTGGCGCCGCCGATGAGCAGAGGCAGCCTGAGCCGGGCGCGCTCCATCTCACGCGCCACGTGCGACATCTCCTCGAGCGACGGGGTGATCAGTCCCGACAGGCCGATGGCGTCGGCGTTCTCGCGCCGCGCGGTCTCGAGGATCGTTTCGGCGGGCACCATCACGCCCAAGTTCAGCACTTCGTAGTTGTTGCACTGGAGCACCACCGCGACGATGTTCTTGCCGATGTCGTGCACGTCGCCCTTCACCGTGGCGAGCACCAGGCGCCCCTTGGCGCGGCCGGCGTCGCCGCTCTTCGCTTTCTCCGCCTCGATGTAGGGCACGAGGTGGGCCACCGCCTGCTTCATGACGCGCGCCGACTTGACCACCTGGGGAAGGAACATCTTGCCGGCGCCGAACAGGTCCCCGACCACGTTCATGCCATCCATCAGCGGGCCTTCGATCACCTCGATCGGCCGCGGGTACTTGCGCCGCGCCTCCTCGGTATCGGCGACGATATGGCTGGAGATGCCGTTCACCAGCGCGTGCGCCAGGCGCTGCTCCACGCTGCCCGCGCGCCAGGCCTCGTCCTTCGCGCTTTCGCGCGCGCCGCCTTTCACGGTCCCGGCGAACTCGACCAGCCGCTCGGTGGCGTCGGGCCGCCGGTCGAACAGCACGTCCTCGACGCGCTCGCGCAGCTCCGGATCGAGCTGCTCGTACACGCCGAGCTGCCCGGCGTTGACGATGCCCATCGTCAGGCCGGCGCGGATCGCGTGATAGAGGAACGCGGTGTGCATCGCTTCGCGCACCGGGTCGTTGCCGCGGAACGAGAACGACAGGTTCGACACCCCGCCGGACACCTTGGCGTGCGGCAGGTTGGCGCGGATACTGCGCACCGCCTCGATGTAGTCGATGCCGTAGCGCGCATGCTCCTCGAGGCCGGTGGCGACGGCGAAGATGTTCGGGTCGAAGATGATGTCTTCGGGAGGGAAATCCACCTCCCGGATCAGCAGCTCGTAGGCGCGGCGGCAGACGGCGGTGCGCCGCTCGAGCGTATCGGCCTGGCCCTTTTCGTCGAACGCCATGACCACCACCGCAGCGCCGTAGTGCCGGCACAGCCGCGCCTGGCGCAGGAACTCCGGCTCGCCTTCCTTCATGGAGATGGAGTTGACGATGGGCTTGCCCTGCACGCACTTCAACCCCGCTTCGATCACGCTCCACTTGGAGCTGTCGATCATGACCGGCACGCGCGCGATGTCGGGCTCGGCGGCGACCAGCCGCAGGAAGGTGCTCATCGCCTTCTCGGAGTCGAGCATCGCCTCGTCCATGTTGACGTCGATCACCTGCGCGCCGTTCTCGACCTGCTGGCGCGCCACCGCCAGCGCGCCGGCGTAGTCGCCGGCGAGGATCAGCCGGGCAAAGGCGCGCGAGCCGGTGACGTTGGTGCGCTCGCCGATGTTGACGAAGAGCGAGCGCTCGTCGACGTTCAGCGGTTCCAGGCCTGCGAGGCGCAAGGCCGGCGGCCGCTCGGGGATGCGCCGTGGTGGAATCGATCGGAGTGCCTCCCCGATGGCGCGGATATGCTCGGGCGTGGTGCCGCAGCAGCCGCCGGCGAGGTTGAGCCAGCCCGCGCGCGCCCATTCGGCGGCATGGGCGGCCATCGATTCGGGCGTGTCCTCGTACTCGCCGAAGGCGTTGGGCAGGCCGGCGTTGGGATGACACGAGACGTAGCTTTCGGCGAGGCCGGCCAGCTCCTCCACGTACGGCCTGAGCTCCTTCGCGCCGAGCGCGCAGTTGAATCCCACCGCGAGCGGCCGCGCATGGCGCACCGAGTTGTAGAACGCTTCCGCGGTCTGGCCGGACAGCGTGCGCCCGGAGGCGTCGGTGATGGTTCCGGAAACGATCACCGGCAGGCGCGCGCCGCGCGCGGCGAAGGTCTGCGCGAGCGCGACCAGCGCCGCCTTGGCGTTGAGCGTGTCGAACACCGTCTCGACCAGCACCAGATCGACGCCGCCCTCGAGCAGCCCCTCGATCGCTTCGCCGTAAGCGGCGACCAGCTCCTCGAACGAGACCGCTCGGAATCCGGGGTCGTTCACGTCGGGCGAGATTGATGCCGTCTTGTTGGTCGGCCCGAGCACTCCGGCGACGAAGCGCGCATCGTATTTGCGGGTCGCTTCGGTGGCGAGGCGCGCGGCGGCTCGATTCAGCTCGCGCGCGAGCGACTGCATGCCGTAGTCGGCCAGCGCCACCGAAGTCGAATTGAAGGTGTTGGTTTCGATGATGTCGGCGCCGGCTTCGAGATACTGCGTATGGATGTCGCTCACCAGCCGGGGCTGGGTCAGCGACAGCAGGTCGTTGTTGCCGCGCAGCTCGCGCGGCCAGTCGCGGAAGCGCGCGCCGCGGTAGTCTTCTTCCGCCAGGCGCGCGCGCTGGATCATGGTGCCCATGGCGCCATCGAGCAGCAGGATCCGGTCGCGCAGCAGCGCTTCGATCTTGTCCATTGTCAAAAGCAAAAAAGCCCGCTCGGCTTTACGCCAGAGAACGGGCTTCGCGCGCGTCTCTTTAGCGGCATTTGTAACGCGCCCGCAAGCTGAGCATCAAATCGGCGCGAGGTGTGGGATTTTGCCCATCATTGCCTTCTCTGTCAACGGCTTATAATCGAATCGCGATGAGCGAATTTCGGTCGATCGTCGGGCGCTTCGGCTGCGAAGTCCACTGGGGCGACTGCGATCCGGCCGGGATCATTTTCTACCCGACGTACTTCCGCTGGATGGACGCGGCCACCTGGGCGTTCATGGGCTCGGTCGGCTACAGCCCCAAGCGCATGCGCGAGGAGCACCAGTCGATGCCGCTGATCGGCGCTGAATGCAAGTTCGTCGCGCCCGCGCAGCACGGCGATCGCTGCGAGGTGCGCTCGCGCATCGGGCGCTTCGGCGGCGCCTCGTTCGTCGTCGCGCACGAGATCGTGCGCAGCGATGGCACTAATCTCGCCACCGGAAGCGAAACGCGCGTCTGGGCCCGTTACGTCAACGGCCCGGGCACCCCGATCAAGAGCCAGCCGATCCCCGACGAGGTCAAGGCGCTGTTCCGCGCCAAGTAGCTCAAGGAGCGGACAGGCTCTTCTCCAGGCGGTCGAGCATTTCCATCGCCGGCAGGCACTGCGCGACGCTCGCATTGGGCTCGCGCTTCTCGCGGATCGCGGCGAAGAACTCGCGGTCCTGCAGCTCGATGCCGTTCATCGAGACATCGACCTTCGATACGTCGATCTTGTTGTCCTTGCCGTCGAACAAATCGTCGTAGCGCGCGATGTAAGTGCCGTTGTCGCAGATGTAGCGGAAAAACGTCCCGAGCGGCCCGTCGTTGTTGAACGACAGCGTGAGCGAGCACACCGCGCCCGACGGCACCCGCATCTGGATGCTCATGTCCATGGCGATGCCGAGCTTCGGATGCATCGGTCCCTGGAGGGCGCGCGCCTGCGAGGCGGTCTCGCCGGTCTGGTACTGGAACAGATCGACGGTATGGCAGGCGTGGTGCCACAGCAGGTGATCGGTCCAGCTGCGCGGCTTGCCTGCGGCGTTCATGTTGGTGCGGCGGAAAAAGAAAGTCTGCACGACGAGGTGCTGGAGCTTGAGTTCCCCGGCGAGGATCTTCCTTCTCACCCACTGGTGGCTCGGGTTGAAGCGGCGCGTGTGCCCGGCCATCGCGACCAGCCCGGTTTCCTTCTGTACCCTGACGATCTCGCGCGCATCGGCAAGCGACTCGGACATCGGGATCTCGACCTGCACGTGCTTGCCGGCGCGCATGCACTGGATCGCCTGGCGCGCGTGCATCTGGGTCGGTGTCGCCAGGATCACGGCTTCCGCGCCGGGCTGCTTCAGGCTTTCGGCGAGGTCGCCCGTCCAGTGCGGGATCTTGAACTTGCGGGCGACTTCCTTCGTCGCCTCGGGATTGCCGCCCGCGAGAGAGACCACCTCGACGTCCTTGATGCTGGCGATGCCCTCGAGATGCTTCTGCCCGAAGGCGCCCTGACCTGCCACGCAGACTTTCACTTGAGGTTCTCCAGAATAAGGTGCCCGACCGCGGTGTTCGAAGCAGGCACGTGGTAGAAGCGGTGCACTTCCCGGACCTTCTCGTCGAGCGCACCGCGCATGATGAGCCACATCACCAGCTCGATGCCCTCCGAGCCCGCGTCGCGCAGCAGCTCTAGATGCGTGATGCGGGCGAGCGCCTTCGGGTCCTTGGTCATGAGGTTCAGGAAACGGCGGTCAAACTTGCTGTTGATGAACCCCGCGCGCGGCCCCTGGAGCTGGTGCGACATGCCGCCGGTGCCGAACACCACCACGCGCAGGTCCTCGTCGTAGGAGCGGATCGCCTTGCGCAGCGCGCGCCCGAACTGGAAGCAGCGGTGCGCAGTCGGCGGCGGGTAGACCACTACGTTCACCGGCAGCGGGATCACCGGGCACGGCCATTCCTTGGGCTGCCCGTACATCAGCGACAGCGGCACCGTAAGCCCGTGGTCGACCTCCATCTTGTTGACCACCGTGAGGTCGAATTCGTCGAGGATCAACGATTGCGCGATGTGCGCGGCGAGCTCGGGATGTCCGATCACCTTCGGCACCGGCCGCGGCCCCCAGCCCTCGTCCGCGATCGGAAACTCGGCGGCACAGCCGAGCGCGAACGTCGGGATGATTTCCAGCGAAAACGCCGAGGCATGGTCGTTGTACACCAGCAGGATGACGTCGGGCTTCGCCCTGCGGATCCATTCCTTGGAGCGCTCGTAGCCGTCGAACACCTTTTTCCAGTAGGGCTCGCCGCTCTTGCCGTTGTCGAGCGCTGCGCCGATCGCCGGCACGTGAGAGGTGGTGACGCCGGCGATGATCCTAGCCACGCTTGCGCCGTTCCCGCTTTTTCCGCTCCGCGGCGTGCCGGTTACCTTCCGGCGGCCGGCCGCCTTTCAGCATCATTTCGGCGTATTCCTTCTGCGTGCTGCCGGTCATGACCGCGGCCACGAACTGGAAGGATTTCCGGTCGGTGAAGAACAGCTTGGCGAGGTAGTAGATATTTCCTCCCAGGCCGATCATGCCGTTCCAGTCACGCGCGAGCACCGCGAGCTTCTGCGCTTCAGTCATCGGCCAGCGCTCGAGATAGGCGCGCTCGTTCGCTTTGAACGCCGTGCGGTTCTCGGCCTTCATGAGCGACATGCAGAACATGTTCAAGTGGTAGCCCTGCCGCGAGCGCTGTGCGTCGAACACCGTGGTACCCGGGATGTCGTCGTATTCGTTCGGCTTGCCCATGGGATCGGTTTACTCTGCGTCGGGTTGTTTCGCGGGTTGCGCGCGATCGAAGGCCTCGAGCTTCATGCACGCGTCGAATACGCGCATCGTGGCCGGATACGGAGCGAGGTCGCTGTCGTAGCGCCTGGCGTTGAAGATCTGCGGCACCAGGCAGCAGTCGGCCATGGTCGGCGCATCACCGTGGCAGAACTTACCCTTGTTGTCCGCCAGCTCCGCTTCCAGCTTGGCAAGACCGTCTGCGATCCAATGGCGGTACCAGGTGGCGATCTGTTCCTCGCTCTGGCCGAGCGCGCGCTTCAGGTGTTGCAGCGTGCGCAGGTTGTTGAGCGGATGGATCTCGCTTGCCACGAGGTAGGACAGCGAGCGTACGCGCGCCCTGGCAAGCCGATCCTTGGGCACGAGCGGCTTCTGCGGGACCGCGTCGTCGAGATACTCGATGATCGCGAGCGACTGATTGAGGCGCGTGCCGTCGTCGAGCACGAGCGTCGGCACCAGCGCCTGGGGGTTGACGCTTGCGTACTCGGGCCTGCGGTGCTCGCCCTTGGCCAGATGCACGAACACCGGTTCGTAGGCGAGGCCCTTGAGGTTGAGCGCGATGCGGACGCGGAAAGCTGCCGAGCTGCGGAAATAGGTGTACAGCTTCACAAGGCCGGCAGCATCTTCACCTTGAGTTCGCCGACGCCGTCGATGCCGGCGTGCAGCTCGTCACCGGCCTTCACCGGCCCGACCCCGGCCGGGGTGCCGGAATAGATGAGATCGCCGGGCTCGAGCGCGTAGTACTCGGAGAGGTAGGCGATCTGCTCGGGCACCGACCAGATCATGTCGCCGAGGTCGGCGCGCTGGCGCTGCTTGCCGTTCACCGTGAGCCAGATGGCGCCGCGCGCCGGGTGGCCGATCCTGGCCGCTGGCACGAGCGCGGCGCACGGCGCCGCCTGGTCGAAGTCCTTGCCGAAATCCCAGGGCCGGCCGTGGTCCTTGCCCCACTGCTGCAGGTCGCGGCGCGTCATGTCGAGGCCGACGGCGTAGCCGAAGACATGCTCGTTCGCGCGCGTGGCGGCGATGCGCCTGCCGCCTTTCGCGAGCGCGACGACCAGCTCCGTCTCGTAGTGGTAGTTGGAAGTCTTCGGCGGGTAGCGCACCTCGCCGCCGCCCGGCACCAGCGCGTGCGCGCTCTTGATGAAGAAGAACGGCTGCTCTCGCCCGTCGCCGCCCATCTCCTTCTGGTGCTCGGCGTAGTTGCGCCCGACGCAGAAGATGCGCCGCACGGGGAAGCTGTCGGCGCTGCCGGCGACCGGCAGCGCGGGCGGGCTCCACAGGGGGATTGCGTGACTCATGGACTCCTCGAAAAGGCCATTTTAGCCTTTGGCTCGAAGCTCCCGCTCCAGGATTTCGCGCAGCTTGTAGCGCTGAACCTTGCCGGTCGCGGTGCGCGGCAGCTCGGCGACCGCGCGCACCCATTTCGGCCGCTTGTGGCGCGGCAGGCCCTCGCAAGCTGCGTGCGCCGCGCTCGCGGCGCTTTGCTTCCCAGTGACAAAAAGTGCGAGGCGGTGCAGCCCTTCGGCGTCCGGCACCGGGACGCAAGCCGCCTCCGTGACCGCGGCGTCGGAAAGCGCAGCCTCTTCGAGCTCGGCGGGCCAGACCCACTGGCCGGCGACCTTGACCAGCTCGTCGGAGCGTCCCTGGTGCACGTAGAAGCCCTGCGCGTCGCGCACGAACAGATCGCGCGAGCAGAACCAGCCGTCGCGGAACTGCGCTTGCGATTCCTGCGGCAGATTGACGTAGCCGCGCGCCTGCGCGGGGTGGCGGAGCCACAGCACGCCGGGCTCGCCGGGCCCGGGCGCGACCAGGCGCACTTCCGCAATCGGGAACGGCATGCCGGTGCGCAGGCCATCGGAGGTGCCGGGCGGCGTCATCATGCACGCGCAGAAGCCCTCGGACATGCCATAGAGATTCAGCAGCTCGCCGCCGGTGCCCGCGCGCCACTGCTCGACGAGCTGCGGCGAGAGCCGCTCGCCGCCGGCGACGAAGTGCCGCACTTCGCGGAACGCCGCCAGGCGCTCGCGCGGCTCGGCAAGCAGCCGCCGGTAGATCGTGGGCACGCTGAACATCGCGCGCGGACGGTGCCGCCCGACGATGGCGGCGACCGTTTCGGCATCCGGCCAGTCCGCGCTCAGGATGGAGGTGACGCCCATCGCCAGCGGCGCGAGCAGCGCGTGCTCCAGGCCGTAGGCGAAGAAGAACCTCGAGGTCGTGAATACCCGGTCGCCTGCGGCGATGCCGAGCGCGCGAAACGCCTCGCCGATCGACAGCGCGGCGCGGTGGGCGTGCAGGATGCCCTTGGGCCGGCCGGTCGTGCCCGAGGAGTAGAGGCAAAGCGCGGGGGCGTCGGGCTCGGCATCGAACGGCGGCGGCGCGCCGCCGCCGGCGGGCAGGCTCGTACAGATCTTTCCGAATGCCGCGCGGGCCGCCGCGAATGGCTCGTCCACCAGCGCGACCTTCGCGCCGCTGTCGGCGAGGATGTGGCGGTAGTCCGCCTCGCTCAGCTTGCTGTTCAGCGCCACGGCGATGGCGCCGGCGTGCACCGCGCCGAGCCAGGCGGCGGCGAACTGCGGCGTGTCCCGCATGACGAACAGCACCTGCTCTCCGGGCTTGACGCCGAGCGCGCGCAGCGCGCCCGCCGCGCGCGCGACGCGCAGCGCAAGCTCCTCCCGGCCCACCTGCTCGTCGCCGCAGATGAGAGCGATGCGTTCGGGATGGGGTTGGCCGAGGACGTGCTGGGCGAGATTCATCCCGCGTATTCGGCAGCGACGCGGATGGTGAACTCGCCGATGCGCTCGATGCCGGCGCGGATCTCGTCGCCCGGCTTGACCGGTCCGACACCCTCGGGCGTGCCGCTGAAGATCAGGTCGCCAGGGTAAAGCGTGTAGTAGCTGGTCGCGAACTCGATCAGCCGATGCACGTCGTACACCATCTGCCGGGTGTTGGAGCGCTGGCGCTCCTCGCCGTTCACCGTGAGCCAGAGCTCGAGCGCGTTGGGATCGGGCACCTCGTCGCGCGTCACGAGCCACGGCGCGAGCACGCTGTAGGTGTCGATCGACTTGCGGAAGCTCGGGAACTCGGGCCCGCGCACGGTCATGTCGAGACCGATGGCGTAGCCGCAGACGAAGTCGAGCGCGCGCTCGCGCGGCACGCGGTTCGCCTCGCGGCCGATGACCACCGCCAGCTCGACCTCGTGGTCGTTGCGCCGGTCCGGGAAGCGCAGTCGGATGCCGTCGCCCGCGCCGGCGAGCGAGCTCGGCGACTTGAGGAACAGCCCCCAGTCGGCGATGGTCTTGATCTCGCGGCCGTGCGCGATCCCCTGGTCGGCCTTCGCTTCGTCGATGTGCTTCTGGTAGTTGATCGGCGCGTTGACGATCTTCGACGGGTTCGCCACCGGCGTGCGCAGGCGCACTGCGGCGAGCTTGCGACGCGCCGCCTTGGGCGCCAGCGCCTGCGCGCGCTCGAGCACCGCCGGCAGGTGCGCGATCAGCGCGTCGCCGTGCCGGTACGGCCATTTCCGGGCCGGAATCGCCGCCAGCGCGCCGCTCACGTCGAGCACCTGATCGCCTTCGACGATGCCGAGGCGGTCGTCGTCGTATCTGCAGAGTTTCATGTCAGAAGATTCCGAATTGTTCGGCGTACACGCCAAGGGGCCATCGCCCGCCGCAGTATAGGGCGTGCTTGCGCAGGAACGGATGGGTCGCCGCTGCACCGGCGGTACGCGCGAGTCGCGCCTGGTAGGCCGCCTGTCCCGCGGCCCCGGCCGCGGCATGGATCAAGCCGGCGTCCGCACAGCCTGCGCGCACCGCCGCGGCGGCAGCGGCGCCGTGCAGCGCGTCGTTCAGCGCGAGCCAGTCGCGGTCGGCGGGATCGAGGCGCGCGCTTTTTTCCAGCCGCGCGCGCTCGGCTTCCTCCGCCCGCCACCACTCGTCGGCGGGACGGCTGCAGAAATCGCGCGCCTCCTCCCAGGTGCTCACTCTGGTTACCCTGGCATGTAGACCGAGACCGTCGAGGTAGGCGACGATTTCGCGCTGTTCCTCCTCGCCCAGCGGCTCGCCGAGCGCGCTGAACCAGGCCTCGTTCACGGCAGCGAGATGCCGAGCGGCTCGACCGTGCTCTTCGCGCGCGCGATGTAATCGGCGCGCATGTCCTCGTTGGAGCGCAGCTTGATGCCGTACTTGCGGTAGAGCTCGTTGTTCCTCGAGCCGGCGGCGCCGAAGAACTTCGGCACCTCGGGGAAGAAGCCGTTGACCGCGCGCTGTACCTTGGCGCGGCCGGCGTCGGTTTCGACCAGGTCGACGCAGAAGTCGAGGCCGAACTGGGCATGGAATTTCTCTTCGGGCATCGTGGTGCGCGCGATGTTGCGCAGCGGCACGAAGGAGCAGTGCAGCAAATCTTCCACCTGCAGGATCTCGGCCAGGTCGCCGAGCATCTTGATCACGCAGAACTGCTCCCAGCTCTCGAGCGGCACCTCGAAGATGTTGAGCGGGCGCTTGTGCTTCACGTCCATCTCCTCGGGCCGCACGCCGATCTGGTCGGCGAGCTCGCGAAAGCGCACGTGGTGGTGGTACTCCTCCATCGCCACGCGGCAGGTCAGCCACTTGGCGTACGGCGTGGGCGCGAGCCGGATCGCCGGCTCGTCGAACACCTGCGCGCCGTAGAGCTCGTTCAGCGCGTGGCTGCGCACGATTTTGCGCACCGCGCTCTGGTACTCCTCGGGCTGCTGCCTGAGCTCCTCCACGGTCTTGACGCTGGGATACGTGGACATTTTCTGCCTCAGAGAATCGGGTCGCCGGCGAAGGCTTCGAGATCGGTGACGAGCTCGGTGAAATGCGGCTCGAGCGCTTTGAGGTCCAATTTCTTGTCACCTTGAAGAATGCGCTGAGCCGGCCGCGGCTGGGAGAACACGAACACCTCGCGGCCGCGCACGCCGAACAGCTGCCCGGTGATGTGTGCCGCCCGCTCGCTTGCGAGGAAGCTCACCAGGCGGGCGACGTGGCTCGCCGGCACGCGCAGCGCCTTCGCCTTGTACGCCGCCTGCGCGTCGTTGGCGGGCTTGATGCTTTCGGTCACGCGGGTCGCGGCGAAGGGCGCGACCGCGTTGCAGCGGATCTTCGAGCGCGCGAGGTCGTGCGCCACCACGCGAGTGAGGCCGATCAGCCCGGCTTTGGCCGCGCCGTACGCGCTCTGCCCGAAGTTTCCGTAGATAGCCGCCGTGGACACGATGTTGACGATGGCGCCCGGCGCGCGCCCGTCCTTCGCGTGCGCGCGCATCGCCGGTGTCGCCGCGGCGAGCAGCCGCTGCGCGCCGGTCAGGTTGGTGCGCAACACGGCGTCCCAGGCCGCGGCATCGGACTTGAAGACGAACGCGTCGCGGATGATCGCGGCGTTGTTCACCACGATGTCGATCCCGCCGAAGCGGCTCCGCGCCAGCTCGACCGCGGCCTCGGCCACCTCGGTGATGTCGCCGCACACGGCAGCGGTGCCCTTGATCTTCGAGGAGACCTGCTCTGCGATGCGTGGGTCGAGACTGTCCCCGGAGATGGAAACCCCCGAATCGACGATCACGACCGAGGCGCCCTGCGCGACCAGGTCCTCGACGATCGCGAGGCCGATGCCGCGCGCCCCGCCGGTCACGATTGCCACCCGCTCCTTGAGCTCCATCGCTTAATCCTGGTTGTAGAACGCGTCGGCGTGGATCTGGCGCCGCGCCAGGCCGCGCGCGGCGAGCATCGCGGTCGCCGCCTCCACCATGACCGGGGGCCCGGCAAGGTAGGCCATCAGGTTCTCGATTTCAGGCAGCTCGATTACTTCGTGAACCAGGCCGTACCGGCGGCCGCGCGCGCCCTTCTGCTCGGAGAGCACCACGTGATAGCTGAAATTCGGCTGCTTCGCCGCGAGGTCCCTGAGAAGCGTCTCGTGGTAGAGGTCGCGCTCGCTGCGCACGCCGAAGTAGAGCGTCACCGGTGCGTCGTGGCCGCGCTCGAGCAGGGTGCACAGGATCGACCGGATCGGCGCCAGGCCGCTGCCGCCGGCGACGAGCAGCACCGGTCCGCGGTGCGCCTCGCGCAGGTAGGCGATGCCGAGGGGCCCGGAAACCTTGACCCGGTCGCCGGCCTTGAGTTGCGTGGCGACGTAGCTGCTGGTGCGCCCGCCCGGCATGTGGCGCACGTGGAACGCGAGCTCGGGCTCGTCGGGCGTGCTCGCCATCGAGTAGTGGCGCGACAGGCCCGGGCCGAGCTCCACCTGGGCGTACTGGCCGGCGGAAAAAGTGAACGGCCCGCCCGACTCGATCGCGAGCCGCAGCCCCTTGATGTCGTGGGTCAGGTCCGCGGCTTCCAGCACCCGGCAGCGCATGACGCGCGAGGGGTGCACCACCAGCTCCTCGGCGTCGATGCGGCGGATGACGGTGTCGTCCCAGACCTGGGTGCGGCAGGCGAGCACGATGCCGCGCGCGCGTTCCGCGGCCGACAGCGCATGCTCCGAGTACTCGAGCTCGTGCACGTCGCCCGATACCAGCTCGCACTTGCAGGTGCCGCAGTTGCCCGCCTGGCAGGAGAACGGGAACGCCAGCCCGGCGCGCAGCAGCGACTCGAGCACGGTGTCGCCCGCCTGTACGGCGACCGGCTGCGGATGGCCCTCGAGAGTGATTTGCATGCGGCGCCCGGCGAGCCTACGATGGTACCAATTGTTTGGACCCCAAACAAATGCTTAAGCCGGGATTGCTGCCGGGACTCCTCGGTTACCGCCTGCGCCTTGCGCAGCAGGCGGTATTTCGCGACTTCGCGAAAAGCGTGAGCGACATTGCGCCCGGGCGGGTCGGCATCCTGCTCCTGGTCGACGCGAACCCCGGCGTGACGCAGACCCGGCTCGCGCACGCCGTCGGCCTGGACCGCTCGACGCTCGTCGGCGTGCTGCACCTGCTCGAGGACGCCGGGCTGGTCGAGCGCCGCCGCGGCGAGGACCGGCGCACCAATGGGCTGTTGCTCACGCGCGCCGGACGCTCGCTGGTCGCGAGCCTCAAGCGTCGCATCCGCGTCCACGAGCGCCGGGTCGCTGCCCGGCTTGCGCCGGCGGAACGCGCACAGCTGCTCGCGCTCCTGGCGAAGCTGACGGCATGAAAGAAAAAGGGCGCTCCGAAAGCGCCCCTGTTCCTCCTCCAATAGTGACTACTTACATCCGATAAGCGGCTTCGCCATGGGCCGTCGTGTCCAGGCCCTCGCGCTCGTCTTCCTCCGTCACGCGCAGGCCGATCGTCCAGTCCACGAGCTTCAGGGCGACTGCCGCCACGATCCCGGACCAGAGGATCGTTACGCCCACGGCTTTCGCCTGGATCCAGACCTGCGCGCCAATGCTCTCGAAGCCGGGCTTCATCTCGAACCAGTTGTTCGGGAACCCCGGCCCGCCCAGGTCGGGCGAATTGAACACGCCGGTGAGCAGCGCGCCCAGGATGCCGCCGACGGCGTGCACGCCGAAGACGTCGAGCGAGTCGTCGGCGCCGAGGAGCTTCTTCAGCCCGCTCACGCCCCAGAGGCACAGTAGTCCCGCCGCCAGGCCGATGACGAACGCGCCCGGGATGCCGACGTTGCCGGCCGCGGGCGTGATCGCCACCAGGCCGGCGACCGCGCCGGAGGCCGCGCCCAGCATGGTCGGCTTGCCCTTGAACAGCGCCTCCCCGAGGCTCCAGGAAAGCACCGCGCACGCCGTCGCGAGGTAGGTGTTGAGGAATGCGAGCGTCGCCGAGTTGCCTGCCTCGAGCGCCGAGCCGGCGTTGAAGCCGAACCACCCCACCCACAGCAGCGACGCCCCGATCATCGTGAGCGGCAGGTTGTGCGCGGGCATCGCCTCCTTGCCGTAGCCGATGCGCCGCCCGACGAGGTAGGCCCCGACCAGGCCGGCGATGCCGGCGTTGATGTGCACCACCGTGCCGCCGGCGAAATCGAGCGCGCCCATCTGCCAGAGCCAGCCGGCCTTGCCGTTCACCTCGTCCACGACCTTGGCGCTGGTGTACGCGTCCGGCCCCATCCAGAACCACACCATGTGCGCGATCGGCGCGTAGCTGAACGTGAACCACAGCACGATGAACACCAGCACCGCCGAGAACTTGGCGCGCTCGGCGAACGCGCCGAGGACCAGGCAGCAGGTGATCGCGGCGAAGGTCGCCTGGAACGCGACGAACACGATCTCGGGGATCACGACACCCTTCGAGAACGTGGCGGCGTTGGCGAACTCGCCCTTGCCGGCATCGAGCGCGCCCATCAGGAACAGCCGCTCCTTCAGGCTGCCGAAGAACGCGTTGCCCTCGGTAAACGCCAGGCTGTAGCCGTAGATGCACCACAGCACGGTGACGAGCGAGAACACCACGAAGACCTGCATCAGCACCGAGAGCGCGTTCTTCGAGCGCACCATGCCGCCGTAGAAGAGGGCGAGCCCCGGCACGCTCATCATGATCACCAGCGCGGTGGCCACCAGCATCCAGGTCACGTCGCCCTTGTTCGGCACCGGCGGCGCAGGCTTCGCCTCCTCCTTCTTGACCTCGGCCGCGGCGGGCTTGTCGGGCGTCGCCGCCGGCTTGTCCTGCGCCAGCGTCGCGCCCGCAAACGCAAGCGACAGAACCAGCGCGAGCAATGCACATAGTTTCTTCATCACGGTTCTCCCCTCAGAGCGCCGCCGCATCGGTCTCGCCGGTGCGGATGCGGATGACTTTTTCCAGATCGAACACGAAGATCTTGCCGTCGCCGATCTTGCCGGTGTTCGCCGATTTCTCGATCGCCTCGATCGCCTGCTCGACGAGATCCGACTTGACCGCGGCCTCGACCTTCACCTTGGGCAGGAAATCGACCACGTACTCGGCGCCGCGGTAGAGCTCGGTGTGCCCCTTCTGGCGGCCGAAGCCCTTCACCTCGGTGACGGTGATCCCCTGCACGCCGATCGCCGACAGCGCTTCGCGCACCTCGTCGAGCTTGAACGGCTTAATGATCGCGGTAACCAGTTTCATAGTCCTCCCCGGGGTTTAGAACGTCTTCATCACCGAGAACACGATCGTCGAGCGTCCGGCGTCTCGCGTCTTGGTCCCGTTGTCGTTGAAGAAGCAGTAGAGCTCGGCGGTGGCGCAGTTGCCCTTGGCGTCGGAGTCCACGTACGCGGCCCCGAACACCCAGCCCTTCAGGTCGTAGGTGACGCCGAGCTTCCAGTCGTTGTAGTCGCCGTTCGCCACGTTCTTGAACTCGAATATGCCGTAGTGCGCGACCAGACCCAAGCCGCCGCCGAGATCCCACGTCAGGCCGAGGTCGAGGTACCACGAGTTTTTGGTGTTCGCCACCCCGAAGTAGTCGTCGAGCGAGTGGAAGTACTTGGCCGAAAGCATCTTCCAGCTGCCGCCGATGTAGATTTCCTTGTTGTCGATCTTGGGATTGTCGGTACCGGGATACCAGTAATAGATCGCGCCGAGGTCGAGCCCGAAATCGCCGAACGACTTCTTCCAGCCCCCGTAGAAGTCCATCTCGAGGTTGCTGCCCGGGAAGCCCGCGCCCTCGCTGACGTTCGAGTTCCAGTTGCCCAGATACACGCCGCTCGAATGGCTGTAGTCGAAGCCGCCCTGCAGCGCAGGCTTGCCGAACGTCTGATCGATGCCGCGGAACCGGTATTCGGAAACCAGCGACATGTTCCCGGTCAACGGCGATGCCGGCACGGGCGTCTGGGCCGCGGCGAGGCCGGATGCCAGCACCGACGCGGCAAACGAGAGTGGGATAAGAGACCTGCGCATCGAAAATCTCCCTTGGAGTTGGAAATGGATTGGTGACGACCCTGGCCAAAAGCATCTCCTGTGCCAATCCGTAAGGCGCTGATGAATTGGGACAGTTTTTATATCGGGCGCATCCGAGCACCAGACTGGTGCACGCGCGTGCAGGGCCCGCCCGCCCTTAGTGCGCGGCCTTGCGCTACTTTTCGGCCGATGATCGACAGCCGCCTTTTCGACGAGCTGCGCCAGAAGATCGACCAGGCGCTGCGCGACTCGCCGGCGCAGGACCTGGAGAAGAATCTGCGCGCGCTGCTCGCGGCCTGGTTCGACCGCCTCGATCTCGTGCTGCGCGAGGACTTCGAGGTGCAGAAGAGGCTGCTCGAGCGCGCGCAGGCGAAGCTCGCCGAGCTCGAGGCGCGCATCGCCGAGCTGGAGGCGCGCAAGTAAACCGCGGGCCCGGTCGGAGCGTTCTGTAGCGCATGACGGTCGCTACGGTGGCGAGCCGCGCGCTCGCGGGTATCGACGCGCCCGAGGTCAGCGTCGAGGTGCACCTGGGGCCGGGCCTGCCGGCGTTCCACATCGTCGGCTTGCCCGACGCCGAGGTGCGCGAGGCGCGCGACCGCGTGCGCGCGGCGCTCAACCATGCGCACTTCGAGTTCCCCGCGCGCCGCATCACGGTCAACCTCGCGCCCGCCGAGCTGCCCAAGGACTCGAGCCGCTTCGACCTGCCGATTGCGCTCGGCATCCTCGCCGCCAGCGGGCAGCTCGCGCCCCAGGCGCTGGCCGGCCAGGAGTTCGCGGGCGAGCTCTCGCTCACCGGGGAGCTGCGCGCGGTGCGCGGCGCGCTGGCGATGGCGCTGTCGGCGCGTTCCGCCGGCCGCGCCTTCGTCCTTCCCGACGGCAACGCGCCGCAGGCCGCGCTCGCCGGTGGCGCACGCATCCTGCCGGCGCGCAGCCTGCTCGAAGTCGTGGCGCACCTCGCCGGCGAGGCCCCGCTCGCGCAATACGCCGCAGCCGCACGCTGCAGCGCCGCCAGCTACCCCGATTTCGCGGAGGTGAAGGGCCAGCAGCAGGCGAAGCGCGCGCTCGAGGTCGCGGCGGCGGGCGGGCACAGCGTGCTGATGGTCGGGCCGCCCGGCACCGGCAAGTCGATGCTGGCGGCGCGCTTTCCCGGCATCCTGCCGGGGCTGTCAGAAGCCGAGGCGCTCGAAGTCGCCGCGATCCACTCGGTGTCGAGCGCCGGCTTCGAGGCGCTGCGCTGGGGCGAGCGGCCCTACCGCGCGCCGCACCACAGCGCTTCGGGGGCGGCGCTGGTCGGCGGCGGGGCGCTGCCGCGGCCGGGCGAGATCTCGCTCGCGCACCACGGGGTGCTGTTTCTCGACGAGCTACCCGAGTTCGATCGCGACGTGCTCGAGTCGCTGCGCGAGCCCCTGGAAAGCGGGCGCGTGTCGATCGCGCGCGCGGCGCGCCAGACGCAGTTCCCGGCGCGCTTCCAGCTCCTCGCGGCGATGAATCCCTGCCCCTGCGGCCACTGCGGCGACCGCGGCGGGCGCTGCCGCTGCACGCCCGAGCGCATCGCGCGCTACCGCGCGCGCGTCTCCGGGCCGCTCGCCGACCGCATCGACATCAAGCTCGAGGTGCCGGGGCCGCGCGAGAGCGAGCTGGTCGCTCCGGTGTTGGGAGAGCCGTCGCAGGCGATCCGCGATCGCGTGGAGCGCGCACGGCAGGCCCAGCTCGAGCGGCAGGGGATGCCGAACTGCCTGCTCGGCACGCGCGAGATCGACCGGTATTGCGCCACCGATCGCGACGGCGATCAGCTTCTGCGCCATGCCCTCGCGCGCCTGCTGCTCTCGGCGCGCGCCTATCACCGCGTGCTGCGCGTCGCGCGCTCGATTGCCGATCTTGCCGGCAAGGCCACGATCGCCGCCGAGCACATCGCCGAAGCCATCCAGTACCGCCGGCTCGATGCCAGTTTTTGAAGCTATATTGCGCCGATGGCGACGTACGCGGTCGGCGACGTGCAGGGCTGCTTCGACGAGCTGCAGGCGTTGCTGCGGAAGATCGGCTTCAGGAAGACGGATCGGCTCTGGTTCGTCGGCGATCTCGTCAACCGCGGGCCGAAATCGCTCGATGTGCTGCGCTTCGTGCGCGGTCTGGGCGAGCGCGCGATCGTGGTGCTCGGCAATCACGACCTGCATCTCGTGGCGCAATACGAAGGCATCGAGCGTCCGCGCAAGGACGACACCTTCCGCGACGTGCTGGAGGCAGGCGATGCACGCGAGCTCGTTGATTGGCTGCGCACACGGCCGATGATGCATGCCGAAGGCGACTACGCGATGATGCATGCCGGAGTGCTGCCCCGGTGGAGCGTCGAGAAGGCCGTTTCCCTGGGTAAAGAAGTGGAAGCAGCTCTGGCGGCGCCCAACTACGCCGAGTTCCTGAGAAACATGTATGGCAGCAAGCCCGAGCGCTGGGACGATGCGCTCCGCGGCTGGGATCGGCTGCGCGTGATCGTCAATGCGATGACCCGGATGCGCTTCTGCGACCGCGAGGGCCGAATGGACTTGCAGGGCAAGGGGACGGAGCCCCGCGAAGGCTACCTGCGCTGGTACCAAACCCGGCCGAAAGAGGCGCAAACGCTGGTCTTCGGCCACTGGTCGCAACTCGGACTGCTGCTGGAGCCCAAGCTCGTGGGGCTGGATAGCGGTTGCGTCTGGGGCGGGGCGCTGAGCGCGCTCAAGCTCGAGGACCGCGCGCTGCATCAGGTAGCATGCCGCGGCTACCAGGCAATCGGAGGAGACGGATGAGCGACTGTGTGTTCTGCCGGATCGTGGCGCGGCAGATTCCCGCGACGGTGGTGCACGAGGACGAGCACACGCTCGCTTTCATGGACCTCGGCCAGGTGAACCCGGGCCACGTGCTCGTCGCAGTTAAACAGCACGCCGAGAATCTCTATGCGCTGGACGACGCGCAGGCAGGCGCGGTGCTGCGCGCGGCCGCGCGCGTGGCGCGCGCGATCCGCGCAGCCTTTGCGCCCGACGGGCTATCGGTTTACCAGGCGAACGGCAAGGCCGCAGGCCAGACGGTGTTTCACTACCACGTGCACCTCGTGCCGCGGCACGAGGGCGACGGCATGGCGCTCACCTGGCCGGTGAAGAATCCGCCGCGCGAGAGCCTCGAGGCCTACGCGGCCAAAATCAGGGCGTCACTCGGGTAACGCCGCCGGAGGTCAGCAGCTTTACCCGCTGGCCTGGCTGGAACTCCTGGTCGGCTTCCTGCACGATCGCGCGCAACTCGCCGCTGTCGAGCCGCACCGTGATCTCGAAGGCGTCCTTGCGAGTCATCCTTTCCTCGACGGTGTTGCCGACGACGCCGCCCGCGACCCCGCCGAGCACCGTGGCGACTGCGGCGCCGCGACCGTCACCAGTGCCGCTGCCCACGACGCCGCCGGTGACGCCGCCCGCGACGGCGCCGACGCCCGACTGGCTGCCCTGGATCACCACCTTGCGCACAGAATCCACGGTGGCGTAGCGCACCAGCTGCTCGCGTCCGGCTTCGTGCTTGCTGTAGACCTTGCCCGACTCGCGCGTCGCGCAGCCCGCGAGCGCCGCCGCCACAGCGGCGGCCAAAAGCGCGATTCTCATCTTCATCCTTTCCATGGTGAGTAGCCGAACGCCTTGCGGAACCGGCTTTCAATTTCGTCTAACGACGCGCTGTGGTTCTGCGCGCCGCGCTGGGCGATCTTGAGCGCGCCCATCAGTGAGCCAAGTTTACCCGTACTCGGCCAGTCCCAGCCATGCGCGATGCCGTACAGGAGCCCCGCGCGGTAGGCGTCGCCGCAGCCGGTCGGATCGACCACCGCCCCGGCCTGGACGCTCGGCACCTCGTGGCGCCGGCCTGCGGCGAGGAGGAGCGAGCCCTTGGCGCCCAGGGTGCATACCAGCGCCTTGACCTCGCGCGCAAGGTCCGCGAGCTTGCGCCCGGTCTTGTCCTCGAGCAGCTTTCCCTCGTAGTCGTTCACCGCCACGTAGTCGGCAAGGCGCAGGAATTCGTCGATCTCGGCGCCCGAGAACATCGGCAGCCCCTGCCCCGGGTCGAACATGAAGGGGATACCGGCGGCGGCGCACTCGCGCGCGTGCTGCAGCATGCCCTGCTTGCCATCGGGCGCGATGACCGCCACCCCGGCGCCGAGGCTGCGCGTCACGTGGTTCTCGTGCGAGTGGTTCATCGCGCCCGGGTGAAAGGCGGTGATCTGGTTGTCGTCCAGGTCGGTGGTGATGAAGGCCTGCGCGGTGAACTGGCCGGGGATGCGCTTGAGGAGCGCGGCGCCGATGCCGAGCTCGTCGAGCCGCTCCAGGTAGGGCTGGATGTCCTCGCCGACGGTGGCCATGACCAGCGGCTCCTCGCCGAGCAGCTTCAGGTTGTAGCCGATGTTGCCCGCCGTGCCGCCGTACTCGCGCCGCATCTCCGGGGTCAGGAAGCAGACGTTCAGGATGTGCAGCTGGTCGGCGAGCAGGTGATTGCGGAAGCGGTCCGGGAACACCATGATGGTGTCGTAGGCGATCGAGCCGGTGACCAGGATCCTCGCCTTATTCATTCGACTCGAGGCAGTGGCGCGGATACATGCAGACCCGGTAGCCGTTGGCCTTCGCGGCGCGCGAATCCAGGTAGATGCGCAACGCCTCCTCGCCCCCCGCGGGCATGCCTTGCGCGACGCGCTGGGCCGCTCCGGCGCCCGTCAGGTACTCGAGCGGCGCGAGCAGCCGCCGCGTCACCGGCTTGCCGTCGTAGGTCAGCGTGAGCTGCAGCACCGGGAAGCGCTGCGGGAAGCGCGCGTCGTTGCGCAGGAGCGCGTGGAACACCACGACGCCTTCGCGCTCCGGATCCTGGTGCATGTCCGAGGACACCATGCTGACCAGCTGCAGGTTCTGCGGCAGCGGCACCTCGCACCCGGCGCCGCGGCACAGGGCTTCGAGCGCCGGGCGCAGCTCGGGCAGCAGCATGGTGAGCTCGGAGCGGGCGCGATAGGCCTGCCCGAGCAGGCCCGCGGCGGCGAGCAGGCTGAGAAATGCCCACAGCCAGGCGCGCCGCGGCGCGGGCTCGCTTTCGATCAGGAAGCCCGGGGGCGGTCCCGCCTCCGCGCCGCTCGCCTTTCGCGGCGGCGGGCGGCGTGACGGGTCGAACAGGCCGAGCTGCGGCGAGGGATCGAGCGCGAGCAGCGGCTCGGCGCTGTCGTCCACCAGCGCCGAGACGCCGTCGAACAGGTTGCCGCACTTGCCGCAGCGCACGGCGCCGGAGCGCGCGGCGAGCTGGTCGCGCTGCACGCGAAACGCGGTGCCGCAGGTCGGGCAGCGGGTGACCAGGCTCACCGGCGCACGCCCTCGAGCAGCGCCCAGCGCTCCTCGACCTGCGAAACCTTCATGTGAAAGCGCGGCGCGTACGCGCGCAGCACCTCTTCCGCCTGCTCCTCGAGAATCCCGGAAAGCGCGATGCGCTCGCCGCGCTGCGCGAGCAGCGGCGCAAGCACGATCAGCGGCTGCGCCAGGATGTTCGACACCACGACATCGTAGTCCGCCGGGGGCAGCGCATCGGGCAAGGCCGCCTGCACCGCGACGCCGCTGGCGGCGGCGATGGCCAGTATTCCGGAGCCGCAGCCGTAATCGAGCACGCGCTCGCCCCCCTTGACGTGTTTTTCAAGGAAGTTCAAGACCAGCTGGGTGCTCGGGTGGCTTCCCGTGCCGAACGCGAGCCCCGGGTCGATGCGCACCGCGCGGCGTCCGGGCGCGGGCGCGTGCCAGCTCGGACCGATCCAGAGCCGCTCGCCGATCGCGACCGGCGCGAACTGCGTCTGGCTCACGCGCACCCTGTCCTGATCGTCGAGTTGCTCGCTTGAGAAGCGCGGCGCGGCGATGCCCGCGGCACGTGCGGCTGCGCCGATCAACGCGTTGGAATCATCACGGGGGGACAGGATCACCATCACCTTTCCCTCCCCGTCGAGCGAAACCGACTGCGCGCCCGCGTCGAGCAGCGCGTCGCTGAACACATCGGCCGCCGCCCGATCGACTTCCAGGGTCAGCGCGAGCCAGGGCATCACTTTCTCTTCTTCTCCTCCTGCGCGAGCTTCTGCTCGAGATAGTGGATCGAGACCCCGCCGCGCAGGAAGCGCGTGTCGTTCAGGAGCTCGCGGTGCAGCGGGATGTTGGTCTGGATCCCCTCGACCACCATCTCGGAGAGCGCGATGCGCATGCGGCCGAGCGCCTGCTCGCGCGTCGCGCCGTAGGCGATCACCTTGCCGACCATCGAGTCGTAGTTGGGCGGCACGCTGTAGCCCTGGTAGACGTGCGAATCGACGCGAATGCCGGGCCCGCCGGGCGGGTGGTAGGAGGTGATCCTGCCCGGTGAAGGGGTGAAGCGGTACGGGTCCTCCGCGTTGATGCGGCATTCGATGGCGTGGCCGCGGAACTGGATGTCCTTCTGCCGCAGCCGCAGCTTGTCGCCGGCGGCGACGTAGATCTGCTCCTGGATCAGATCGAGCCCGGTCACCATCTCGGTCACCGGGTGCTCGACCTGGATGCGCGTGTTCATCTCGATGAAGTAGAACTCGCCCTCCTCGTACAGGAACTCGAAGGTGCCGGCGCCGCGGTAGCCGATGCGCCGGCACGCGTCGACGCAGCGCTCCCCGATCTTGTCGCGCAGCTTGGTCGGCAGCTCGGGCGCGGGCGCCTCCTCGAGCACCTTCTGGTGGCGCCGCTGCAGCGAGCAGTCGCGCTCGCCGAGGTGGATCGCATTCTTGTGCGCGTCGGCCAGCACCTGGATCTCGATGTGGCGCGGCTGCTCGAGGTAGCGCTCGAGATAGACCACCGGGTTGGCGAACGCCGCCTGCGCCTCGGCGCGCGTCATGTTGACGGCATTCAGAAGCGCGGCTTCGGTGTGCACCACGCGCATGCCGCGCCCGCCGCCGCCCCCGGCGGACTTGATGATCACCGGGTAGCCGACCTTGCGCGCGATGCGCACGATCTCCTTCGGGTCCTCGGGCAGCGCGCCCTCGGAGCCGGGCACCGTCGGCACGCCGGCCTTGGTCATCGCCGCCTTGGCGCTCACCTTGTCGCCCATCAGGCGGATGTTCTCCGGCCGCGGGCCGATGAACACGAACCCGGAGCGCTCCACCTTTTCCGCGAAATCGGCGTTCTCGGCGAGGAAGCCGTAGCCGGGGTGGATCGCCTCGGCGTCGGTGACCTCGGCGGCGCTGATGATCGCGGGGATGTTGAGATAGCTCGCCGCGGCGGGCGGCGGCCCGATGCACACCGATTCGTCGGCGAGCTTGACGTACTTCGCCTCGGTGTCGGCCTCGGAGTGCACGACCACCGTGCGGATGCCGAGCTCGCGGCAGGCGCGCTGGATGCGCAGCGCGATCTCGCCCCGGTTGGCGATCAGGATCTTCTCGAACATCTAGCCCAGGATGAACAGCGGCTGGCCGTACTCCACCGGCTGCCCGTTCTCGACCAGGATGGCCTTCACCACGCCCCCGGCGTCGGCCTCGATCTCGTTCATGAGCTTCATCGCCTCGATGATGCAGATGGTGTCGCCCTCCTTCACCGCCTGCCCAACCTCCACGAACACCTTGGCGTCGGGCGAGGGCGAGCGGTAGAAGGTGCCGACCATCGGCGCCTTGACGACATGCCCCTCTTGGCCGGGCTCGGGCTCGGCTGCGACGGCCGGGCGCGGCTCGGGCGCCGGCTGAGGGGGGTGCGCGGCCGGCGGCGCGGCGGCGCTGACGCTGACGCCGCCGCCCTTCACGATCTTCACCTTTTCCTCGCCCTCGGTGATCTCGAGCTCGGCGATGCCGGACTCCTGCACGAGGTCGATGAGCTTCTTCAGCTTGCGCAGGTCCATTGGCCTTCCCGCGTTTTGCCGCATTTTCGCCGCAGAACGCGGCATTTTAGCGTGGGAAGGCTGCGAGAACGCGCTCCAAATCGGCCCGGGTCAGGGCCCCGAACCAGCGCTCGACCAGGGCCCCGCGGGGGTCGAGCAGCACCGTAAAGGGCAGGCCGCCGGCGCGGTTTCCCAAGGCTCGCATCAGCTCGATCGCTGTAGCATCGGCGACGAGCACGGGATAGTTGACTTTGTAGATTCTTGTAAATTCGCTGATTTTGTCTGCGGAATCGATGCCGATACCGACAATTTGCAGGCCGGATCGCTGGCTATCCTGCATTGCAGCAACGAGCAGCGGGATCTCCTCCCGGCAGGGCGCGCACCAGGCCGCCAAGAGTTCGCACAGCGGCGCCCTGCACCGCCAGTCGAGCAGCCGTCGCTGGCGTCCTTCGGTATCGGGGAAACGGGCGGCGAGCAGCCCGGCGGCGCCGCTGCGCGCCTGCAGGGCGAGCACCCCGGCCAGGGCGCCCGCGGCGGTCGCCGCGATGCCGACGCCGCCCAGGATCAACGCATCACGCCGGCTCGGGGCCATCGCGCAGCAATGCGTCCACTTCGGCGATGCCGGCGCGCTCCATCACCCTGCCCGCCTGCGAGGTCTTGAGCGCGAGCCGCTCATCGCGCGGGTCGAACACCGAAAGCCTGAGCGGCGCCTCCTGCCAGGCGAGCGAAAGCACGCTCACCGCATGCGCCCGGTCGCCGGAGAAGCGCCGGCCTTCGCGGGTGGCGTACTCGATGCCCCGGTCGAGGAGGAAAAGCTCGACTTCCTTCGTGCTCTCCGGGAACAACTGCAGCTCGATCTCGGCGTACGGGCCGGCCGTGCCCTTGAGCACCGGCCCGGTGAGATACGGACTGAAGCGCTCGAGCGCGCGCATGGCGTCGAGCGCGATGCGGCGCAGCTCGGCGATGCGCCGCGAGTGCTGCTCGGGCTGGTAGAGCGCGCGATAGGCGCGCAGCTCTGCCTCCACTTCGTCGTTGGCCGGGAGCGCTTCAGTGTCGGCGGCGCCGAGCTGGCGCGCCGCCTTGCGCTTGGCGAGCGCGAAGTCGTCGACCCCGTCCTCGGCCATGATGCGCGCCGCGGTAGCGGCAATGCGCTTGCGCATTTCCTGACTTCGCGCGCGCATGGCGCTCTGGCGGGCCTGCCTCCGGTTCACGCCTGCGATTCAATCATAGAATCTCGTCCCTCCATGGCGGCGCACCTTCACATCCTCGGCATCTGCGGCACGTTCATGGGCGGCATCGCGGCGATCGCCAAGAGCGCCGGCTACCGCGTGACCGGCTGCGACGCGAACGTCTATCCGCCGATGAGCGAGCAGCTGCGCGCGCTCGGCATCGAGCTCACCGAGGGCTTCGACGCCGGGCAGCTCGCGCTCGCGCCCGACGTCTGGGTGATCGGCAACGTCGTGACCCGCGGCAATGCGCTGATGGAGGCGATTCTCGATCGCGGCGAGCGCTATGTCTCGGGGCCGCAATGGCTGTCGGAGCAGGTGCTCCCGGGCAAGCACGTGCTCGCGGTCGCCGGCACCCACGGCAAGACCACGGTTTCGGCGATGCTCGCCTGGATCCTGCAGCGCGCCGGGCTCGCGCCGGGCTTCCTCATCGGCGGCGTGCCGAACGACTTCCCGGTATCGGCGCGGCTCACGCCTTCACCCCTCTTCGTGATCGAGGCCGATGAGTACGACACGGCGTTTTTCGACAAGCGCTCGAAATTCGTCCATTGCCGGTCCCGCACCGCAATCCTGAACAATATCGAGTTCGATCATGCCGACATCTTCGACGATCTTGCAGCGATCGAGCGGCAATTCCACCACTTCGTACGAACAGTCCCGAGGTCGGGGAAAGTGATCGCAAATGGCGCGGACGAGGCTGTGAAGCGAGTGCTCACCCAAGGTTGCTGGACCCCCGTCGAGCGCTTCGGCGTCGACGACGGGTGGCAGGCTGGCAGCGCCGATTCGCAGGGCTCGTTCGAGGTTTCGCTCGCGGGGAAACCCCTGGGGCGGGTGCGCTGGCCGTTGCTCGGTCCCCATAACCGGCTGAACGCTTTGGCCGCAGTGGCGGCAGCGCGCCAGGCCGGCGTCGAGCCGGGCGCCGCGATCGAGGCCCTGGGGTCCTTCGGCGGCGTGCGCCGGCGCATGCAGGTGAAGGGGCAGGCGAGGGGAGTCACGGTCTACGACGACTTCGCGCACCACCCCACGGCGATCCGCATGACCCTCGAGGGCCTGCGCCAGCGCGTGGCCGGAGCGCGCATCCTCGCGGTCCTCGATCCGCGCTCGAATACCATGAAGCGCGGCGTGATGAAGGAGGCGCTGCCCGGAAGCCTTGCCGCGGCCGACCGCATCTACATCTACACCGCGGGCATCGCCTGGGACGCGCGGCCGGTATTCGCGCCCCTTGGCGCGCGCGCGCACTGCGAGGCGGAGCTCGAGGCGCTCATCGCCGCGGTGCTCGCCGACGCCAGGGCAGGGGATCACGTGCTCGTCATGTCCAACGGCGGCTTCGGCGGCATTCACGAGAAATTGCTTGATCGTCTATCTGCACGGGTTTAACTCCTCGCCGCAGTCCCACAAGGCGCAGGTGATGCAGCGCTTCATGGCCGAGCGCGGGCTCGCCCATGCATACGCCTGTCCAGCCTTGCCACCACTGGCAGGAGATGCGCTGCGCGCCATCACGCCTCTCATCCGGAAGGGCACCTGCTTCATCGGCTCCTCGCTCGGCGGGTTCTATGCGACCTACCTCGCCGAGAAGCACGACCTGCGCGCGGTACTCATCAATCCCGCGATCGACCCCCACGTCGGGCTGCGCGCCTATCTCGGGCCGCAGCAGAACCTGCATACCGGGGAGCCCTACGAGCTCGCCGAGGCGCACCTGCGGGAGTGGGAAAGGCTCTACCGGCCGCGCATCACGCCGAGCCGCTACGTGCTCATCGTCGAGACCGGCGACGAGGTGCTCGACTACCGCAGGGCGGTCGAGCGCTATGCCGGCGCCGAGCAGGTGGTGGTCCCCGGCGGGGATCACAGCCTGCAGAGCTTCCCGCAACATCTGGCGCGCATACTCGAGTTTTCCCGTGCAGCTTCTCTATGAGGAAAACGGCGAGCTGAAGGCCGCCACGGTGCTCGACCGGGCGCCGGCGTCCTTCCAGGTCGAAACCCCGCACGGCCGGCGCTCGAAGGTCAAGGCGGCCAACGTGCTGATGGAGTTCGAGCGGCC